>WBZU01000714.1_pt1 | contig 14907 bp, 12 predicted proteins | sample 5204311 | NCBI WGS metagenome assembly WBZU01 (sample SAMN12344359, study PRJNA552823) | activated sludge metagenome | biome: Activated sludge suspended growth; feature: Nitrification reactor; material: Wastewater; isolation source: activated sludge from nitrification reactor of wastewater...
CACCGGAAATCAAACCACCGAGAGCCAGACAACGCAGGGCGAGCCAGGATGGTCGGGTCAGGGGCGCGGGCAGCATGGCGAAAGGGAAGCGCACGTTGCTGAAGATGCGCCCCGGGACAATCGCCAATCTGTCTTTCACACCGGTCGGCAGCCACGCCCTGCCGGTTGCAATCCCCCGCCCCTTGCGCCAAGAACCGCTGCCTATGTCCAACGTGTGGTCCTTCGCCAATCCCCAGCTCCAAGATCTTGTCGCTTACGAACCCGGCAAACCCATCGATGAAGTCGCGCGCGAACGCGGCCTGCGCCCGGAGGACATTATCAAGCTCGCAAGCAACGAAAACCCCCTCGGTCCGTCTCCCAAAGCCATCGCCGCCATGAAGGATGCGGCGAACGATGTGCACATCTATCCAGACGGCGGGAGCTACAAGCTGCGCAATGCCATCGCCGCCAGGTTCGGCATGAAGATGGGCAACATCATTCTCGGCTGCGGCAGCAATGAGGTGATCGAATTCATCGGCCACGCCTTCCTTCAAGCAGGAGACAACATCATCACCGCCGAGCATGCCTTCCTGGTTTACAAGCTCATGGCCAAGGTCTTCGGCGCCGATACAATCGAGGTGCCTGACCCTGGTTACGTGCACGATCTGGATGCGATGGCTGCGGCAATCACACCGCGCACCAAGGAAATCTTCATCGCGAACCCGAACAACCCAACCGGCACGCTCGTCTCGCAGCAGCAGATCGACCGATTCATGGAAAAGGTGCCCGGCCACGTCGTCGTGGTGTTCGACGAAGCCTACTATGAGTTCCTCGACAACCCGCCCGACACTCTGAAGTATGTGCGGCAGGGCCGGAACGTCGTGGTGCTGCGCACGTTCTCCAAGATCCAGGGTCTGGCAGGTTTGCGCATCGGCTACGGCATCGGGCCGGAGGAACTCATCGAAGTGCTGCAGCGGACGCGCCAGCCGTTCAACATCAACTCGATGGCTCAGGCAGGTGCACTCGCTGCCATTCTAGATGACGACCATCAGGCCAAAACCAAACGCATCACCGACGAGGGACGCGCCTTCCTTCAGGCCGAATTCGCGCGTCTGGGGCTCGAATACATTCCGAGCTTCGCGAACTTCGTGCTGGTCAAAGTCGGAGATGGCAACGCGGTGTTCAAGGCGATGATGGACAAAGGCGTGATCGTCCGCGCGATGGCCGCCTACAAACTGCCTGAATGGGTTCGCATCTCCGTTGGCACCATGGAACAAAACCAGCGTTGCATCGCCGTGCTCAGCGAGGTGCTGGGCAACTAGGAGCCAGCGGCTGGATTGCCCCGATTCTAGAAGAGGCCGGCCACGCCGGTCGCCTTGCCTTTGCCGATCACCAGCACGCCTTTGACGATCGTTGCGCTGGTGTCGTCGCCCGTTCCGCCAGTGAAATTCAGTGTCGTGATCGTGCCTTTGCCGGCGATGGTCTTGCCAGCCACCGTGGCGTTCACAACATAGGTTCCATTGGTGGAGATGCCCGAAACGGGCACGCCCGCCACCGTGGCTGAACCCAACGCAATCTGGCCCGCTCCGCTGAGCGCACTACCATTCGGTCCGACCACTTCCACGCCCGTGTTCAGAGCGTGCGCAAACGTGACTGGGGTCAGCAAGTCCGCTGGAACTGCCACATGCGTCTGGCCCGTCTTCTTTGCGAACAAGGCCGCACCAGTGTCATCTGAAACCTGGACCAAGACCCAGCCGGCAGCGGTGCCATCCAACAAGCCGCGAGACACCATGGCAGCGATGACATCGCGATTGGTGAAAGGCTTCGACACGATTTTCTTAATGGTCACCGTCACGCCCAGGAACGTGCGCGTGACGTTATCCGTGCCCTGCGTGAGCACAGTCGCGGTTAGAATGGCCGGGCTCTCGGTAACGACCGTCTGCGCGTGCAGCGAGACCGGAAGCAGCAATGCGACCAGGATCGAGAACAAGGGGAGCGTTTTCATGGTTCGAGATTAGGAGTTTTGGTGACTAAACACCAGCACGCATTTGGGGTTCTGTGAAAAATGGTTTGTCCCGATTTGTGCTGCACAGGACCTTTTCCTGTGTTCATGCTGCAGGCTCTCTGCGCGCTCATGCATTACGTGTTCACCGACTCCGGCTGCGAACGATTCCTGGAAGATGAACTGCGCCGCGCCCGGCCCCACGGACACAGTGAGCCATTCGATTCTGGCATGATTACCGACGCGCCGCTCGACACACCTTGGGTCTTTTGCCGTCAGGCGCTGCCGGATGCCGCGGAGGTTCGTGCGGAGTCCATCAACGCCCTGGCTGGCCGGATCGTCGATGCAGCCATCACGCAACTCCCGCGCGGGCAGCCGTGGCGCATGGATATCCAGCCCGATTACGGCGAGGGCAGCGCGGGACAAAACCGGTGCCGCCTGATCGGGGAGGCGGTGCGTCAGCACTTGCAGAAAAAGCAGCGATCCGTGCTGCGCAGCCTGATCGAATGCGGCAAAGCCTGGACCGCCGATGACTCGTTGATTCAGATGCGGTTGCTCGCTCCAGATCATGCGATCCTGTCTGCGGCCATCGCACCGACTCCTTTTGTATCCCGCTTCAATGTCTGGCCCTTCCCGAAAGGCCGAATCCCCGTAGCCGAGGACAAGCAAGCGCCCTCGCGTGCTTTTGCCAAGCTCGTGGAAGCCTGCCTGCGGCTGGGACGGGAGATCAAGCCAGGCGAAACCTGCGTGGACCTGGGAGCGGCTCCGGGAAGCTGGAGCTACGTGGCAGTCCATCGAGGAGCCAGCGTGACAGCAATCGATCGGTCGGATCTGCGTGATGATTTGATGAAGCACTCCCGCGTGCGCTTCGTGCGCGGCGACGCCTTCAAATTTCGTCCGGACGCACCTGTGGACTGGCTGTTGTGCGATGTCATCGCCGCGCCTGAGCGAAACATCGCCACGCTCAGCGAATGGCTGGCCGCCGGCCTGATGCGCCAGTTCGTGGTCAGCATCAAATTCATCGGCGATGCCCACTACGCCGTTCTCGACGCACTGAAGCCCGTGCTCGCACGCCATTGCTCCCACCATCTGCTCACCCGTCTCTGTGCGAACAAGAACGAAGTCTGCGCCGCAGGCATCGTGCACTGACGTGTGCGGGCATAGAGACGATGACTTCCGTCCTTGCACGCGACAGCGCACCGGCAAGAATCCGCATCCGCCCATGCTTCGTTTCATCCTCAGCCGTATCGTCCAGGGAATCATCGTGGTCGAACTGGTTCTGGTGATTACTTTCGCCCTGCTGAAGGCGGCGCCCGGTGGTCCATTCGATCGCGAAAAGGCGCTGCCCGAACACGTGAAGGCGAATCTGGAAAAGCTGTATGGGCTGGACAAACCCTGGCCCGTGCAACTCGCGCGGCACGTGTGGAACTTCAACACCGGCAACTGGCCGGTCTCCTTTCGTTACAAAGGCCGCACCGTCACGGAGATCATTGCCGCCGGATTCCCCGTCTCCGCAGCCATCGGGCTGCCCGCGCTGCTGATCGCCATCGGCCTGGGTGTGCCGCTGGGCGCGATGGCAGCCTTGCGGGCGAACACGATTGATGACCGCGTGGCCATGTCAGCAGCCACGCTGGGGCTGTGCACGCCCAGCATGGTGCTCGGCCCGGCCCTGCTGCTGCTCTTCGCTCTGAAACTGCGCTGGTTCAGCGCTGGCGGATGGACGGACAGCGACGATTGGGTGCTGCCCGCCGCCACGCTCGGCATCATCTATGCTGCTTACATCGCGCGCATCACACGCGCGGGGCTGCGAGAAACGCTGGCGCAGGATTTCATCCGAACCGCACGAGCCAAAGGCGCCGGACAATTTGCCATCGTTTTCCGTCACGCGGCGAAGATGGCCTGCCTGCCTCTGCTGAATTTCCTCGGCCCCGCCACGGCGGGATTGCTCACCGGCTCGTTCATCACCGAGACAGTGTTTAACATCCCCGGGTTGGGGCAGCACTTCGTCGCATCCGCCGTGAACAACGACCACACGCTGGCCAGTGCCACCGCAGCGTTCTACGCGATTCTGATCGTCGGCTTCAACCTGGTGGTCGATGTCATTCAGGCGGTGCTGAATCCCCGCATCGGATTTCACTTATGAGTTCATCCACGACCACCACCTCGCCCTCACCGATGCGTGCCGCGTTTCGCAGGCTCACCGCCTCGCGCTTCCATCGCGCGGCGTTGATCGCACTGGGCGTGATCATTCTCGTCTGCGTGGCCGGACCGTGGATTTCGCCCTATTCGCAGGCCGCCTTGAATCTGGATCGCAACATCAGTCCCGTCAGCGCCACCCACTGGCTCGGCACCGATCTGCTTGGTCGGGATCTGCTCACGCGCGTGCTGCATGGCGGGCGCGTGAGTCTCTTCGTCGGCATCGTGGCCACGCTCGTCGCCACCATCATCGGCGTCATTTACGGCATGCTCTCCGGCTGGTTCGGCGGCCGCATCGACGCCATCATGATGCGCTTTGTGGACATCCTGTATGCGTTTCCGTTCCTGCCGTTTGTGCTGCTGCTGATGGCGATGTTCGGTCGCAAGTTCTGGCTCATCTTTGTCGCCATCGGTGCCGTGGAATGGCTGACCATGGCACGGGTCGTGCGCGGACAGGTGCTGGCTTTGCGCAAACAGGAGTTCATCACCGCGGCACGCGCCTACGGAGCATCGCAGATGGACATCCTGCGCAAGCACCTCCTGCCCAACGTGCTGGGTGTGGTCATCGTCTACGCGAGTCTCACGATGCCTGGCGTCATGGTGCTGGAGGCCACACTGAGCTTTCTCGGTCTGGGCGTCCAGCCCCCCAGTGCATCCTGGGGCTCCCTGATCCGTGAAGGCGCGGACGCCATTCAAGCGTATCCGTGGCTGTTGCTCGGACCCGCCGTGTTCTTTTCCGGCACCCTGCTCGCGCTGAATATCATCGGTGACGCCCTGCGCGATGCCTTCGATCCCAAGAGCACTCCGGGCCTCTGACCCGCATGGCGCACGGAGAGGGATTAGCCCCAAAAACCGCTCGCCCGCTTTGCGTGGCGCTCGAAGCCTGGATTTTGCGACATCGAGACTCTCCCAAAGCGCTCAAGGGCGATCGCGTAACTCTTGCTTTGAGCCTTACCTTGAGCAGCCGTTCGCTCTCAAGTTCGCCGCACAATGCTCGAATTCGTTGGCGGTCGCGGCCCAAAGAAACTGCTGCACTCGGGGTTGAGCTCATCGGACCTCGCGATGCATCGCCCGTCCGCTACTTCCGAGAACCCGGTGCTGTCACCTTGGAGTTTGGCGCGGCGTTATCCGTCAGATCGTCGAACGACACGGTCACCTCTCGGAACCATTTCTCGTATTGGCCTATCATGTCGGCCAGGCGAGCTGGCTGATCGGCGGACAGGTCCTCCTTTTCCAGCGGATCCCTGATGATGTTGAACAGATGATAGCCGGGCTTGTTCTCGGGGAGCGGCAGGGCGGCGGGTTTGTTCCAGGCATTGAATTCTGGTATCGCAGGCCGCACCAGCTTCCATTCGCCATCTCGCATGGCACCGTTGCTGAAGATGGTGGGACGCACTTTAGTGTAACTCCAGAAGCGCTTCGGTGAGTCTGGCTTCTGGCTGAGAATCTTTTCGAGGATGCTCTCTCCATCGACCGGTCCCGAAGACTTGATGTCCGCAGCAGCGAGAAGCGTTGGCTGCCAGTCCACGCCGCTCACCAATCCTTCGTAAGCCGCGGGCTTTGAACCAAATCTGGCGGGCCAGGACATGAAGGTTGGAACTTTGATGCCGCCCTCCAGCACATCGCCTTTTTCTCCGGCCAGACCACCATTGAACCGGGCGCGTCCCCCGCCCTTCTCGCCTCTGAATTCAGGACCGTTGTCACTGGTGAAGACGACGATGGTGTTGTCCTCGATGCCCCGATCTTTAACGGCTTGGAGAAGTCTTCCGATCGACTTGTCCAGACGGGCAATCATCCCATAGACAATCGCGGTCTCTTCAGGCAGCCCCAGCTTCTTGAATGGTGCAATCTCCTCCTCAGGCGCCTGCAAAGGATAGTGAGGAGCCGTGTAGGCCAGGTAAACATAGAAGGGATGGTCGCCTGACTTGTTAATGAACTGAATCGCTTCATCGGTCAGGAGATCCGTTCCGTAACGACCCTTGGGAGGCTCTTTGACGAGGTTAGGCCGCTTGATGGTGTAGTCCCAATAGTCGCAGAATCCGCCGTCGGCTGTGATCGCCCAGGGCTTTAAGCCGATCGTTTGCATGCCTCCTGGGAAATGTCCGATGTGCCAATTTCCAATCGCACAGGTCTCATAACCAGCCCCCCTTCAATGCAGCGGCGAGCCAGGGTTGATTTAGATCCGGCATGCGTGAAGCCACCGACATTCGAGCCCCAGTGCGGTAGTCGTATTTCCCTGTCTGAATGCTGATGCGACTGGGCATGCACACAGGCGCAGCGGAGTAGCCGCTGTTGCATCTGACCGACCGACGCGCCAGCGCGTCGATGTTCAGGGTCTTGAGCACCGGATTGCCACTGATGCTCAGATCGCCAAAGCCAAGATCATCAGCCAGGATGAAAAGGATGTTTGGTTTGTCTGCGGCGAGTGTTTGGGCCCCAAGGAATGCACACAAGGCGAGGATGAGTGATTTCATGAGTTCAAACGGCACTTTGTTAACCCCTTACACATCAAAAGCCTTGCGCAGCATCTCGATGCTGCGCCGCACGGCGAGGTCCGGGTCTTCTTTGCCTTCCATTTCGAGCGCGACGTAGCCGGAGTAGCCGGTCTTGGCCAGCAGGCGGGCGATGCGGTCGTAGTCGAGATCGAGCGAATACCACTCGCCGCCGCCGTGATAGGTCTTGGCCTGCACATAGACCGTCTTCGGCGCGATGGCCTCCAGCTTGGTGTAGGGATCTTCGAGGAAGTTGCCAGTGTCCATCAGACCGCCGAGCCAGGGCGAGGAGATGCCGTTCAGGATGCGCAGCAACCCCTCGGGAGTGCGGGCAAGTCCCCAATGATTTTCCAATGCGAGCACCACACCGCATTCCGCGGCCTTGGGCAGGCAGCGCTCGATGCCTTCCATGCACCACTTGAATCCCTCGTCCTCGGTGTGACCGGGCAGCACGGGCTCGATGCCACGATTCTTCATCAGCTCGTCAAAATTCTTCGATGTCCCCCAACTTCCCGTGTTGATCCGGATGCACGGGCAGCCGAGTTCCGCAGCGATCTCGATGCACTTCTTGGTGTGCTCCACATTGCTCGTGAGCTTCCCTGCATCGGGTTGCAGGAAACTCTGATGCGTGGAGAGGCAGCAAATACCGAGGCCGTTGCGAAACGCGTGCCGCTTCAGCTTGCGCAGGTAAGCCAGTCCTGCGGCATCCAGCGGCGCCTTTTCTTCGATCTCCATCTGGCGGTGCAAAATGTCCACGGCGGCGACACCGAGCGCAGCGCTCTTGTCCATCACCGTTTCGATCGCCACCTTTTCCGTGCGGAAGTGCCAATACGAATAGCTCGCGATGGCGAGCTGGATGCGCTTCGAAAAAAGCCGGGGCTCCGAAGCGGCTTGCGCCTCGTCAGGCCGAAGCCCGGCGACTGCGGCACCGACGGCGGCGGCGCCTGTGGCGAACAAGTGACGGCGTTTCATCGTGTGGGTTTATGCGTGAGTTGTTGCTTCATGAAGGTCGCGGTCATCTCGATGATCTCCTCCAGTGATGGCTGCAGCGCTCCGTCGGACTCGCGCCAGTTGTGCCCGGAATTGTGCACGATGACGATCTCGACCGGCGCCTTCACCGCATCGGCGCGCACCTTCATGTAGTGCGCATGGTGCACAGGGATCGTGGGGTCTTTGTCGCCCTGCATCATCAGCAGCGGCGGGCTGTCGGCGCGAAGGTAGTTCACCGGGCTCACTTCCCGATAGGCGACGAGCCTGATTTTCTCATCAGTGCCGGGCTTGATGATGCGCGCGCCGAATCGGTCGCGGACGTCTGTTTGACCGGGACCGTTGAAGAGTTCGGTCTTTTCGAAATCGCACGGCCCATACCATGACACACCGGCGATCAGTCTATACTTCGCATCCGCGAGCCGGGAATCGCCGGGAAAAGATTCCGGCGGCGCCAGCAACAGCATTTGCGCGAGGTGACCACCTGCTGAATCGCCCCAGGTGAAAACATGGTCCGCGTCGAGCGAGAACTGCGCCGCGTTCTTCGCGAGGAAGCGCAGCGCATCCTTCGCATCGGTCACGCAATCGCGGATCATAATGCTGCCTTCCTTCGTGCACAGGCGATAATCCACCGACGCCACGCAGAAGCCCTGCGCATTCAGCGCCTTCACGCCCATAAAGCGCACGCCGCGATCACCTATCGTCTTGTTCCCCGCCGACCAGCCGCCACCGTGCGTAAAAAGCACGAGCGGATACCTCGCGCCGGCTTTTGGCGCTTTGGGATAATGGAGATCGAGCTTCAGCGCCCCCTGCGGCGTGGTCTTGTAAACAATGTCGAGCTTCGTCGTCGATGTTTCCGGATTCGCCGCGTTCGATGCACATATGAGTGCGAACAGGACTTCACTCATGACGAGGTGGGTGACGAAGCGTCTCATAATCGGTCAATACTGGCGCTCTGTTTCGCGAATGCAAAAGCCATCACGCTTGCCGCTCTCATGCGCAGGCACTATTTGCGCCCGCCACTCTTCCAATCATCGAAGGCCTTCTTGAAGCTCGCCGTCTGCGGATCGTCCGTCGCATCCATGTGTTGGATCAGCAGTGCTCCCAGCCTCTGGATCTGCGTCTGGTAGTTTGCATCGTTAATCGAATTGTTGCGTTCGGCGCCGTCAGTCACTTCGTTGAAGAACATGAGCGGTTCGCCCTCGCGAAGCTGCTTCACGCGAACGTCGATGCGCTCGCTGCTGCCCCGCGCAGCTTCCATGGCCTTGTAGGTGATACCGCTCATGGCTTCGACTTTGAACTTCGCAGTGCCGTCGGGCCAGGCGTGGAAGATGAGCGCCCAGTCCTTTGTGCGGATGCAACGCTGCGCAAAACTCAGGCCGCTGCTCACCGTGTTCACATGCGTGATAACGTAATCGCGCCCTTCCTGCTTCTCGCCCTTGAGCAAAGGCACCCACGTGCGTCCATCCATGCCATCAGGTTTGGCCACGCCCAGCAAATCCAGCAATGTCGGCATGATGTCCACGCTGCTCACGAATTCTTCATGCACTGCGGCGGCCGGCATGCCTGGATACTTCAGGATCACCGGCGAGTGCGTGCCGTTGTAATACACCGTCGCCTTCGAGAACGGGAACGACATGCCGTGATCGGACATGAACACCACGATGGTGTCATTCTCGTGACCGCTCGCCTTCAACGCCTCGAGGATGCCTTTGAAACACACATCCACTTCCGCAACGGCGGTCCAGTATTGCGCGAGTTCCGTGCGCACCGGCGGAATGTCCTCCAGGAAATCAGGCACACTGATTTCGTCAGCTTGGTAAACACGCGAAAGTCCCTCCAGCCTGGCACCAGCGGCCTTGCGCGCCTTCTTCTTCACGCCTTTCGCGCCAGCTTTCGTGGAGTCGCCTTCTTCAGCATCGGCCGCGCCTGATCCAGGGAATGGGCGATGCGGATACTGGATGTTTGCATTGATGAAGAACGGCAGGTTCCTCTCGCCCGCGTGTTTCAGTGCGGCCTCGAAGTGCTCGCGGATCAGCGGCGGATTCTTTCCTGACCCTTCAAAGCGATCATCCCACGGAAAGGCCGAGTCCGGCTTCATGTGCGGCGTCTTGTTGATCGCGGCGATGTAGTAGCCCTCGTTCTTCAGGACCGTCGCCATCGTCGGCGTGCCCGGCTTGACCGGATTGAATCCCAGCGCACCGCTGTGATGCGGCACGCGGCCAGTGAACATCGCCTCACGCGATGGCTGGCAGATGGGAGCAGTGACGTGGTTGTTGATGAAGCGATGGCAGGTCGCCGCGAACGAATCGAGCGCAGGCGTCGCGCCCATTTTTCCGCCCATCCATCCCGGAGAGTCCGCGTTCATGTCGTCCGCGGTGATGTAGAGCAGATTCAGTTTCGGCGCTGCGTGCGCGGTGATGGCGACCAGAACAAGAGCGGGAATGAGGAGTCGTTTCATGAAGAGCGGCAGCGCTTCAACAGGCGCGAAGGCGCGGGCCTTTCAGAGAAGGAGGCTCTGTGTTCTGGCAGCCAGACCATCCTTGAGCGCAGACAGCCGAACCGATTTCACATCGGAAAGCTGCGTCTCGAACGACGTCGAGCGACCGAATTGGCGGCGCGCCCAGCACTCGCGCTCCAGCCTAACAATGACTCACTTCATCATCGGATGCGCGGCAAGCTTGGCGACCATGTCCTTGAGCTTTGCCTCGGCTCCAGCGTTCTTCGGCAACGAATTGTCCCCGAACGCCGGCAGCAGGTGATCCCAGATCGCATTCATCTCCTGCTGAAAGGCATTCGCGTCCGCAGTGATCGCGACAACGGCGTCCTTATCCGGCATCACCACGCAAAGTTGTCCGGCTCGACCATCACCGCGGAAGGCATTGTGCGTGCAGCGCCAGAACTGGAAGCCGTAGCCTTGAGTCCAGTCGATGCCGATCTTCGAGTGATTCTCCTCGTCGTTGCGCACCTGTTTGCTCGTCGCTTCCTCGACCCACTTCTCGGGCAGCAGTTGCTTCCCGTTCCACTTGCCCCTCTGCAAATAGAGCTGACCGAACTTCGCGATGTCCTCCGTGCAGACGTAAAGTCCGTAACCGCCGAGAGACGGGCCTTCCGGGCTGGCATCCCACTTCGGGTTTTCGATGCCGAGGGGATCGAAAAGGCGCGGCTTGAGGAACTCGAGCGAGGTCTGTCCAGTGACCTTCTTCACGATCGCGGAGAGCATGTAGCTGCCGTAGGTGTTGTATTGGAAGTGCGTGCCCGGGGTGTGCGGCACGGGATGCGCCAGGAACTCTTTGGCTGTGGGTGCGTTGTCTTTGATCTTCAATTCGGGATCGTGGCCGCAAGTCATGGTCAGGAGATCATGCACTTTCATGGCTTTGAGATTGTCGGATGGATTTGCCGGTGCGTCCTCTGGGAAGAACTTCAGCACCGGATCATCGAGACTCAGTTTTCCTTCCGCGATCGCGAGCCCGACCGCCGTGGAGTTGAAGCTCTTGCTCAGCGACCACAGCACATGCGGCTTGTCTGCCGCCTCAGGCTTCCACCAGCCTTCCGCGATCACATTGCCGTGACGGACGATCATGAAGCTGTGCAGCGTGTTGATCTTGTCCGCAGCCTCCACGAAGTCGCACACACTTTGAGTGGAGATGCCCTGCGCCTCCGGCGCGCTGCGTGGCAAAGGTTGCGCTGCGCGGACAAAGAGCGCGGTGACAAGATGACAGGCGATCAACATCAGGGTGAGGCGGCAGCGTTTCATGGCGGGGCTTCATACTGCGCAAACCACGACGATCCAGCGAAGATCAAACTGTGAGCGTGTGCTCTGGCCACCAGGCAGACCTGCTGCAAAGAACGGGGAACAAAGTTCCCGGCATTGACTGGCGCATTCAACGGTGGTCGCACTGCCCGTGAAAAGCCCGATCCCGGCCCGCTCCGTGCTGCAACAATAGGGCGCTCGCGGCGTTGATACCACACCCCCATATTCATCTGATGAACCGTCGTCGTTTCATTCTTCGTTCTGTCGGCAGCACGCTCGCGCTGCCTTGGATGCCCTCGCTCATGGCCAAGTCCGTGGGCGGAAACTCGGCCGTGCAGACCGCGAAGGGAGCCGGCATTGGCGCCAGGCGCTTTGTGGCGATTGGCAATTTGCTCGGCTACCAGACGAAAAGCCTTTTCCCCAGCACCACTGGATCCGAGTATGAGAAGACGACGCTGCTGGAGCCCTTGTGGGACATTCGCAAGCACATGACCGTGTATCGCGGACTCGATCACGGCGTGCGCGGCGGGCACTTCGCGGTGCATTCATTCCTCTCCGGCATTCTGCAATCCGAGGCGCAAAACCGGCCCGAGGGCAATGTGACGATCGACCAGTATCTGGCTGATGAGCTGGGATTTGAAACGCGCTTCCCGTCACTCGCCGTCGGTTCGGAAGGCGGTATTCACGGTGGCTGCCAGCTCGCATGGACCAAATCAGGCGTGCGGGTGCCGCCGGTGACAAATCCCGCTGAGTTGTTCGAAAAACTTTTCGTCAGTGATTCGCCCCAGCGTCAGGCGCGTCGCGTGCAGGAGAATCAGGTGCAGGGTTCGATTCTTGATTCCGTGCTCGATGAGGCAAACCGGCTCTCCAGGCAGGTAAACAAAGAGGACAAAGACAAGCTAGCCGAGTATCTCACCTCCGTGCGCGATGTGGAGAAGCGGCTGGAACTCCGCCAGCGCTGGACCACCCAGGCAAAGCCCAAGGCGCCATTCGAGAAGCCTGCGAATCACAATGCAGTGGAGGATCTGCCGATGCTGTATGAGCTGATCGCGCTTGCCCTGCAAACGGACAGCACCCGGATCGCCACGCTGGAGATCGGCGGCGACTTCATGCCGCAGCATCTCGGTATCAAGAAGGACTGGCATGGCCTCTCGCACCACGGCAACGACCCGGACGCCATCGCGGACCTCATCAAGCTGGAGACGTATCAAATCGAACACTTTGGCAAATTCGTATCACGTCTGTCGAAGATGAACGATGGCGACCGCACGCTGCTGGATTCCACCACCGTGCTGTTTGGCAGCGGCATGGGAGACGGGAATACGCACAAGAACTCCGACCTGCCCGTTCTTCTGGCAGGCGGCGGCTACAAGCACGGCGAGTTCCGCAAAGCGGGAGGCGAGGGCGCCAAAGCTGTGCGCCTGTGCAATCTGTTCGTGGACATCGCGCAGCGCATGGGCGTGGAGATCGACTCCTTTGGCAACAGCAACGGACGCTTCGCGTAATGCCTGGCCAGATTCATGCCCGCCGAATCGCCTGCATGCTGGCGATGATCGTCGCGTCACCCGCAGGTGCCGAAGACACGCTTCCGCCGCCGAAACTGGTGCAGCAGTTTCTCAGCAAATACTGCCTGGAGTGTCATGACGCGGATGTGCAGAAGGGCGACCGCAATTTTGAGTCATTCACGCTGCCACTGAACACGACCGCTGATCTGATCGAAGCGCGGGACGTCATCGACCAGCTGACGCTAAAGGAGATGCCGCCGAAGAAGGCGGACCAGCCCGGCGATGACGAGCGCCTGGCAATGATAAGAGCCTTGCGCGATGGCAGCGCGGCGGCCTTCCGAAAGATGGCCAGCACCGGCGCGCACACCGCGCTGCGCCGCCTTTCCAGCCGGGAATATGAAAACACGCTGGCCGTGTTGTTCGGGCGCAGAGTGGACACGCTTGGTCTCACTGCCGACTTTCCAAAGGAGAAGACCACGGATCACATGGACACGATCGGCAAATCGCTCGTGACCTCGGGCTTCCTGGTGGATCAATACTTCCAGGCCGCGAATCATCTGGTCGAAGCACGATTGGGCAAGGAGTTGATCGAGCCGAAGGACTGGCGCTTCAACAAACACTTCGTGCAATACGAGGAACTGCAGGGCTCGCACAAAGCCGTTTTCGATTATCGATACTTGAACCTCTACGAGCAGCCCAATTCCGATACGCGCCAGGGCGGCTACGGGCATATCGAAGACTTCCTGCAGGGCGTGCCCGTCGCCGGCTTGTATGATCTGGAGATCGAGGCGCAAGCGATGCATCGAGACACACACTACGATCCGAAGATCTTCGGCATTGATTTCTCCGAGCCGTTCATCCTGGGCGTGGTGCCCGGCGATATCACCAAAGGCCACATCCATTACCCGCAGCCCATCGAGCCTCTGCTTGCCAGCACCGTTGTGCCCGATGACAAGCCGACGTTCTTGAAGTTTCGCGTGTGGCTCGAGGCCGGCCAAACACCACGCTTCATCTTTCCAAACGGCCCGTATGAATCGCGCGCTTCCGTCATTCAGGTAAACCAGCGATACAAGAACGAGTTCAAGGATCAAAAAACCAAGCTGGACGTGAGCCGCACCACGCTGCTGCGCGAGGGCAAGCTGCCGCACATTCGCATCAGCGAGGTCAAGATTCACGGTCCGATCAAAGAGGCCGGTGGCAGCGCCGAGGAGATCGCCGTGTTTGGCAAAGATGGCTTCCGGCCCGAACGCGCGCTCGATCAACTCAACGCCTTCGCCGCGAAGGCGTATCGTCGTCCGCTCACCGACGCCGATCGCAAACCGATCCGCGCCATGTATGAGCGGCGCATCGCCCAGAAAATCACGCCCCGGCAGGCGGCGCTCGACACGTTGAAACTCATTCTGTGCTCGCCGTCGTTTCTTTATTTGAGCGAGATCACCGATGAATCCGCGAAGGCACTGAATGCTTACGATCTGGCATCGCGACTTTCGTATGCGCTGTGGGCCGAGCCACCCGATGAAGCGCTGCTCGCAGCCGCGAAGTCGGGCGATCTGATGCAGGACGCCGGACTGAGGAGGCAAATCCTGCGCTTGCTCGGCGATGAGCGCATCAGCGGTTTCGTAACCGGCTTCATCGACAGCTGGCTCAATCTGCGCGATCTCGGTTCGCAACCGCCACCGCGTGAAACCAATCGTGCCTACTACGCGGAGGATCTGCCCGCGTCGATGAAGAACGAAGCGCGTCTCTTCTTCAGCGACCTGCTGGCGAACAACGGGCCGGTGTCGCAGTTCCTCGAATCGGATCACACATTCGTCGATAAGAAGCTCGCGAAGCTCTATGAGCTGCCCGAGTTGAACACCTTCCGGCTCGCCGACGGCTTTCGCAAAGTTACGCTTACAGGCAACAGCCATCGCGGCGGCCTGCTCGGCATGGCCGCGGTGCTCACTGTCAGCGCCAACGGCGTGGAAACCTCGCCCGTCACCCGCGGCGTGT
>WBZU01000997.1_pt2 | contig 14902 bp, 11 predicted proteins | sample 5204311 | NCBI WGS metagenome assembly WBZU01 (sample SAMN12344359, study PRJNA552823) | activated sludge metagenome | biome: Activated sludge suspended growth; feature: Nitrification reactor; material: Wastewater; isolation source: activated sludge from nitrification reactor of wastewater...
AAATCATAAAAATCACAGTCATCAGTATATCAATAAATCATAGTTAAAAAGCGAAGTCATATCCAATCTTAAAATACTTGGCAATATACTGAAGATTTTCTCCGTTCATATTTATAACTGCATAAGCGCTGCTGCCGGCGAAGAATTCATACTGAAGAATTGAATTCCATAAAGCCTGATCTGAAATATTGTCTCTTTGAAAATATGATCTGAGAAAAAGTTTCGGCATTACCTTCCAGTTCAGACCCGTGTTGATGATCGTCCTCTTGGCATTATTATCATTATAAAAATTAATGCTCGCATTCAAAGAAAGTCTGTCGAAAAGAAAAATATTCCCGCTGATGGAGGGATTTTCAAAGAACGTTCCGAAATACGGACCAAAATAATATCCTAAACTCAGAAAGTTAGGACCGAAATAAAAGTTTGCATTATATGACTGGGCAGTATTAGTGTAGGTTACAACTTCATTATTTTCATTAAATCCGTTAGGTCTGTTATATTCAAAATACTGATTGACCCTCAGCCATTCGGCAACTTTAAAATTTGTTCCGATGGAAAGATTTTTCTGAAAATTAAATCCGGTTGGAAAAACCTCATCAGTCTGCAGAGTACTTAACTTGTAATAGCCGCCGTTAATATTCAGATCACTGAAATATTTTCTGTCAAAAGCGAAATTGTATCCGCCTGAAATATTGATGCCGTCATAATTATTAGGAAGACCGGTATTGAAATCAAAATAAGTCGATGCAAAGAATCCGGGATTGACCCTGTTATAACTGATATCAGCAAAAGGTCCGCCAGCATCATTATACTGATAATATCCGTGAAGATAATAAGCTGTTCCCTGGGAAGGCTGTCCCGGAAGGTTTGTAGCGCTGTTCGCGAACTGTGCGCGGAATCTAAGCGGATTATTCGGAAACCTGTAAGTCCCGTCAAGGCTTAATACATCTTCATTATATCCGGTTGCAAAATTCTTTGAGTGAATGAAAAGAGAACCGATATTAATATCCCTGAAATTCATATTCGGACGGAACACAAAAAAATTTCTTCTTTCACCGTACTGGTTAAGATCATCCACAAATACCGCTCCGGCTTTTAATACATCGCTTCTGAAAGAATAATTGAACCCGTATTTAATGTCTTCAATCGCCCGTGTATAAAATAAATTTATAGGTGTTCTGAAAAGATCCAGATCTTTGCTGAAGAAGGTTCTTTTTTCCTGAAGATAGATCGGCTGGGCATACAGATTAAATCTGAACGGATCGGCTTCAAGAGTAGATTCATCAGGATTGAATGTCGCTTTAAGCTTGTGCTTGTCCATGCTTATATTTACATCACCTCCGAAAAGCAGTGTGTCACCCTGTCCGGTATTAAAGCTCTGACCGACTGCGAAAGGAATCACATTGAAATTCAGATTTAATTTTTCTTCGAATGGTGTTGTAAGATCCAGCTTGTAAGTATTTTTAACGGAAAGAAGTTCACTGTTTGGAATAAGTGAGTAGTAATAATAATTTCCATCCGGGGTATAGGAAAACATCTGCACATCCACACCGATCTGCTTTTTGTTTTTGTTCTGCATTTTGTCAACGGGAATTTTCACTTCCGTCTGTATATGCCCGGTCTTTCCATCCGTAGGTTCGGCAAGAATTTTAGATTTCACTTCCCAGACCCAGTCCCATTCTGATGACTGATTTTTCTGATTGTAAATTATAGCATCTCTCTGATTATTCAAAAAACTGAAAGAAAAAAAATATCCGTTCTGACCTTTATTCTCAAGATCAAGAATTATAAAAAATTCATTCTCATCTTCGGTACTTCGGTCGCGTGTGAGTGATTTTGAAATGATCTTCCCTTTTGGAAAATAATCAAAGCCGAAATAGATGGCATCCTTTGTCTGCTTTATGAAGACAGTTGTGCTGTCGCAGGTTTTATCTTCTGACTTGGGGATGAACTTATAAAAATTTGTAAAAACTTTAGCCCCGCTCCATTCTGAGTTATTCAGGCTTCCGTCAACAGAAGGACTTTCGATCTTTAAGCTCTGTGCCTGAGAATAAAGAAACTCCGCAATGACAAATGAAAAAATTAATACCAAAAAGGTAAAGTAATTTTTCATGATAATTAGTTAATTTGATTTCAAAAAAAATTTATTAAACAGAAAGAACTAACAGGGCTGTCTGCCGGGAAATTTTTAAGCTCTCTCTGAAGACGGGATTAAACAAAAAAGGTTTCAGTCGCTATTTAAGAATAAATCGATAAATGCAGAACAACTGCAGGAATAATTGAATAAGACCTGAATGATAAAACAAAGAAGACAAAGAAAATAATTGAAGCATCAATTATTCCCAGGTTTGTCTTCTTATGTTTTAAAAAACTATTTATTCGGCTGAGGTGTGACTCTTAAATATGGTTTTATTTTTTTAAAACCTTTTGGAAATTTTTTAGCTGCATCCTCGTCATTTATTGAATTGACGATGATACAGTCATCTCCGTCATTCCAGTTGACAGGCGTAGCAACACTGTAATTTGCCGTGAGCTGGAGAGAATCAATTGCACGGAGGATTTCATTAAAATTTCTTCCGGTAGATGCCGGATAGGTCAGTGTAAGTTTAACTTTTTTATCCGGACCTATTACAAAAACAGATCTGACTGTCAGCTTGTCATCGGCATTAGGATGTATCATATCATAAAGTGAAGCAACAAATTTATCATCATCCGCTATCATTGGAAAGTTAACGGTTGTATTCTGGGTTTCGTTAATGTCTTTGATCCAGTCGCCGTGTGAGCCAAGCGGATCAACGCTCAGTCCGATCACCTTTACATTTCTTTTATCAAACTCATCTTTAAGTTTTGCAACCATTCCAAGCTCGGTAGTACAAACAGGAGTAAAATCAGCAGGATGAGAAAAGAGCACACCCCATTTATCCTCAAGCCATTCATGAAACATGATTTCACCTTCAGTTGTCTTTGCACTGAAATTCGGAGCAGTGTCTCCTAGTCTTAAAGCTGCCATAATTTTATATTTTTAGATTATTAAAATTGCTCATTTAAAATAATACTTTTAACAAATATTTTCAGTGTATATTTTAAAAGCTGATGCCGGAAAATTACAGGTTAATACAAAACGCCAGAATTCGATTTTTAAATTACTTATGATGTCTGCTTTAATAGTAAAATTGCGGCTGGAAATGAATTTCTTAAAACGCATTTTTACAAATCAATAAACCAATTCGGGGTAAAAAAAAATTACAGATTATAAAGGCGGGCAACCTGATTAAATTAAATATGTAAGATAATTTTTATTTGCTGGATTTTTATATTTATTCAGATTAATTATTTTAAAAATACTTTAGAAAATTTTTTTCAAAGCTTTATTTTAACTTAACATAAAAGGAGATCTTCTATGAATGAAATAATAAAAGAAACTCTGGATAAAGCGCAGCTGCACGTAAATAAACTAAGAAAGCAAAATTCAAGATTTATTTACATAAGTCTTATAGCAAGTGTGCTGGCAACATTACTTGCCGGATTTACGGCAGTAAACGGAAAGCCTTTAGCCGGTCAGGGTCCCGGAGCATGGACCTGGACCTGCGGAGTAGTTGCCATATTTACGGCGACTGCTACTGTATTTACAGGACTGCACAAGCAGTTTACTGTTCCGGAAAGGCTGGCGAAAGCAACAGAATGTGTCGGAAAGTTAAAATCAGTTCTGATAAGTCTTGAAAGATCAGATATAAAAGACTCCGACAAAGATGCTTTACTGACAGAATATAAGAGAATCGTCGAAGTTTACAGTGAATTTATTGTCTGAGAAAACATAAGCTCATCCTGATGAAATAAAACTTTCCCGGCATTTTGCTTAATGAACCGTATGCAGTTTTTTATCGTTATTTAAAGTAAAGAAAAATCAATGAATTCAAAAATAATAATGACAGCAGCAGTTTTAATCTTACTCACCTTAATATCCTGTACCAGACAAAGCGCAATGAATAATAAATTTTACAGCCTGAATGATTCAATAAGTCAAAGTGACAAAACCGGATCAGCGGATTTTGAAATTGTAAAAAGTGATGAAGAATGGAAAAAGCAGCTGACCGAAGAGCAGTTTTATGTAACAAGAAAAAAAGGAACTGAACGTGCATTCAGCAATGAGTATTTCGACAATCACAAAAAGGGAAACTATTACTGTGTATGCTGCGACCTGGAATTATTCACATCGGAAACTAAATTCGAATCGGGAACAGGATGGCCCAGCTTTTATGCACCAGTAAGTGAAAAAAACATACTGGTGGGTAAAGATCTCTCACATGGAATGAGCAGGGATGAAGTAGTCTGCAGCAGGTGCGGAGCGCATCTCGGTCACGTGTTTGACGACGGTCCTGAGCCTACAGGTTTAAGATACTGCATTAATTCCGCATCGCTGGTCTTCATGGAAAAATAATTATTTTAATGAATATGAATAATACTCTTACCGGTGTTATTTGTGTGAAATATTGTAATGTAATGAGAACAGAAATTCTCTGTACGCTATAATTTTTTTGGAACGCTGATAACGCTGAAATTGCGGATATCAGCTGATTTTAATAAGGAAAGTTAAAACTTACCATAAACGCTTAACAATTAAAAGAAGATGGTTTGAATTATCACTTTCTCTTATCTTACAACTCATATACGTCCATCTGAATGAAATCTTAAAGATACAGATTTAAAGAATTTTCAGAAATATTTTTAAAGCGAATATTAATCCGTTATTTTTCAGCTCAATCCTCGTTCCGTTTTTATCGTGTACAATGACAGAAATAAAATAATTTTCAATTGCATTTAAAATTAATAATATTTTTCGGATTTTGTAGCCACACAAATCAAATTCCAGATGTCAGAATCGTTACTTAATTTAATCATTATAATTTCCAAGATCGCCTTTGTAGAAGCAATTTTGCTGACCGGAGTTGCGTATTCAGTCTATGCTGAAAGAAGAGTTTCGGCATTTATACAAAACAGAATAGGTCCTAACAGGGTTGGTCCTGCAGGATTGCTGCAGCCGTTGGTTGATGCCGTAAAGCTTTTATTGAAGGAAGATATAGTTCCTGAAAAAGCAAACAGGTTCATTCATTCACTTGCCCCGGCAATTTCGATAATTGTATCGCTTTCTACATTTGCAGTCATACCTTTTGGAGATACGATCACGATCGGCGGAAGGATCATTCAGCTTCAGATAGCCGATGTAAATATCGGTATATTGTATTTTCTTGCAATGACATCTCTCGGAGTTTACGGAGTAACGCTCAGCGGCTGGTCTTCAAACAATAAATATTCGCTTCTCGGCGGGCTGAGATCTTCAGCACAGATGATCAGCTATGAACTCTCAATGGGACTTGCAGTAATCGCAATAATATTAATGAACGGTTCACTTGAGCTTGATACAATGGTTCATAATCAGGCAGGATGGAAATGGAATATAATCTTACAGCCTTTAGGTTTCTTAATTTTTTTAACATCAGCATTTGCAGAAACAAACAGGACGCCGTTTGATCTTCCCGAAGCGGAGCAGGAGCTTGTAGGCGGATACCATACGGAATATTCCAGTATGAAATTTGCTCTGTTTTTTCTTGCAGAATATGCAAACGTAATAGTTTCATCCGCCATGATAACGACTTTATATCTCGGCGGCTGGCAATTTCCCTATTTACAGGACTTCGGATTACCCCCAATGCTAGTCAGTATTTTACAAGTCTTAACTTTTGCCACAAAAGTAATACTAATGGTATTTTTCTTTATCTGGGTCAGATGGACGGTTCCAAGATTCCGTTATGATCAGCTAATGAATCTCGGTTGGAAAGTAATGCTTCCGCTCGGAATACTGAATCTGATAATCACAGCGATCGTCATTCTGTTTTTAAAATCCTGACCGGATCTTCATCTGTATATTTAAAGGGATAAATTTTTTTAAATTTAAATCAATCTAAAATTGAAAAAGATAATATTTGCTATTCTGCTTTTAATTTTACTTCCTGTAAAATCATTCAGCCAGTATTTTAATGATTTCAGCAAGCCTGATCTGGACAATAATGAAATTCAGCTGAGCAAGCTCCTTGAAAAAGGACCGGTGATGATCTCTTTCTGGGCTACCTGGTGTTCGCCGTGCAAAGAAGAGATGAAAAAGATGCAGCCTATATATGAGAAATACAAAGATCAGGGTTTTACTTACATAGGTATCAATCAGGATAATCAGAAATCCATTTCAAAAGTAAAGGCTTTCATCAGTTCCAATAATTATACTTTTCCTGTAGTGCTTGACCTGGATAAAAAAATATTTGAGGATTATCTCGGAGTAGGTTTGCCTTATTCTCTGATAATTGATAAAGACAAGAAAATAATTGCCAAACATCTCGGATATATTACCGGTGATGAAGTAAAAATAGAAAAAGAGATCAAGGATGCTTTGAGCGGTAACGATGAAAAAGATATTAAAGATGAAAAAAAATAAATTTAAAATCCTAAATACAGTAAGCAGGGAAAGGTCAGTTCTTTGAAAAAGTATTTTTTATTTATTGCGGTAATATTGTTATTCAGTCAGGTATCTTACGGACAAACAGACCTTAAAGTGCAGGCAGCTGTAAGCAATCTTCTCAGGTACGGTAACGGCTACCAGTACACCGGCAGCATTAAAAATGCCAAACAGTATTTTGAGAACCTTACTGACGCAAGGTTTGATATTAACGGAGTGACTTTCGGACTCCGCTACAATCTCAGTGATTCCATAGAATACGGACTTAACTTCAAGGGAATTGATAAAAGGTTTGTCGAGTATGATCACGAATCCGGTATTTCATTGAGAGCAGGAAATTTCTGGGAAATAATTTCCAGAGGACTTGCCCTGAATCTCTTTGAGGACAGAGCGCTTTTCTATGACACAGGAATGGACGGTGTAAGAATTACTTATGAAAAACTTTTTGAATACAAAAATCCTCTCAGAATAAAAGCTCAGCTAATCGGCGGTAATATAAATTACAGGGATTATCTTAATCCTGACAGGATCGAAAACTATAAATTAAGAAACGCTTATTTAAGAGTCTCTCCTCTGAAGCCTCTTACGCTTGGATTAAACTATGTTTATTCTAACGGAGAACTGCCGGAAGAGGGTTTTCTTACCTATGTAAATACAGATCTGCCTGAAGCTTATATTAACATCAACTTTCAGGATCTGCAGTTTTATGCCGACTATGCTCACAAGACATCAATAATTACTCCTAATCAGATCTATCCCGATAATAATGTTGCAAAGGGCGACGGGTTTTATTCTTCACTGTCTTACTCCAAAGGAAAATTCGGACTTACGATGGAGTATAAAAATTACGCATTCGATATCACGCTTCCGGACAACAGAAGCAACACAAGACCTTCAAGAATGCTTCCTTATCAGAATCCTCCGACAGCGGTCAGGGAAAATACTTCTGTACTGACTTCAAGAAATCCGCACGTTGTGAATTTCAATGATGAAGTAGGCGGACAGATTGATATTGTTTACACTCCAAATGATAAGCTCAGCTTTAATGCCAATACAAGTTTCTCTTCCACGCATTACCAGTATGAGGACATAGATCCGACTTCAGTAATTTCATATCAGAGAATAGACAGAAGCGATGCATGGCTTCCGGATTTTAATACAGCATTTTCACCGTTCTGGGAGGTATATCTTGAAGCCGAGGATTATGCAACTGAAAAGATCTATGCGAAACTGGCTTTGTCGATACAGGACAATACAATATATAATCAGATAAATCCTTCGAGCTCGGAAATTATAAAGACTACGACAGTACCGCTTGAATTCAGATATTCTTTTACGGAAAAATACAGTCTGACTTTTATTAACGAAACCCAGTGGGCAAGCAACTCAATAAGAACAGGTGATAAGAATTTTATGAATCAGTTTAATTCACTAACGTTTTCAAGTTCACCGAAACTGAATTTTACAGTCAGTTCTGAATTTACAAATGACGATGAAGAGCCGACAGGTAAGAAATCATGGTTTACAGTAGATGCTTCCTATAAATTAAATGAATCAAATACTTTCGGACTTTCTTACGGTTCAGAAAGAGGCGGTCTGAAATGCACAAACGGAATATGCAGATTCGTTCAGCCGTTTGAAGGATTCAGGGTTTTGATATCTACGACTTATTAACTATGATCTATAGGATTCAATGATCATTATGAGTTCTTTAATTAGAAAAAAGACTTTTTGTAATTATTTATATACTAATATGAAAAAGACAATTTTAATATTTTGCATATTCCTTTCCGCAGTAATTTTTTATTCGTGTGAAAGCAATGACAGTCCGGTGACGAATAACACACCGGCACCCGATGTTCCCGTGCTGTTAGTTCCCGATAATAACTCTACTGTTTCAACTTTACAGCCGGCATTTGACTGGCAGGATTTTCCAAATGCTGTGAGCTATAAATTACAGGTAGCAAGTGATCCCGCATTTACTGTTTTGATACTTGATACAGCCGGTCTGACATTATCATTCTGCAATTCACCTTCTAATATTTTAAATGACAGCGATTCATATTACTGGAGAGTAAAAGCAGTTGTTACGGCAGATACCTCGGCATGGTCGGGAGCATATTCATTTTCAACTTCCATCGAATCAATTAATGCAACAAATAAAGTTCTGATCGAACTCTTTACTAACACCAGCTGTATTCCATGCGTGGAAGCAAATACTTATCTTGATGAAATTTACAATCTGAACGGAGTGACTAACAATGATGCTAATGTTGTCATATTGAGATATCATACAACACTCTTCGCCAATGATCCGTTTTATCTTTACAATACAACAGACAACAATGCCCGGATGACATTTTATCCTAACTCTGCTATCGTAAATCCGAGGACATATCTGCTCGGAACTTTCATTGGCAATTTTTCGTCATCTGCGTGGACAAATAAGATCAATGAAAAGCTTGCAGATACCAGGACATTTGCAATAAAACTGACCAACACCTATGATACAGTCACAAGGAACGGAAATCTGAACGTGAAAATAAAGCAGGTCTCGGGTGCTGTTTTCAATGACCTGGTCTTCCAGATCGCTGTATCTGAAAATGAGATAAATTATAATGCACCTAACGGCGAAACATTATTTGACAATACATTCAGGGATTTTATTACCTCTCCGACAGGACAGCCTTTCACAATAAGTCCGGGACAGACCAACAGTTATGATCAAAGTTATAGTATAGATAATGCGATAAATCAGGATCTTACTGACCTGACAGTCTTTGTCCAAAGAAATAATAATACAGGCAAGGATATATTTGCCGTCGAGAAGATAAGTCTGAAGTAAGTAGTTTATAATTGTCAGTTGATAATTAATAGTTGATAGTTCCGTTTTATGTCTTACGTATCATATCTCGCGTCTCGCGTCTCGCGTTTCACGTTTCACGTTTCACAAACTCAGGAAAATAACTTTTGATAGTTCTGCCATAATCATTATATTTTTTCATTTAACCATTTCACCGATGAAAAATGAAAACTTATTTGATTCTATTCTTATATATCCTTTTATTTAAGTCCACTCCTTTATTATCGCAAAAAACTGATTCAATCATTGAGGCTGATACAACCGATCTCAGAAGTTCAACCAACGAAGAAATTCTGCTTGAAGAGAACGAACAGAACGAAGATGAGTCTGATCTTCTGGATATAATGGAAAATCTAAAACGGAATCCTTATGATCTTAATAAAGTAACTTATTCACAACTTGAAAGTCTGCCATTCATGAATTCCGTGACAGCAAAAAAAATTATTGAGTACAGGAGTGAGCACAAATACTTTAATTCCAAAAGAGCTTTGCTTCAAGTCGATGGTGTATCAGGAGAATTATATGAAAAGATCAAAATCTATCTTATAGTAAAGCAGTCAACGCGTGACATTCTGATTGATGAAAGCGGACGAGTGTCAGCGCCAAAGGAACTCAGCAGAAAACCCGATCTGCAAAGCCGGCTCAGGTCAAGAATGCTTCAGGATCTTCAGCCCAGAGAAGGATTTTTAAATAATAAATATGAAGGTTCAAGAGTAAAACTTTATAATCAGTTAAATGCAAAATACTATAAACCCGGATACAGACTCGAAGCAAATATGACTTTTGAAAAAGATCCCGGTGAAAAAAATTTAACAGATTTTACTTCCGCATATTTGGAATTAAGCGAAATCAGAATGCTGAAAAAAATCATAGCCGGGGATTACGTTCTGAATTTCGGTCAGGGACTGGCAATGTGGAGTCTGCAGGCATTTTCAAAAGGCATAGATGCAGTCAACCCGGTCAAGAAGAAGGGAAAAGGAACAAAAGGCTTCGGTTCGGTGAATGAAGTTCAGTTTTTTCGGGGAGGTTCTGCCTTAATCAGTGTTAAAAATTTTAATTTTAATATTTTTTATTCTGATAATTATTATGATGCTTCATCCAATATTTCATCTGATGACATTTCAAGCTTTTATTATGACGGTTATCATAGAACTACTTCAGAAATACAAAGAAAGAATGCTGTAAAGGAAAAATTAACCGGAGGCAGAGCTGCGTTTCAAAAAGGAAGTATGACTTTCGGAGCTACATTCTGGACAAGCAGGTTCTCAAAACCTGTCCTGCCTGACACGCTTAAAAAGCTGTTCAAATTTTCCGGAACAAAGGCAGAGATGATCGGCGCTGACTATGATTTCATAATAAAGAACATGAACTTTTACGGTGAAATGGCAAGATCGCATACGGGATCTTTAGCTTACATTAATGGGATTCAATTCACTTTCTTTAAAATTGCTGATCTGATCTTTTCATACAGAAATTATCCGGAGGATTTTTCACCCATTCATTCTTTTGGTTTCAGTGAAAGAGGAGAAACCTTTAATGAGCGGGGATTTTATGCCGGGATTAAATTTCGACCCGTGAAAGGATTAATTATTAACAGTTATTTTGATCAGTATAAGTTTCCTTACAGGACATATTTCAATCCTGTCCCAACTTCCGGAAATGATTTTCTTGCGAATGCAGAATGGAAAGCTGCGAAAGGATTACTTTTAAATCTGAAATATAAAAATGAGAACAAGGAAGAGTCCCGGACGATTATGGACGTGTTTGACAGGTCGGTAAAAAAAATTGATAACAGGAATCAGCTGAATATCAGAGCAGGATTTATTTACCAGGCTTCCGCCGGCTTCAGATTCAGAAGCAGGTTTGAATTCGTAAATGTTGATTATGAGACTTTCGGGGGAGATAATAAGGGGCATCTTTTTTATTCCGACATCAGAATTATACCTGTGCCGGGGCTGGTGGTCGACACGAGATTTATTTTTTTCAATACGGACAGTTATGACAGCAGGATCTATGAATTTGAAAATGACATACAGGGAGTAATGTCTAACTTACCATTATACGGGAAAGGCAGAAGATGGTATCTGCTGATAAAATACAAGCCTATTTCTTTTGTAAATTTATCTGCTAAATATTCCGAAACATTTTTAAGCGGTGTGAAAAGCATAGGAAGCGGAAATGACAGAATAAGCGGTGATGTAAATAACCGCCTGTCTTTGGGTTTTGAGGCGGGATTTTAGATCTATTCATCTTATCTGTGGGGTTACAATAACCTGTGAGGTATTTCATTCCTACATTTCTTATGATGCTCAGATAATTTATATTGATTATCATTTCAAATACAGTTAATGGCCAAAAAATCTTCAAAAGTATTTATACTTGATACTAATGTTATACTCCACGACTCTTCCTGCATACTACAGTTCAAAGAAAATGACATAGTAATTCCTCTGACAGTAATTGAAGAACTGGATCATTTCAAAAGAGGAAGTCAGGTCATCAACCTGAATGCGCGGGAATTTGCAAGAACACTGGACACAATGACGGGATCAGCTCTGTTCAACGGTGGAATATCTCTTGGCAAGGGAATGGGAAAGGTAAGGATCGCTATTTCCCGGGGAATGAGTGAACAGATAAGGGAAATATTTAAAGATGATACACCAGATCACAGGATACTTAGCTGTGCAGTTGAAATTCAGAAAGAGGATAAGAAACGATCAGTCATACTTGTGACCAAAGATGTGAACCTCAGGATGAAGGCGAAAGCGATCGGGCTTCCGGCTGAAGATTATTCCACAGACAGAATAAGCAATGTAGAAGAGCTTTACAGCGGAAAAGAGATCATAGAAAATTTCAATGATGAGATATTAGTTAAACTTTATCAGCCTCCTTTTGAAGTTCCTCTTTCTGAAGTGAAAACTTTTCTAAAAGGGGAAGTACTGGCGAACAAATTTTATATTTTAAGAAACGAAAGCCGTTCCGTACTGGCACATCTTGATCCTTTAAGAGAGGTTTTGAGAAGAGTTGATAAGAATGATATTTTCGGAATAAAATCCCGTAATGCAGAACAGACATTTGCCGTCGATGCTCTGACGAATAATAATATTCCTCTTGTATCAATGACCGGGAAAGCCGGAACAGGTAAGACGCTACTTGCAATTGCATCTGCTTTACATGTAAAGAAACATTACAGGCAGATATACATAGCCCGCCCGGTAGTTCCGCTGAGCAATAAGGACATTGGCTATCTTCCGGGAGATATAGAGAATAAGCTTGCTCCGTATATGCAGCCGTTATGGGATAATATTAAAGTCATTCAGGACCAGTATAATGAATCAGACAAACAGCATCAGCTGATCACACAGCTCATAAAAGAAGATAAGCTTGTCATAGAACCGCTGAGTTACATAAGAGGAAGAAGCCTGCAGAGAATTTTTTTCATTGTTGATGAAGCACAGAATCTTACGCCTCACGAGATAAAAACCATAATTACACGTGCAGGAGAAGGTGCGAAGATTGTTTTTACGGGAGACATATATCAGATCGATCATCCTTATCTTGATTCTGAATCCAACGGTCTGTCTTACCTGATCGAGCATTTTAAGGGACAGAAAGTTTATGCTCATGTTAATCTTCTGAAAGGCGAAAGATCTGAACTTGCGGAGCTGGCGAGTAATCTGCTCTGAGTTCGTTAAGTTAGTTAAGTTCGTTAAGTTCATTAAGTTAATAGAGTTTGTAGAGTATAAAGGTTTGAAAATTTTACGAAAGAAAGTTACATAGAAAAGAATTATTTAATTAAAAAAATATATAATGCATACATTAAAGTTCGAAGAGTTAAATTTATCCAAAGAGGTTCAGCGTGCGATAGCCGATATGGGTTTTGAAGAAGCAACACCGATACAGTCACAGGCGATACCTGTTGTTTTAAGCGGTAAAGATATCATAGGTCAGGCGCAGACAGGTACCGGAAAGACAGCATCATTCGGAATACCGATTATTGAAACTATTGACGACCATCTGAAAAAAGTTCAGGCGATCGTTTTATGTCCTACGAGAGAGCTTGCAATTCAGGTTTCGGAAGAAATAGGTGAATTATTAAAATATAAAAAGAATATAAAGATTGTTCCTATATACGGTGGTCAGTCCATTGACAGGCAGATCAGATCAATACAGTCAGGCGTTCAGATCGTGATCGGTACTCCGGGAAGAGTAATAGATCACATTAACAGAGGTACACTGAAACTGAATGAAATAAAAATGGTGGTGCTTGATGAAGCAGATGAAATGCTTGACATGGGATTCAGGGATGATATTGAAGAAATACTGAAAACCGTTCCGAAGGAAAGGCAGACTGTAATGTTCTCAGCAACAATGCCCAAGCAGATTCTGGATCTTTCGAAGAAGTATTTGAAAAATCCGGAACATATAAAGGTTGTTCATAAGGAAATAACCGTTCCAAATGTGAATCAGTATTACATTGAGCTTAAGCCGAGCATGAAGCTTGAAGCACTCACACGGCTGATCGACATACACAATCCGAAATTATCACTCGTATTTTCAAACAGAAAAAAAAGCGTTGATGATCTTGTCTCACATCTGCAGGCAAGAGGTTACTCTGCCGAAGGTCTTCACGGGGACATGAAACAGATGATGAGAGACAGGGTTATGGCAAAATTCAGATCGGGCAAGCTGGAAATTTTGGTTGCGACCGATGTAGCTGCAAGAGGAATTGATGTTGATGATATAGACGCTGTATTTAATTATGACATGCCTCAGGATGATGAATATTATGTTCACAGGATCGGAAGAACAGCCAGAGCCGGAAGAGCCGGGCAGGCGTTTACATTTGTAGTGGGAAAAGAATTCCGTGCGATAAAGGAGATCGAAAGATATACAAAGACCAAGATCGTCAGCATGCAGATACCTTCGATGAAGGATGTTGAAGAGATCAGGACTAATACTCTGGTGACCGAGATAAAGGAAGTGATAGATAATGAAAAAGATCTGAAAAAATATTCAACAATAATTGAGAGACTTGTCAATGAAGATTATACTTCACTTGAGATCGCATCCGGGCTTTTGAAAATGGTAATGGGAAATGAAAAAGAGGAGATCCCTGTAATTGAGGATAATTATGGAAGAGAACAGTACAGGGGCGGAGACAGGGAAGACAGATACGGCGGAAGAGACAAAGGGAAAAAAAGTTTTAAAGAAGACAGGTTCGGCGGAAGAGATAAGGGAAAGAAAGGCAGCTTCAGAGGAACTGATGAAGAGATGGTAAGATTATTTATCAATGTCGGAAAAAATCAGAGAGTAAAACCGAATGATATTGTTGGAGCAATTGCAGGAGAAACGGGCATTCCCGGTAAGTCAATTGGCGAGATAGCTATCTTTGACAAATACAGTTTTGTGGAAGTTCCGAAGAAATTATCCGAAAAAGTTGTGAAGATAATGGATAAAAATACTATCAAAGGTAAGACTATCGCAATGCAGGTTGCTAATGACAGGCAGTATTAAGTATTAAGTTAAAAGTT
>WBZU01001930.1_pt1 | contig 14902 bp, 7 predicted proteins | sample 5204311 | NCBI WGS metagenome assembly WBZU01 (sample SAMN12344359, study PRJNA552823) | activated sludge metagenome | biome: Activated sludge suspended growth; feature: Nitrification reactor; material: Wastewater; isolation source: activated sludge from nitrification reactor of wastewater treatment...
TTCAGCTCGCGCAGCGCCACCTGTTCCAGCCCGGCGATTTTGTAGATTTTGACAAGCCCGTCACAAAGAATAAAAGGTTCCGACAATGAAATCCACCTGTTGACTTCGAGATTGGAGATTAGAGATTGTGCTGAACGCGACGTCCGAATCTCTAATCTCCAATCTCCAATCTCCACTCTCTCTCACTACACTGTCTCGCCCAGCTTGATGGCCTGGAAAACTTTCATGCGTAGCAGCAGCACGATCAGCACGATAAACGCCACCAGGAAGAGCGCGCCAAAGAGAATGTAGAGGCGCGTCACCGCGAACCAGGCGATGTCCACCGTGAAGGGCGGTATGTTCGCCGTCGGCCCGCTGCCCACCTGGAAATAAGGGATGAACAGGTCGCTGATCAACGCGCCGATGGCCGTGCCCGCGCCCAAGCCGAGCAGGATTAGGAAGGCCAATTCGCACGTCAGGAAGATGGCGAGTTGCTTGGTCGAAAGACCGATGGCACGCAGCGTGCCTAATTCAATAAAGCGGCGACGGAAGGAAAAGAGCGCGTAGAGCAGAAAGCCCAGCACCGTCAGCAACGCCGAGGCCAGGAAGCCGACCGAGAGTACGCCAAAAAGTCCCTGCCGCTCCGGGCGGCGCAACTCATCGGCAATGCGCGTCGGTGCCGCCTGGTAATCCATCACGGTGATCTCATATTCGCGCAGATCACTTACCACTTGCTCGAAGTCTGCGCCCGGCACGGTCTTGATCCACACATCGTACGGCTGCTCGCCGCCCGACTGCTCGAAGATCCACTCCAGGTTGGCGACGAGTAGTGGCCGCGAATCTTCCTCGGTGCCATACCACGTGGGGAAGTAGTTGAAATCGCCCACAATGCGCATGGGCACGCCGTTGCGATTGTCCGACGCGCGCACGCGCACCTGGACCGTGTCGCCGACGCGGAAACCGCTCTGGCGCATGAACGCCCGCCCCATGAGCACGCCATCCGACGCGATGGCTAGCGAGTTCATCAGCGCGCCCAGGCTGGCCGGCGCAAAGTCGTTGCGCCAGAAGGCTACCTTGGGGAAGTCGATGCGGTCGACGCCGATCATGGTCGTCGGCACCCAGCGATCCTGCACCTGCACGTCGGTATCATAGTCACCCACGCGCGCAGCCGCCTCGATCTCCTTGACGTTGAGATGCTCGTCCACGGGGATGAAGACCCACTCCGGCCCTGTGATCTGCGTGATCGCGCTGGGCTCGGGCGTCGGCGTTGCCTCGGCGGCCGGCGCGCCGAAGGGATTTTCGCCGGTGTTGGGCGACGCGCCCAGCTCGACCAGCCGCGCATCGGCGCCGATGGCATAGTAGCTCTGGTCGAAGAGATGGTTGTCCAGCGTCTGCGCCAGCGATGCCGTGAAGACCGACAGGCCAAGCGTCAGCATGAGCAGGATGAGCGGCGTGCTGTAGAGCCCCGGCTCGCGTGCCAGGTAGCGCGTGGCCAGCAGGAAGCCGACACTGTTCGTACGCGCCGCCAGCCACGCAAAGAAAGCCATCATCAGCGGCAGCAGGCGTAGAACCAGCAACGTCAGCGCCAGCGCCACCAGCGCCGGCAGCAAGATGAGCAGCGGGTTGTCGAAAAGGTCGCCCGCCTCAGCGCCGCCTGGCACGAAGATCGAGCCTTGCTGGCGGACGAGATAGATGCCGTAGCCGGCCGGGATCAGCAGCAGCACGTCGAGCCAGGCGCGTTGCCACCACGGCTTGCGCACGGTGCGCGCCAACTCCTGCTTGTAGCTGACGATGGTGTGGCGCGCTGCCCCGATGGAGGGCAGCACCTGTGCCAGCATCGTGACGCCCACGGCAATCAGGCCAAACTGTACCGGGCTGACCGACATCTGCACGCGCAGGTCGGACTCCAGCGTGAAGTTCAGGAAGGAGCGCGTCGCGCCAAACATCTGCGCCACCCACGCGCTGAGCGGCACAGCAATCGCCAGCGCCACGATCGCCAGCACTGCGGCTTCCAGCGCGGCGATACCGGCGATCTGCACGGCGGTGGCGCCGCGGCTGCGCAGCACCGCGATCTCGTTGCGCTGCCGCCCGACAGAGAGCCCGACGACCAGGCTGATAAAGGCCAGCAGCAGCGACACGATGGGGATGCTGAAGGCAAAGAGCAGCACGTTGAGCAGGCGCGCCGACGCCTGGTATTTGCCCAGCGCCTCGTAGGGTGAAATGTCGAGGCGTGTGTTGGGCAGCAGCGTGGCGGCGCGCTGGCGAATCTGGTCGATGCGGCCCATGAGCAGCGCCACGTCGGAGGCGTTGACATCCGAGCCGTCCACGACCCAGTACCAGGTAATCAGGGCAACTTCGTCCTCGAGCAGCGAGGCGATGCGCCCTTCAAAGGTCGCCGGTGGGATCAGCAGCTGCTCGTCAAAGGCGCGCGGCCGGTAGAACCAGAAGTCTTCATTCTCGTCGATCGGTTCCCAGATGCCGGCGACGCGCACGGGCAATTGAACCGTGCGCTGGCCGCCGCTCTCGGTCTCAAAGGTGCGGAAGGTCGTGAACTCTTCGCCAACCTGGATGCCCAGTGTCTCGGCCAGCACGTTGCTGACGGCCACCTCGATGGGATCGGCGGGGTCGGCGGAGGCTGGGGCGGGCGGGCCGCCTTCGACCCACCGGGCGTGATCGGGAAACTCTTCGATCGCACCAAAGCTGATCCATTCCAACGGATCCTGCGCGCTGGCATAGGTCTGGCTGGAGCCGGCTGGGAAGAGGCGGAAGGTGTCGGTTTTGACGTAGCGGATGATCTTCTTGATGGGCAGGCCAAGTTGCGCCGCAGCCGGACCGGAGAGGTACTCGTCGACGGGCTGGACTTCATCCCACTCTTTCACGCCATAGATGGAGCCGATGTTGCGCCAGAGAAAGGCAAAGGAGCGCGTGTCGCCCTTGACCGCTTGCCCAGCTTTCTGCAACTCCTCCTGCAGGACGCGGAAATAGACGGCATCGGAGTAGAGCGGGATGCTCATGATCATGGCGATGGCCGTGATCAACCCCAGCGCAGTGGCCAGCGCCAGCCAGCGTTGCGCCAGCAGGCGACGCACCGCAATGAGAAATGTTGCCCAGCTACGTGCAAAGAAGTTCATGAAATGTTTTGCGCCTGGATGCCCATCTTACGGGCCGACGATAACCTGGCCCTCTTCGACGCCTTCGAGGATTTCGACGCGATCCTCAGCCTCCACGCCGATGCGCACGTCGGTGCGTCGCTGCACATCGCCATCCTGCACCACGGCAAACAGACGCCCGTTGAAGTTGCGGATCGCCTGCGGCGGCAGCCACAGCACGTTTTCGGCCTGTTCGACTTCGGCGGTCACACGCACCAGGTCGCCCAGTTCATAGCCACCCACCTCGGCTGATTCCTCGATGACGATGCGCGTGCTCTTGTCCTTTTCCTCGATGGTCTGGCCGCTGCCGCCCGTGCCGTAGGGATAGGGCAGCCGGCGGATCGTGCCGTGTAGTGTCTGCCCCGGCCGCGACGAGAGTACGAAGGTCACCGGCATGCCTTCGGCCAGCAACTCAAGCTGGTTGCTGAGCAGGTCGGAGGAGATTTCCATAGTGCTGTCATCCGCTACCGAAGCCACGGGCGCATAGCCGGCGACGGCCTGGCCCGGCACCAGCGAAAGCGAGAGCAGGAGGCCGTCAAAGGGCGCGATGATCTGCGCCTCGGCAATCTCCTGTTTTAGCTTCTCGACGGCATAGCGGGCGCGCGTCAGGTCGTTCTGCAGGAGCGGGCTGACACCTGCCGCGAGGCGGTCAACCTCGAGTTGGGCCAGTTCCACATCCTTCTGCATGGCGGCGACCTCGGCGCGTGTGCTTTGCGGGTTGGCGTCGGTGCCCTCCAGCGTGATCTGCGCCCGTTCCAGCCGCGCCTGGGCCTCGCGCTGGTCAAAATCTAGATTGCGGATTGCTTCGTCCAGTGTGACCTGGGCGCGCTCCAACTCGAGTTCGGACGCGGTCAACTCGCGCTCCAGCGCGTCGATCTCGTATTCGGCGATGACGTCGCCTTCCTTGACCGTTTCATTGCGCTTGAAATAGACCGAGCGGATGCGGCCATCGGTGCGGAAATAGAGCGCCTCTTCCTTCTCCGGCGAGATGCGCCCGGAAAAGGTTGCCGTCTTGACGACATCGCCACGCTGGACAGTGTAGGTCGGCTTGACCGCGATCTGTGCGGTGGGGATGGGTGTGGGCGTCGGCTCGGCCGCGCTCTGCTCGCTGCGCGTGGCCGGCATCAGCGCACATCCGCCGAGCAGCGCCGCCACGATCCCGGCCGAAACCGCTTTCACAATTTTGCTGGTACTCACGATCGGTCCTTACCTATCGTCATGAACTGGAGAACAGGCCGGCAAACACACCGGCGAAGCTGGAGATCAACCAGAGCGTGGGGCAGAGGTGGCATATGACAGACAACAACTTCGATTCACCGAACCATCCGGCAACGCGCCAGGCTCATTTGTATATGGCAGTCTACCTCCAATTGTAATTCATACACGAACTGGCGCCAAAGAAAGGAGTTCATTTCAAATCGTGGATAGGCGCCATTGCGGAAATGGCCTCGAATGTCGTTTTTGGAAATACTGCCGGGTGATAGTATAGTGTTAATTGAAGTAAAGTAGTGAAATCGTGGGTTTTCGCCGCGATCCTCTCATTGCATTGCGCAACGAGAGAACCCCATCTCAGCCAGTGTCCATTCGTTCACCATTAACAACCGAATAGCGGCAACTTGTCGCACCATGAATTGTTGAATGCTTCGTGACCGTTCGTTCGTCCTCACCTTTTGCACATTCAGACTTCACCGTGCACAGAATCATTGACCCGGAGGCACCCCATGAGAAAGGCACTGATTGCAACTGCGTTCGCACTTTTCCTCGTCGTCTGGTACGGCGCAACCAGCGCGCGTGCGGAATCGCTGAAAGTCTGCGACGACGTAGGCGTCTGCCAGTACGCAACGATTCAGGATGCGGTCGACCACGCGCATGCCGGCGATGAAATCCTCATCAATTCATTGAGCGTTTACACCGAAGCGGGGATTGTCATCGAGAAGGATCTCACCATCCGCGGCCTGGACCCGAACGAGACGATCGTACAAGCCGCCGCTACGCCATGCCTCGCCGATGCCGACCGCGTCTTCAGGATCACGGGGGCCAAGGTTACGATAGCCGACCTGACCATTCGCAACGGCTGTTCGATTGCCGGCATGGAAAACCACGTATTTGGTGGTCAGGGTGGCGGCATCTGGAGCAGCGGCACGCTTGTCCTGCGCAACGTGGTGCTCTCCAACAACCAGGTGACGCGGGACGCCAAAGCGGCGGTAGTGGGTACCATAGGCGGCGGTGCAATCTTTAGCATTGGGTCGCTCTCGATCATCAACAGCACCCTGCATGACAACACGGCGCAAGGCGGCAGCGGCGCCGCGTCTGGCGGTGCGTGGTTCAACAAGGGGTATGGGCTCGTTTTCAACAGCACCTTCAGCGGCAATTCTGTCGAAGGAAAAGAGGCGCTGGGCGGGGCGATCTATAACGATGACACCCTGGCGCTTACCTTTGGCACGATTGTCCGCAACAAGGCAGCCACGGCAGGCGGCGGGTTGTTCACGCATGGAAGCACGGAAGCAAGCAACAGCGTGATCGCCCAGAACAAAGTCACCGGCGGCGGCGGTGCTGACTGTGATGCGGGCGATGCAATTGGCGGCATGAGCGCGTCGAATACTTGGGCGACGGTGGATGGCTGCGGACTGGTGACCAACAGCAATCTGTACTTTGCCGACTTGGTCGTCGTCCGTTCGGGGCACACACCCGTTCATATGCCGCGGCTGGACAGCGCGGCGGTGGGTGCGGCTGATTGCAGTGAGCGCAAAGCACTTGGCGACCAGCTTAATCAGCCACGGCCCGCGACAACCTGCACCATCGGCGCCGTCGAGTTGCCGCGCGTTCTGCTGCCAACCGTGATGTCGCCGGCGCCAACCGACCTTGAGATCGTCGATCTGCGGATCTCGCCATCTTCAGGGTTGCGCGTTGGGACCCCCGTCGAGATCACGATCGTGCTGCGCAATCGGGGCGGCCTGGTCTCCGACAAGAACTTCTGGGTCGATCTCTATATTAACCCGACCGTCGAGCCGCCGAATCGCCTGAATAACAGCGAGGTCTGGCGCCTGCTCTGCCATCCGGTCGAAGTCGGTCAGCCAGCCTGCTACAATGACCAGGGCATTGCCTGGCAGATCACGGACTACGTGAACGTGGGCGAGACTATAGTGATCACATCACGGCTTGACGACTTCTACCTGAAGCGGGCTGAGTCCAACTGGCGCGGCTTCTTTAACCAGGCTGGCGAGAAAAAACTGTGGGCCTTCGTCGATTCCTGGGGCGGGGATGGCGTCAAGTACGGCTTGATCAGCGAATTGCCCAATGGCGAAGAAAACAACTTGTTTGGACCGGTGCGCGTGATGGTTGATTCGGCTACTGTCGCTGCCGCAGATTCCGCCCAGCCGGAAGAAGAGACGCCAGTCAGAGTGCGTGAGATCGCCATCACGCCATAGGACATACGGAACTGCTCATCGCTGTTCACTGATGTTTATCCCGGTTCATGGCTATGCAACTGCCATCGACGCGCAACATGGACCATCACTGCAATCCATTGTTCACCAAGGGAGGAAAGTATGCCTGGATTGAAAGTTCGCGCGTTTGCGCACGGATTGGGCGTGTTAGTCGTCGTCGCGTTGCTCCTCGCCCTGACGTCAGCGGCGGCTCTGGCACAGGATCAGCCCCCGCGTCCTGGCGACCCTGGGACACGCCCCGAACCACCTTACACCGACCCGATCATTATCGATCCGCCGCCGCCTCCTCCTCCTGCGGACCATCATCAACCTGATCAGGGCACGTCGGTTGTACCCGCGGCCGCCGTCGGCGACGGCGCACAAATCCAACTCTCCACCACACCTGGCGCGGTCACTGTGGTGCAGTGGCAGGACGGCAGCGGGGCCTGGAATGACGTCACCAGTTGGCGTGCGACCGCGACATCCGGCGCAATCGTGTGGTATGTCGAGGCCAAAGATTTCGGCAAGGGTCCGTTTCGCTGGGTGAGCTACGGGGCGGACGGCTACACCATGACGGGCGCAAGCGACGCGTTCTACTTGCCGTCGGCGGGTGGGTCTGTCAGCGTGAGCATCAATGCTGCGTATGCCCAGGCGCCTGGCAACTACAACTATGCGTACACGCAGCAGCCCAGCTATGGCTACCAGGCCCAAGGGTACGGCGAATCGGCACAATATGGACAGCCAACGGGGTATGGTTACCAGCCCCAAGGCTACGCCGGTTATGCGCAATCCGGTTACGCCACGGGGGGCTATACAGGAGGCTATGCGTACAATTACCAGTATGGCGCCTATCAATCGGGCTACCGGTCACAAGCCTATCGTGGCGCCTATTCGTGCTGGTGTTACTACCAGGGCTATTGGTATTACACCTGCGGGCGCTAGGCTGGCCGCTTTTCGCATGCCGTGAAGGCGATGGCGCGACAGTGTACACTGCTGCGCCATCGCCTTCACGGCTAATCCTCAATACGGAGCCGTTGCCTCGTACGCGTCGATAGCCGCTTCCTTGGAGCCGATATAGCCCAGGTCATCAAGCCCTTCCAGCAGGCAGATCTTGCGGAAGGCGTCGATGGCAAAGCTGTGCTGCTGGCCGTCGGACAGGGTCACCGTCTGGTTTTTGAGGTCCACGAAGATCGTCGTCTCCGGATCTTCCTCGACGAGGTCCCACAGCATGTTGACGACATCCTCCGGCAGCGTCACCGGCAGCAGCCCGTTCTTGAGGCTGTTGTTGTAGAAGATGTCGGCAAAGCCGGGCGAGATCACACAGCGGAAGCCGAAGTCGGTCAGCGCCCAGACCGCGTGCTCGCGGCTCGACCCGCTGCCGAAATTGCGCCCGGCAATGAGAATCTCGGCGCCCTGGTATTCAGGCATATTGGTTACGAAGTCAGGCTTGGGTGAGCCGTCGGCGTTGTAGCGAATCCACGAGAAGAGGCCCTGCCCCATTCCCTCCTTGGTCACGGCCGTCAGGTATTTGGCCGGAATAATCTGGTCAGTGTCCACATTTTCCATGCGCAGCGGCACGGCGGTGGCGGCGAGTGTCGTGAATGATTGCATGCTGTTGATTTCCTTCGTTTTGTTGGGGAGTCGTGACAAGATGAGGGAATGACAAGGTGACAAGGTGAAGGGTGGCTTAGCGCATCCCTCAGAAATCGTCATCCAGTCACCCTCTCACCCCCTCATCGTTTCATCCCCTCATCTTGTCATTAGCTCAACATCTCGCGCACGTCTACCACGCGCCCGTTGACCGCCGCCGCCGCTGCCATGATCGGACTCATGAGCAGGCTGCGCGAGCCCGGGCCCTGGCGACCCTGGAAGTTGCGATTGCTGGTGCTGGCGACGTACTTGCCGGCGCCAGCCTTGTCATCGTTCATGGCCAGGCACATGCTGCAACCGGCGCCGCGCCACTCGAAGCCTGCTTCGGTGAAGATGCGATCCAGCCCCTCGGCCTCGGCCTGTCCCTTGACCGCCTTGGAGCCCGGCACGACGATGGCCTGGATGTTGTCGGCGACGCGCTTGCCTTTGGCGATAGCGGCTGCTTCGCGCAGGTCTTCGATCCGCCCATTCGTGCACGAGCCGATAAAGACGATGTCGATGGGCTGGCCTTCCATGGCCTGGCCCGGCTTCAGACCCATGTACTCCATCGCACTGAGCAGGCTGCGCCGTTCAGCCGGATCTGCCAGTTCCTCGGGCAGCGGGATGCGCCCCGTGACCGCCACGCCCTGCCCGGGGTTCGTGCCGTAGGTCACCATGGGCTGGAGCTGGTTAGCGTCGAGGACAAGTTCGCGGTCGAAGACGGCATCTTCGTCGGCGACGAGTGTCCGCCAGTACGCCACCGCGCGCTCCCATGCTTCGCCCTTGGGAGCGTAGGGCCGTCCCTTGACGAATTCGAAGGTCGTCTCGTCCGGTGCGATCATACCGGCGCGTGCGCCGCCCTCGATGCTCATGTTACAGATGGTCATGCGGTTGGCCATGCTCAGCTTGCGGATCGCGCTGCCGCGATATTCGAAGACATAGCCGGCGCCGCCGTCAGCACCGTTCTTGGCGATGATGGCCAGGATGATGTCCTTGGCCGTGACGCCTTTGCCCAACTCGCCGTCGACGGTGATGGCCATGGTCTTGGGCTTCTTCTGCAGGAGACATTGCGTCGCCAGCACGTGGCCGACCTCGCTCGTGCCGATGCCGAAGGCCAGCGCGCCAAAGGCGCCGTGTGTGCTCGTGTGGCTGTCGCCGCAGACGATGGTCATGCCGGGCTGCGTCACGCCCATCTCCGGCCCCACCACATGCACGATGCCCTGGATCGGCCCGTTAATGTCCCACAGCGTAATGCCGAACTCCTCGCAGTTCTCGCGCAGCGTGCGCACCTGCGTCGCCGCGTCGGCCGGCCACAGGGTGATGTCCACGTTGCGCGTCGGGATCGCGTGATCCATCGTCGCAAAGGTCTTCTCCGGCCGGCGCACCTTGAGCCCACGTTCGCGCAGCATGCCAAAGGCCTGCGGCGACGTGACCTCGTGGATCAGGTGCGCGTCGATGTACAACACGGCGGGCGCGCCATCGTCGTGTGCGACGACGTGCGCATCCCAAACTTTTTCAAAGAGCGTTTTTCCCACGATCTAACTCCCGATCTATATGTACACAATCAATCGATAGACAGGTTAACTGCTTGAGGCGGTCCGTATCATAGCACAAATCGCACGCGGTTAGCGTTTGATCAATGGCAAAGGTAGATAAACGGACGGTTGCCACTTCTCGGTTGGAAACTCAATCAGCCTCGTCCAGTGATCGCCGATGTCCGTGCTGAGCCACAGGCCATCCGCCTTCCCAACGAAGACGCTACCCTCCTGCCGGCGGTCGACTGTCAGGTAGTGTGCGTCCGTTATATCACTTAGCGTCTCCCAGGTGGCACCGCCGTCATAGGAGCGCTTCACCGTCCCTTCGGCTTTGCAGTTCATCATTAACACACCCGAATGGCCGGGAATCGAGACCAAGGTAGGATCATTTCTCGACATAGAAGCGCATGGCACCTGAATGTCGACCCAGGTAACTCCGGCATCCATGGTTGCGATACCTATGAGGGTCTTTGGACTTGTGTCATTGTTCGGTTCCCAGCTGAGTCCATAGAGTCGCTCCGCTGAAACCTCATCAGGCAAAAGTAGGTCCATGTCAAAGTTGGTTTCAGTCCAACTCATCAAATCGTCGCTAAAGAACCATCTGGGGCGCAGAGAAATGTCATATAGGCGGCTTCTTACCCAGACGCGATCGCTAGCGGATCCTTGAATAACGACATCTATCCCGCGACGAAGGTTTTGCCATGTCATCCCGTTATTTGTGCTAACCATGATTTCTTCGGAATTGTAATACGATTCTGACCCAGTCTTCGATAGTATCGGTGATTGCCAAGCCAGACACACCAACGCAACGAACAGTTTTGTATCAGACTGTGTTCCCACTTTGATTTCACCAGGAGGCAGCACATATCCTCCACGGCATGGCAAAATCGACTCCTTGCTCCACGTTGTGCCGTCGTCGCCGGTGCGATAGAGCCCTGCATCCCCGCCTTCAGCGCGCAGAACCATGAACCTGACAGGTCGAGTCACTTCTTGACGTGACGATATTCCTACGCTCAATAAGTCTCCGTAATAGACAAGCCACGGCTCATCGATCCAGGGACGAAGTGGAAAGCTATTCCAGAGGAGACCCCCATCAAGCGAGAAAAGTGGTGAAAACGAGTTCGTGAAGCCAACGGCGATTGCATTCGGTATATTGGGCGAAGTAGCGACTGAACGCACGATCTTCTTCGGCTCCAGTTGCACGTCGATTTGGGTTGGAGACTGTCCGGCCATAACGCCGATAGGAGTGGCGCGTTCGAGGCTAGTCTGTTCATCGTAATACTCTGAGAAAAATTCCGTCCCAGCGTCCAGGGCCATATTCAAATCAAAGCTGACGCGATACTGTCCAGTGTCAAGGCCGACTAATCTGTACCCGCCTAATCCGTCGGTATAGGTCTCATCTACCAGTTCACCCCGGTAATCAAAGAGTTTTACTGTCACATAGGCAAGCGGGCCTTTAGTATCCTCAGATGTTACAGTACCGTAGATTACGGTGCCTAGCTCGAGCGCAGCGTTCAAAATTGTAGTATTGCCATTCAGCAACGCAATCGGTTCTGCATCATCAAACCGAAGTTTGTCGTCATAGAACTCGGTTCGAAGGCCATGCCAGTTCTCACCTGGGTAGTGCTTGAATCGCAGCTTGTAGGTCCCGGTTTTCAGCCCGCTAGCCAGATAATATTCCCCAGCTTCATTTGTTTTTGTCGATGAAACGACTTTGCCATTAAGGTCGTATACAAGGACTTCCGCGTCCGCAAGAGGCCCGCCGGTCAGAGCAACGGTCACCTTACCTTGTATTACCGGAGCCCTGGCCATGTCGAAGTTGATTTCTAGAGACTGACTTTCGCCAATCGCAATATTGTCGACATCGCTACTCTGAAATGGCTTTTCGTTGTAACATTCAGCAACATGCCAAGAGACATCACCCCACCGATCTTCAACGCATATCGCATAAGTCCCGGCCGCAATATCCTCGATCGTATAGCGGCCAGAAGTGTCTGTAAAGCCAGTCCGATAGGGCCTGTTATATTCGTCGGGGAGATACACCGCTACGATTATCCTCGCCACCGGCATCCCACTCACTTCGTCGACGACGACACCAGAAACCGTGGCGCTCCCATCGGGCGTCTGCGCAATGGCAGGTTGGAAGATCAGGACAAAAGAAAAGACAAGAGCGATAACAATCGATACCCACAATGCTCTCGGGGGTAACATGGCGATCTCCTTATTATCTGGTTGCTTATGAATCAGTCGATTTCATCAATGAAAACGTCCTGTTAGTCTTTTCTACGCCTTCACCGCCTCCTCTTCCTCCTCGCTTTCCGCCGACCCTTCCGTCGCCGACTCGATCTGCACCACGTTCTCTTTGGGCATGACATGCCAGAAGAATTGGCGCTGCGTCTCCCAGTTGTCGAGCAGCATGCGCGCCAGCGGCGAACCGGTCTTTTCCAGGTGCTCCACGATCAGCGCCTTGAGATAGTGCTCGTAGGCGTCCCCCCGCAGCCGGGCGATGGCGATCAATTCCTTGTTGTAGCGTCGCTCGAAGGTCTCGTTCACGTCGTACACAAAGCCCTGGCCGCCTGTCATTCCGGCGCCGAAGTTGCGCCCCGTCTCGCCCAGGACGACCACACAGCCGCCCGTCATGTATTCGCAGCAGTGCTCGCCCGCGCCTTCGATGACCGCGGTGGCGCCGCTGTTGCGCACGGCAAAGCGCTCGCCCGCCACGCCGGCCGCCAGCAGCTTGCCCGCCGTCGCGCCGTAGAGCGCCGTGTTGCCCAGGATCACGCTTTGGTGCGGCACGAAGCGCGCATCCTCCGACGGTCGCAGCACGATCTCGCCACCGCCCAACCCCTTGCCGACGTAGTCGTTGGCCGTGCCCCACAGATGGAGCGCCAGCCCGCCGATCGCAAAGGCGCCAAAGCTCTGCCCGGCCGTACCCTCGAAGTCGATGCGAATCTGCCCGTCGGGCAAGCCCGCATCGCCATAGCGCAGCGCAAGCTGGCCGGAGACGCGTGCGCCCACCGTGCGGTCGGTGTTGCTGATCTTATGGGCCAGATGCACCGGCGCATCGGGATTCGCTTGCAGCGCGGCCAACACCTGCTCCGTGATGCGGTCGCTCAGCGACAGGTCCAGCGGCACGACCTCGTTGCGCGGCAGCACATTGCGCCGCGCCGTGCCCGTGTCAGGCACAAAGAGCAGCGGTGAGAGGTCAAGGAAGCCCGCCTCGCGACCGTGCACGACCTGCTCCATATACTCGGGATGGCCGACGACCTCGTCCAGGCTGCGGAAGCCCAGCCCGGCCAGGATCTCGCGCACATCCTCGGCAATCGCCACCATGAAGCGGATGACATCCTCCGGCGTGCCCGTGAATTTCTTGCGCAACTCCGGGTCCTGCGTGGCGACGCCCACCGGGCAGGTGTTCTTGTGACAGACGCGCGCCATGATGCATCCTTCGGCGATCATCGCGCTCGTGCCGAAGCTCACTTCGTCGGCGCCGAGCATGGTCGCCATGACCACGTCGCGCCCCGTGGCGAGACCGCCGTCAGCGCGCACCGTCACACGCGTGCGCAGGCCGTTGGCCAGCAGCACCTGGTGCGTCTCCGCCAGGCCGATCTCGAAGGGCAGGCCGGCGTTCTTGATGCTGCTCAGCGGGCTGGCGCCCGTGCCGCCGCTGGCGCCGGAGATGTGAATGACATCCGCCATGCCCTTGGCCACGCCCGCCGCGATCGTGCCGACGCCCATCTCTGATACCAGTTTGACGCTCACCTTGGCATTGGGATTGATTGCTTTCAGATCCCAGATCAACTGTGCAAGGTCTTCGATGGAGTAGATGTCGTGATGCGGCGGCGGGCTGATGAGCGCAACGCCGGGCGTGCTGTGGCGCAGCACCGCAATCTCGGCCGTGACCTTGTGGCCCGGAAGCTGGCCGCCTTCGCCCGGCTTCGACCCTTGGGCGATCTTGATCTGCAACTCCTCGGCGCTCATCAGGTACTCGGGCGTGACGCCAAAGCGGCCCGAGGCCACCTGCTTGATCTTGCTGGCGCGCTCGGTGAAGTAGCGATCCTTGGCCTCGCCACCCTCGCCGCTGTTGCTCATGCCGCCCAGGCGGTTCATGGCGATGGCGAGCGTCTCGTGCGCCTCCGGACTGAGCGCGCCGAGGCTCATGGCCGCGGTGGAAAAGCGGCGCAGGATGCGTTCCACCGGCTCCACTTGCGTCACCGGGATTGCCGGCCGCGTGGGGCGGAAGTCGAGCAGGTGACGCGGCGCCACGCGCGCGCTGTTGACCAGGTCGGCGTACTTGCGATAGTTGGCCGGCACGTCCTCGGCCTTCTTGGGCTTGCTGACGGCGGTCAGCGCATGGACGACCTGCGGGCTCCACTCGTGCACCTCGCCGCCGCGCCGCGACTTGTAGAGACCCCACGTCACCAGCTTGACGGCCTGGCTGGTGTCGCTGTCGGGATAGCCATAGGCATGCCACGCCAGCACGTCCTCGGCCACGCTGGCAAAGCCGACGCCGCCCAGCACGCTCGGCGTGTCGACAAACGCCACGTCGAGCAACTCCTGGCCGATGCCCAGCGCCTCGAAGATCTGCGCACCGCAATAGGCATCCACCGTGCTGATGCCCATCTTGCTCATGACCTTGAGCAGTCCCTTGTCCACCGCCTTGGCAAAATTTTTGCGCGCCTGCTCCACGGTCAGGTCGCCGGTCTTGCGCCCCTCATGGACGATCTCCTCGATCGACGCATACGCCAGATAGGGATAGACCGCGTTGGCGCCGTACCCGATGAGGCAGGCAACGTGATGCACCTCGCGCACCTCGCCGCTCGCGCTGATGAGGCTGGCGTGCATGCGCAGCCCCTGGCGAATCAGGTGATGGTGCACCGCGCCCACCGCCAGCAGTGACGGGATCGGCAGCGTGTGCACGTCAGCGCTCTCGTCGCTGATGACCAGGATGCGCGTGCCGCCACGCACGGCCTCTTCGGCGTCTCGGCAGAGCTTCGTCACCGCGGCGCGCAATGCGTCGCCTGCTATCTCCGGCGTGACTTCCGCGCCCGCCGGCGCCGGCCACACCGCCGCTACCGTTGCCGAAGTGAACTCCGGCTGCGGTTGGGCGCGCAGCACGGCCAGTTGCTCCGGCAGCAGCACCGGCGACTTGAGCGCGATCAGGCGCACGGCGTCCGGCGTCTCC
>WBZU01001932.1_pt1 | contig 14890 bp, 17 predicted proteins | sample 5204311 | NCBI WGS metagenome assembly WBZU01 (sample SAMN12344359, study PRJNA552823) | activated sludge metagenome | biome: Activated sludge suspended growth; feature: Nitrification reactor; material: Wastewater; isolation source: activated sludge from nitrification reactor of wastewater...
CGTCCCTGTTCCATTTGCAAGCGCCGGAGGCGACCGGGAAATTCTGGTTGCAGCGGTTTAGTCCCTACTTTACGCGACCGCATGAATATGGTGTGCGCATTACCGGTCCAGGGACAGCCTATGAGTATGTGTACGATGCGGCGCGCGTCGATCTCCGCAAGATCGCCTACGATTTCGAGTATGAACTCGACAACTGGCCGGTGGATCCGCACGTGTATCAGGAATTGATCGGCTTGGTGGAGGAATGGCAGCAGCGGGCGCGCAGCAACGATCGGCCGTTCTTGTATTTCTCCAAGGCCATGGACTATGTGACGATTTATGACGGCCGGGATCCGCAGATGCCGACGAGACGGCGGTACGACTGGCCCGCGGCGGGAATTATCGAGGTGTGCAATGAAGCCGCGAAGAGTCGTGATCAGATTCGCGCCGCATTAAGTCAGGCGAGGCCGGATATCGGGTGCTCAGATGAGGACCTGACTGAGGCATTGAGCCTCTTAACGAGTCGTCGCATTCTGTACGAAGAGCGCGGGAAGTACTTCACGTTGGCGATTCCCGAGCATCCCTACTACTGATCGGGATGATGAACAGGCCGCCAGCTTTGTTCTCGCTTCGCGAAGGAGCGTACCCTACAGATCTCGCACGTCTTGGTTTCTCTGCTTGCTACGGCCTCGCTGGGCCGACTCTTTGATCATCTCGTTTGTTCGATTGGTTCCAATGCTTTTGCTGATGGCGAGTCGCCGCTGAATACTCACATCGACAGTTTCTCCGCGACGTTTCGCATCTGGACGCCGTGCACCAGCGAGGCCCCGCCACGAATAGCGCAAGCCACATGGACGGCTTCCGTCATTTCTTCCGTGTTCGACCCCTTTTCCAAACAGGCCTGGCTATAGGCATCGATGCAGTAGGGACATTGCACGGCATGGGCTACGCCGAGGGCAATGAGCGCCTTCTCGCGTTCCGTCAGCGCGCCTTCGGCGAAGACGGCGCTGTAATAACTCATGAACTTTTCCCATAGAACCGGGTTGCCCTTCCCCATGTCTCCGAATTTCCCAAGATCCTTCGAATGGTAATAGCAGTCCATGGATGACCTCTTTGGTTGAATCGGTGTGATGATGCTCGCGAGGGCCTGGTGACGATGGCCTGCGAGTGTTGCCTGGTAGCGTGGAGGGGCTTACGCGTTGCCCGGGGGGACCGGTTCGGCTTCGTTGAGCGCTTGGGAGAAGCGGTGCCCCACGATGGTGGTGACCTTGTTCATCAACTCGCCGAGTTCTTTCCACTCATCCGCACTCAAATCAGCTTTAATCTGCGGATGCAGCGCCCATTCGGCGTTGACGAGTTTGCCTTTGCGTGACACGTGCACGTGCAACAGTTCCACATCCCACACATCCTGATTGGTCGCGGGTGCGGCGCCCGGTTTTTGCGGAGGGACTTGACTGGCCATGTTGCGTGCACTCCTTTGCTCTGGCGAATAAGGAGGGCATGATACCCCATCCCCTGCCGCGCTGTACATGGGATGACCGGCTGGTGACGAGGCCGCGAGGTGCAGCTACGATATTATTGCAGCCCTGTGCGTTGGAGGATGACGTCGAGGAGCTGACTGTGGATGCGGCCGTTTGTCGCCACCAGTTCCTGTCCGTAGAGCGAAAAGGTGTCGCCGCTGAATCCGGATACGACGCCGCCCGCTTCTCGCAGGATCACGATGCCTGCTGCCATATCCCAGGGGCTCAGCTTCACTTCCCAATACCCGTCGAACCGTCCCGACGCCACATAGCACAGATCGAGCGCGGCCGAACCGGTGCGCCGCACGCCTTGCGCGCGCAGGGACAGGCGCGAGAAATGGTCGAGGTTATTGTTGGATGTTTCGCGAATGTTGTAGGCGAACCCGGTGACCAGCAGCGACCGTTCCAGCTGATCGATTGATGACACGTGAAGGCGCTCGCCATTCACGTACGCCCCCTGCCCTGCGATGCCGGTAAAGAGTTCGCGGCGTACGGGATCCAACACCACGCCGACAATGCAGGTGCCGCGATATTCCAAACCGATCGACACGGAATAGAAGGGGAAGCCGTGGGCAAAGTTGGTTGTGCCGTCCAAGGGATCGATAATCCACTGATAGGGTGAGTCTGCCGCACCATCCTGCCCGCGCTCTTCTGCAAGAATGCGGTGGGAGGGATGTGCCGAAAGAATGGTCTGCACAATGCATTCTTCTGCTTGGCGATCGGCGTCGGTCACGAGGTTGACCGCGGCTTTATAGTCGATGCGGAAGCCTGACTTGGCGCGATCAAGCAGGATCGTGCCTGCCAATTCAGCCGCTTGGATGGCCGTCGAAAGATAGCGGGAGCACTCCCCGGAAGAAGGCGTCTGCGCAGTGTGCATAGAAGCGCATCCTACCATGAGTTGGCTATCTTGTGCGTCTGCGCACTGCTCATTTTTGGCAGAGCAGAGTAACACGTTGATAAATAACGATAGGTGTAAAGCTTTTTCTTGCAGGACAAGGCTTGGCTAGGCATTGAGTGCATTCTGCTTGCATAGGCGATCTGCGCGAACAAATAGTTATTTGCAGTTACTTGACAGATTTTAAATCACTTGCTATAAAGCAAGTATGCTTTATTGAGGTCTTGCTTGTGGAAGAATTGACCGACATTCTGGTGGGCCTGGAGCAGCGAATCAGCGCCTACCGGAATCGCTACCAGGAACTTGAGAAAAAGCGACGTCGGCTCGACGATGAAATCGCGATGATCAAGAAGTACTTGGAACTCGCCGAAACGCTGTATCGTGTGGAAGCCGACAAGGCCAAGTTGGCCAGCCTCTCCAGCCAAATCATTACCGATGAAAAAGGCATTCGCCCTCTTCCTGTGACCGATGTCACGGATCAGTCGCGAGAGATCTTGCTTGGCAAAAGCAAGTACGTCGGAAAAAGCGTCCCCGAAGCGGCTTTTCAGATTCTCAAGGAAGCCAGTCGGCCGATGCATGCGAAGGAGCTGTTGCAGCGTCTGTTGGAGGGCGGATTGCAAATCAAGGGCAAGACGCCGTTGACCTCCGTAGCCACGTCATTGAAGCGGGATAAGCGTTTCCAGAAAGTCGGGCCCAACACGTTTGCGGTCACGACGCAGCAGGAATTAACAGCGGTAGTGTAAGTGGGCCGAGGAAGTTCATATCAACTTTAAATGTGTGAAGGGAGGTGAGACTCTTGGCAACGAAGAAGGCAGCGAAGAAACCAGCGAAGAAGGCAGCGAAGAAGAAGTAAGTCCCACCAGGATTTACACGCCGGGGGTAAGGCCACTTACCTCCGGCGTTTTTTTATGCCTACAAGCAAAATGGTGCGATGGCCAGCTCGCTGGCTTGTCGCAAGGCCGTGCGAAGATATGCGGGACGCGCTTAGATTGCGAGAGAAGGCGCTGGGCGAAGCAGTCCGAGAGAAGAAGAGCGGGATTCTGGGGCGGCAACCGCATGTTCCCCGGTGATCAGCGCCCATTTGTCGCGCTGGAGGAGGATTTGCTCAACGAGCTTCGTATGCATGGCATGGCCTGACCGTTCAGCCACAATGTGGCCGATGAACGGGAACCCAAGCAATGCAATGTCACCGATCAAGTCCAGCACCTTATGCCGGACGAATTCATTCGAGCAGCGCAGGCCGGATTCGTTCACGACACCGTCTTTGGACAGCACGATCGTATTCTCTAGCGTGCCACCCTTTCCGAGTCCCCTCGACCACAGCGCTTCGACCTCATGGAGAAAGCCGAACGTGCGTGCCATGGCGATATCTTGCTCAAACGCCTGGGCAGAGCAGGTGTAGGTGTAGGACTGGGTTTGGATCAATGGGTGATCGTAATGAATGGAATAGGTAATTTTCGGCGTGGACGAGGGTTCAATCCTTACCCGCTTCGATCCATCCACCACTTCGATCGGCTGCGTAATCTTGACATACGACTGTCGCCGGGTTTGCGGGATGATGCCGGCCGTGCGGATCAAGCGAACAAACGGGTTTGAACTGCCATCGAGCACGGGCACTTCCCCTGCATCGACTTCTGCGTAGACGTTGTCGACTTCCATTCCGACCAGCGCGGCAAGAAGATGTTCGATCGTCTTGATCTGATGGCCATTGACGCTGATGGCGGTGCAGAGTTCCGTCGGGACTTTATTGGCGATTGAGGCAGGGATGAGGGTCTCCTCCGATCCGTGCCGATAGATGAAGGCAATGCCAGTGTTTGGCGGTGCGGGGCGCAGAGTCAGCGTGACCGGCTGGCCCGAATGGAGTCCAACCCCTGAACAGGAAACTGGTGAGCCGATCGTTTGCTGAAACCGCACGGTGCCTCCTTCGTAAAATCCAGCATCACGTTAAGCAATGCTTATGCCAATCCGATCAATTCATGTAAGATGTTGAATTATATAGAATATTGTAGCAGTCGCCGAAATGGTCACTGTTGCTAAAAAAGCACAATTGTCTCTTTTGCTAGAACAGAGAAGCCACGAAAGTAACGATTTTTCAATGAGTTACTGCTGGTGGACTGGCTGGAGAAAGCGTGACTATGGAATAACGAAGGCCATCAGTTCCTCGTAAATCGGGTCGCTGCCTTACGGGATAGATTCGTAGGGCCAGGTTACGGTCTCGGCTCTAGTTCGATGAGGCCTTTCCGAATGGCCAAAATCGCGGCCTGGGTCCGGTCATAGACCTGCAGCTTATGAAAAATATTACGCACGTGGTTCTTCACCGTCTTTTCGCTGAGGTCCAGACTGTTGGCGATTTCCTTGTTGGTTTTGCCGTCAGCGACTAAGCGCAAGACCGTAATCTCCCGTTCGGTGAGATCGTGCTCGACCCACGCGGGCTTTTTCCCCTTCTTCTGCGACATCAAGGAGAATTCAGCCAGGATTTTGCTGGCGACGGACGGATGAATCAGTGATTCGCCTCGATAGATCGCTCGGATCGCCGCGACGATCTGTGAGGATTCGGAGTCTTTGAGCAAATAGCCCGTGGCGCCGGCTCTGACCAGATCAAAGATGTATTGCTGCTCTTCGTACATCGTCAGGGCGACGATTCCCATGTGGGGAAATTCCCGTTTGATTTGCCTGGTGGCTTCAATGCCGCCCATGCGCGGCATGCTGACATCCATCAGCACGACATCCGGCATGAGGGTCTTCGCCTTTTCGACTGCTTCCGCGCCGTCCTGCGCTTCTCCGACCACGTTGATGTCGTCTTTGGTTTTCAGGATGGCCGCGAGACCTTCGCGCACCACGCGGTGATCGTCCGCGATCAGGACCTTAATTTTTTCCATTGCGAATCGTCTCCTTATCGGCTAACGGGATGCGCAACACGATTCGCGTGCCGCGCCCTTTCTTCGAATCGATCGTGGCCTCGCCGCCTACCAGTCGGGCCCGTTCCAAGATGCCGCGAACGCCGAAATGATCCCACTTTTCCGGATCGCGAAGCACGGCCTCCATATCGAACCCGATGCCATTGTCGGAAATGGTGACTTGCAGTAAGTCCAGGCGGATGTCCAGTTGCACCGAGACTCGGCCGGCTTTGGCGTGTTTCTGAACGTTCGACAACGCTTCCTGGACGATCCGGAATAAAAAAATCTTCGTGCGCGGGAACAGGATCGTCTCGTCGCCGGTCACGCTGAACGCAGTCTTGATACGGTACTGCGTTTCGTACGACTTCAAATAATTCGTCAGCGCCGGAATGAGCTCCATCTTGTCGTAGTGCAGCGGCCGCAGGTTGAAGATCACCTGCCGGGCTTCTTGGATGGCGAGTTTCAGTTGCGCCTTCGATTCCCGGATCGTCGCGAGGCTGGCTTTGGGATTCTTGCGGAGGAGTTCTTGGGACAATTCCAGTTTGAAGTTCACGCCGGCGAGGCTTTGCACCAAGCCGTCGTGGATTTCGCAGGCGATGCGCGTCCGTTCTTCCGTGACCGCCGCGCCCGTCTCTTTGACGTAGAGCCGGTACAGCGATTGATACTTGTTCAACGCCTTTTCGATGTCGGCGGTCGCGCGGATGCGGGCCTCAATCAGTTGCCACATGAACTTCGCGCTCGCTCCGCCGATCACGGACACGCCCATGCGCCGGATGTCCTGCAAGTATTCTCCGACCTCCGGGTTTCCCGAGACATCGATGACAAGATCGACCGGCCCCATGGTCATCAGCTTTCGATAATGGCGAGTGACGCGAATACGCAGCCGGCGAGCGAGGCCAAGCCCCGGTGCTTGGGCGCTATTGTCCGCGACACCGATAATCCGCACCAGCGGGTCGTTGGCGAAAATTTCCATCAAGGCCGTGCCGCCGCGTCCTGCGCCGATGATGGCGACGTGCGTCGCTCCGGGAGTTCGCCGCCTGGTTGGTCGGGGAACGATGCGTCGCGTTCGGGTCGTCTTGGTCGTTGGCATAGGCCTCGGCACTCGTGGAACGGAGGTGACTCCGCGGTCGTGGTCTCGTTTCTGTGTGAACTGACTCCGGGCAAATCTGTCAGACGCAGCGAGGAGAAGGGGAGGGACTAGCGTTCCCGGCGCTGCTGGGCCAGAGCTTTGATCTCGTCCATGAACTGGTCGATATCCTTAAACTCTCGATACACGGAGGCAAACCGGACGTAGGCTACCTGATCGAGCTGAGACAGTTCCTTCATCACTTCCTCACCCACGGCGGTACTGTCGATTTCAGTTTCCCCCATATCCTGGATGCGTTTTTCGATACGGTCGGTGACCGATTCGATGGTCGTGGTGCTGATCGGCCGTTTTTCGCAGGCCTTCTTCAGTCCGGACACGATTTTGCTTCGGTCAAACGGTTCCCGGCGACCATCCTTTTTCACGACGGCCGGCATCGTTTCTTCGACCCGTTCGTAGGTGGTGTAGCGGCGTTTGCACGACAAGCATTCGCGCCGCCGACGAATGACCTCACCTTCCTTGGCCATCCGCGAATCAACGACTTTGTCCTCGACATCGTCGCAGAAAGGACACTTCACTGGCGAACGTCCTGCCTAAGCGGGAGACGAATCGTAGGCATGAAAGATGGGGAACCGGTTGCACAATGTCTTGGCTTGCGCACGGACTTCGTTTTGCACCTGCTGGTCTTGCGGATGTTGCAACACCCGATCGATCAACGCCACGATGTCGCGCATCTCGGCCTCACGCATCCCGCGCGTGGATACGATCGGACTGCCGATGCGGATGCCGCTCGCCACGGCCGGCGGCTTTTCGTCGTAGGGGATGGCGTTCTTATTGACGATGATGCCGGCGGCGTCCAGGGCGGCATCGGCCTCTTTGCCGGTGATGCCCTTGGGGGTGAGATTCACCAACATCAGATGCGTGTCGGTTCCGCCGGATACGATTTTGTAACCGCGCTCGATCAACCCTTGCGCCAACGTGCGGGCGTTTGCCAACACCTGCTGCTGGTACCGCTTGAACGCCGGAGACATCGCTTCTTTGAAGGCGACGGCCTTGGCGGCGATCACGTGCATCAGTGGTCCGCCTTGCAGTCCGGGAAAAATGATCTTGTCGACGGCCTTGGCGTGCTCGGCTTTGCACATGGTGACGCCGCCGCGCGGGCCGCGCAGCGTCTTGTGGGTCGTGGTCGTCACGAAATCTGCGTAGGGAACAGGATTGGGATGCAAGCCCGCCGCGATCAACCCGGCAATATGCGCGATATCCACCAACAGATAGGCTCCCACCGACTTGGCGATCTCCTGGAATTTGGCGAAGTCGAGGGTGCGGGCATAGGCGCTGGCGCCGACGACCAGCATGCGCGGGCGACATTCTTCGGCGATCTTTCGGACCGCCGCATAGTCGATGGTTTCCGTCTGCCGGTCCACCCCATACGAAAAAGCCCGGAAAATGATGCCGGAGAAATTCACCTTGCTGCCGTGGGTAAGGTGTCCACCCTGAGCGAGGTCGAGGCCGAGGATGGTATCGCCCGGCTTCAGCACGGCCAGGTAGGCCGCCATATTGGCTTGTGACCCGGAATGCGGTTGCACGTTGACGTGCTCGGCTCCGAAGATCTGCTTGGCGCGCTCGATCGCGAGACTTTCGACCGTGTCGACATGCTGGCATCCGCCGTAATAGCGCTTGCCGGGGTAGCCTTCCGCGTACTTATTCGTCATCACGCTGCCCTGGGCGGCCAGGACGGCGGGACTGGCAAAGTTTTCCGACGCAATCAACAGCAGCTTATCCCGCTGCCGCTGCTCCTCGGCGACGATGGCCTCGTATGTTTCGAGGTCGGTCGATTTCAACGCGTCCAACGAACCGATCAAATCCTGCATGCTTCCTCCGGGCGTGGCCTCTCATTCAGCGGCCGCGCATGATCGCGCGAACTAGGCCGTGGGAGCGGCTTCCTCGGCTGCTTCCGTCTCTTCTTGCTTCTTCACCACGTGAACCGCAATGGTCGCGGTCACTTCGCGCGGGAGCTTCACGGCAATCGCGTGGGTTCCCAATTCCTTGATGGGGTGCGCGAGCTGAATCTTGCGCCGGTCGACGGTAAAGCCCTGTTCGGCCAAGCCATCCGCGATGTCTTTCGACGTCACCGACCCGAACATCTTGTCGTCTTTGCCGACCTGGGCTGCGATCGTGATCGAGACGGTCGACATTTTCTTGCCGTGTGACTCGATTTCCAACTTTTCTTTCTTGGCTTTCTCGGCGGCGGCGCGCTTCGCATGTTCAAATTCTTTGATGTTCCGGCTATTGGCTTCCACGGCCTTTTTGCGAGGCAAGAGGTAGTTCCGGGCAAACCCGCTGGAGACGTCCAAAAGATCGCCGAGATCGCCCACACCTTCGAGTGTTTCCTGGAGAATCACCTTCATACTGCAACTCCTTCTGTTGGAAAGGGAAAAAGCATACTGACGGGCTGTGCAAAAGTCAATTGATTGGGAGCGGCCGCCGGGGATTTCTTCGGGCCTTTCCAAGGGCAAGTCGCCGGTGCGGTGCCGGGTAATCGCACCATCGCCGATCGATCTACGCCAGTGACTTGGGGGCAGAAGACGAAATGTTGGCGGCTGGACAGGATCTTTCCCGACTCTTTAAGATACGCCGCTTGTGTCACAGTGAAGACTGCTGCAGCTGTCCTGGAGCGCCCATGCCGCCTTCGGGACACAGTTAGGAGTAGACGAGTTATGGCCGCCATGCCCGCCACGTTGCCGGATCTTCTCGATCAATTGGCCTCGACCCTTGAGCGCGATGCCGCGGGCCTCACCGATAGGGGACGCGATCAGCCCGTGCCGGTCGAACGGGGTCGGTTGCTGCAGACGATCGGGAATCTGCATCTGTACGAATTCTTCGTGCCGCCCGATGTGGCTATCGAAGCCGACCTGTCGGTCACGCTGGTGCTGGGCGAAGAGGCGGAGCCGACGGAGGGCATTGTGTTGTGCCAGGAGGGAGAGCGGCTGGTGCTGCAGGTGTTTGACGCCATCGGCGACGTGGTCCCCACGGCGACTCTGGTGCCGGACACCAGCGGATTGGCCCTCACCACGAGTCGTCGCTTGGCCGAAATGTGCAAGGCCGGCTCCTCCTATACCCTGGGACCGGCAGAACGGCTGTTGCCGATCCTGGAGGCGGGGCAAGCAGGAGACCGCGGTGTGCTGGAGGCCGTGACGCCGACATCGGTGCTCACGCCACTCTGGCTTGGCGATCTGCCCGCGCGCCGGCAGAAGCTGGCCACGCTGGTGATCGAATTGATTCGAGGAAATAAGCGCATTCTGTTGGTGACGCCGGACCATCAGAGCGCCGATGCCGTCACGCTGGTGATCGCTCGCGCGATGAAAGCGGCGGGCCTTACATTTAAGAGTTGGCTGAGCCGGTACGAGGTGGCCATCGGGAAGGACAGCGGCGGCATTCCCTTGCCGGACTTGGGATTCGAAGCGCAGATGCATCAGTTTTACGCGAAATCGCGATCCGACAAAGCGGCGCTCCGCAAGAAGTACGATCGGTTTCGGGAACTGACCCCGATTCTCGCGTACAAAGCACAGAAGCAGAAGGATCTTGATGAGGTGCGGTTATTGGAGTGGCGCTTGGTGACCCAACTGACCGAGTACCAGGCCAAAATCAAGGAAATCGATGCGACCCTGGCCCAGTATGAGCAACTGCCCATCTGGAAGCGCCTGTCCATGCAGGCGGTGGGGAAAAATGTGGAGTCCTTGCGCGAGTACAAGGTCATCTACGAACGCTATAGCGCCGGACTGCGGAAGGAAGTCGATATTGCCAAACAGCGCATCAACGAACTCATTCCAGAAGCCACCGTGCCGAAGGAGATGAAGCCGGAGTTTGCCGAACTCAAAGAAGATGTGATCCGGCTGGGCGGGACGAAGAAAATCCGGGAATTGCTCGCGGCGCAGGAAGATACGAATCGGCAGGCGTTTGTGCAAAACCGTCGGGTGATTGTCACTACGGCCGCGCGGGTGGCCGCCGATCCGCTGTTTCGCAAGGTGCGGTTTGACGTGTTGATCGCCGATGAGGCGCCTCGCATTCGGAGCCCGTTCTTGCTGGCCGCTGCCGGGTTGGTGCGCGAACGGATTGTGCTCAGTGGCGATCTGCGTGAGGTTGTTCCGCAGGGAGCCTGGGATCCGTCCCTCGAGCTGCTCCCGGCCGGGTGAGCCAAGCGCCGGCGCTCCTCCGGAGATTTTCCCCCTGGCTCACCTTGACGGGTTGGAACCGATCAGCGATAATCCCGCTTCATTCCCCGAGCCGAAGTGGCGGAACTGGCAGACGCACTGGTTTCAGGTACCAGCGCCCGTAAGGGTATCCGGGTTCAACTCCCGGCTTCGGCACCACCCCCCGTTAACTGTTCCTTTTCGAGCCACGATCACAAGTGATGTGCGGAGCGCTGCCGTTGCTCTGACGGCGGAGCTGTTCTCGTCCATCGATTTGCGATGCCTCTGGACGCGCGCCGTGCATACCAGGCGGCGGCATTCAGATGCTGATTACTGGTCCACCGGCGTCATCAACCAGTTGGTAATGTAGACGTTCCGCACCTGGCCTTTGGGGAGGAGCTTGTTGACCGTCCTCCTGAGGTCCTCGCGCAACGTGACTGATCGGCCAGGTGCGAGCAGATCTTGAACGGGGTAGGTGTGCAACATCTCCATGATGTACCGATCGATCTGGTCGTGCCGTTCTCTGACGAGGGTGCCGGTCGCCGGGCGGTCGATCTCCACGGCCAAGTTCGCTTGAATGTAGTAAAAGCGCGTCCCGTCATCGACCGGGGCCACAATGGCCGGGAGGTTGATTGTGAGGCCCGCTGATGCTGGCGATGGGTCGGTGGAGGGCTTGCTGTTGAGGGAGAAGGTGCGCGGGATCAGCTCGTGAGAAGAAAAGCCGCCCAGGTAGCCGGCTATCAAGACGATGCATGCGATGCCGAGCACGACGACTAGGGTGATGCGCAAGCTGATGGTCATGGTGTATCGATAACAGCGCGTGGTGTGAGCGGGTCCGATTCGCCTTCGGACAAGCCTACCACGTGATGCTTAAATGTCAGTACGTAGTCGGCACGGTTCTGATACTCGGTAAATGCCCAGGTGATTGTGGTCGATGTCGGATTACTCCCTCGTAGGCAATTCAATGCGATCCGCGTCGGTGTCAGACGGGTCCGACAACGAACTTGGTGATAAATCACCTTGGCTGCCCGGCAACCGTCGACGCGCTGTCCGTTGTTTCCCGCGCAAACGATCGTTCCCCCTCGCGTCATGATTCGCAACATGCTCCTTTGCTATACTCCCGGCTCCGGATGGTTCCGTGAGAAGCGTGCTGTATCGAGGGAAATGGAAAGGATGTCGGTCGTGCTGCAGTCTGATTCACAACTGCGCATCAAGATGATGACGCTGGGTTGGAAGCGAAAGAAGAACCAGGACCTCTGGGCTGACTTGGATCAGTTGGCGGGACAGCACCGCATCAATTGGACATGGGTCCGTGGCCACAACGGGCATCCTGAAAAAGAAACCTGCGATGCGTTGGCGCAGCGAGCCGCTTCCATGGCCTCCTTAACGCGTGGCGCGCAGGTTGGGGAGAGACGGAATGCAGCTGCTTAAGGTCGGACGGTTTCATATTAACCTCGACTATCTCCAATTCGTCCATGAAGAACGCGAGGATTTCATCCTGCACTTCAGTGAAGGCGTGAACATCCGGACAACCACCATCGCCCGCAACTCACCGGACGGTGAACTGTTGCAGCGGTTCATGCTCCGCCATCTGTGGGTTGAATCGTCGCCGGCATCCTGAGCGGAGGATTCTGCGGGAGCCGAGGCTAGGCTCATTTCTGCGGCGCGGTGGTGTTCCGACAAGCGCCTGAGTCGCAGAGGGTGCGGCCTGTCAGCCAGAGCCGGTTCTTCGCGAACCAGGCATAGGCTTTCACCATCAACGGATCAATGAGAGGAAGCCGGCTCACGCGAGCCAGCATTCCCAATCCGACCGCTTGCCAGATGGAGCGAAACACCTCCACGCCGGTGACGATCGTCCCATCACTCCACTGCGCGTGAATCACGGCTCCAAGCCGTTCCGGGTGTAATCCGGTTGATTCAGCGTCATATCCAGGTCGCGAGAAATCACACAGACGCAGTCGCTGTTTCCGGTCGAGGCGTTGCATCACCGCCATCTCACGGGCGCAAATCGGACAGGCGCCGTCATAGAACACGGTGAGCGGGTACGGCGACATTGCGAGTGGCCTCCATCAGCCCGGGATGGGAAAGCGCCGGGTGAAATCTTCCAACTTCTCGTCAAGCTCGGCGAACGTTTCCAGGACCTCAATGGTCGTGGCAGTGAAATGGCGCCGCATGGCCAACGTGCCCTGGCCACCGATCAAGACCTTGGACAGAGGCGCCACGTCGTGGGTCAGCGCCTGAACGAGGTCGGTGGCCGAGGAATCCGGGAGCGCAATCGTACAGGAGAGAATCGTCAGGTCCGGCGTGATTTCGCGACAGAGATTGCTGAGCGATAGGATGGGGACGTTGGCACCGAGATAGTACACCCGGCAGCCTCGCACCCTGCAGCGGTAGGCGACGGCCAGTGCCGCAAGGTCATGTTCCTCGCCCGGCGGACAAGCCACGACCACCGTGGCGCCGAATTCGGCGACCGGAAGTTGATTCATGGCGGCGTAGAGTTTTTGTTTGATCTGGCTCGTGACGTAGTGTTCGACGGCCACACTGATGCGGCCGGTATGCCACAAGTGCCCCACTCGCTCCTGCAGCGGCAAGAGGATGCCGTGCAGCGCCTCCTCGAATGGCACCACCGCGACGGCGCCGTTCAACCGTTTTTCAAATGTGACGCGGTCCAATGGTTCCAGCGCGATCAGCAGCTCTCGCAGCAACCGATCGAACGTGTTGTCGATAACGGCTGTGCGTGGCGCAGCTTCGCGCATGCGACCGATCAGCTCTTCGCGCCCCGCCTTGGCGAGATCCCCGATCGAGGCTCCGGCATCCAGTTGTTGCTTGAGATACCGTAGCAGCGCCACGTCCTCATCCGAATAATTGCGGTAGCGATTCGCGCCCCTCGTCGGCTTGAGCAGGTCAAATCGGCGCTCCCACACACGGATCACGTCGCGGCTCAGCCCCGTCAACTTTGCAACCCTATGAATTCTGTGGGTATTCATCGTGTGAACTCAGTATAGTTTGATGTCCAATGTTTGTCAAATATTTTGCGGTAAAAACTCTTGACACATTGGACATTGAAGGTGTAAACATTGGACATAGTCGTTGCAAACATTGGACATCAACAGGCAGGAGTTGACCATGACGACCACACAGACAGCCACAGACATCGATGAACGACGCGAAATCAACATTGAACTGGTGAACCTCCGGCATGAATCGACCTGCATGCGCTGTGGAGGGTTCATGGTCCCGGATTTTTGCACGGATCTGCTCAACGGCGCCGGCTCGCTCGATTGTTCCACGAGACGCTGCGTGCAGTGCGGCGACATCGTCGATCCAGTGATTCGATTGAATCGTCATCTCCAGCAATTGGCTGGCGCAGCACGGGAGCTGAAAGCCACACATCCCGTTCTGCACGCTCAGGCGTCTGCGTCGTAGTTATGAAGTCAGTCACGGGTGATCACATCAAGGAGGTTCGCATGCGGAGGCACACAACCATTCACGTGGGCATGGCAGCGTTAGTGTTGACTGGGGCCGCGGCATTGGCGGTCGCGGCAGAGTCGGCGGGCGAGAAAGATATGGTGCTCATCCCCAAGGGGGAATTCACCATGGGCAGTAGTGAGCACGCTGATGAAGCTCGGCACCAAGTGGTCCTGGATCCGTATTTCATCGACAAGTTCGAAACGTCGAATGCGCGCTACAAGGAGTTCATGCGTGCGTCCGGCCATCCCGCGCCTGCCTATTGGGATGATCCGCGCCTGAGCAAGCCGGAGCAGCCGGTGGTCGGCGTGAGCTGGACGGATGCCAACGCCTTTTGCAAGTGGGACGGCAAGCGGTTGCCCACGGAAGCGGAATGGGAAAAGGCGGCAAAGGGACCGGAAGGCGACAATCACTATCCCTGGGGCCACCATCTCGACCCGAAGAAGGCCAACTACGGACAGAATGTCGGGCGCACCATGCCGGTGGATTCCTATCCAGAAGGCGTCAGCGGCTACGGTGTCTACAACATGGCCGGAAATGTCTTCGAGTGGGTGGACGATTGGTACGATCCGAAATACTACCGAACCAGCAACGCGCTAAATCCTCGTGGCGCGGACAAGGGCTACAACCTTGCCAACCAAGGTCCGGTGAAAGTCTTGCGGGGCGGGTCCTGGCTTGCTCCGGAAACCTCGCTGCACACCAGCCACCGATTCTGGAATCAACCGGAAAACAATTCGTACGGCGTGGGCTTAGGGTTCCGTTGCGCCAAATCGGCTACTGCGGTCTCTGAGGAAGCAGCGCAGACCGGGCGTGACGCCTTCATTCAGGCCCTCGTGGGAATGGGTGCGGAGAAGAAC
>WBZU01001933.1_pt1 | contig 14879 bp, 15 predicted proteins | sample 5204311 | NCBI WGS metagenome assembly WBZU01 (sample SAMN12344359, study PRJNA552823) | activated sludge metagenome | biome: Activated sludge suspended growth; feature: Nitrification reactor; material: Wastewater; isolation source: activated sludge from nitrification reactor of wastewater...
ATCAGGAAGCCGGGTGTGCAATAGCCGCACTGCAAGGCATGCGTCTCGCGGAAGGCGGCCTGCAACGGGTGCAGCTTGTCAGGGTCCGCCGACAGGCCTTCCACCGTCGTCAGCGCATGACCGTCGGCCTGCACCGCGAACATGATGCACGAGCGCACGGCCGCACCGTCCATAAGGATGGTACAGGCGCCGCACGAGCCGTGCTCGCAGCCGACGTGCGTGCCGGTCAGATTCAATTCATGGCGCAGGAAATCGGAGAGCAGCATGCGGGGTTCGATGCTGCGCTCCACGGCAACGCCATTGACGGTCAGACGAATTGTGTACAGATCTGTCACTTGCACTTACCCAACATGTTCAGCATCTGGCGCCACGCCGCTTCGGCACCAAACACGATGAAATCAGGCTACGGCGTTGCGCCCCTCGCCCCTCGCAACTCGCCCCTCCCTAATTGACGTAACGGCCGCGCACGCGGCGAATCTGCCACTGCGCCAGGACACCGATGGCCAGCACGGTCAGGAAGACGGCGAACGCGGGCCCCGTCAGGGGAATCTGTGCCGAACTGTATATACCAGTTTCCCCGGTGACCGCCTGCGGGAAGAGCGCGGTCAAGCCGTAGATGACAGAATAGGCGCCGGCCAGCGTCGTTGCCAGGATGATAATCCAGTCGCCCAGGCGATTGCCGAAGAAGCCGACAACGCCGGCGCCGGCAACCACCAGGATGATGACCAGCCAACTGGGCAGGGTGCCGGGCAACAACGAGGCAATCACCAGCACCAGCATCGCGCCCAGGATGCCGCCTGCCAGGTGCAGCGCAAGGCGTACCATGGTGAAGCCAATGACGGCGAGAATGGCGCCGACGACCAGGCTGACAATGAACTGTATCATGGGGTCCATGGCCGAGAAGAGCCACGACGCAAGCGAGTAGCCAAGAATGAAGAGGCCGACGGCGAGGGAGAAGCGAAAGAGCATCCCACCGTAGACGAGCAAGAAGACCCCACAGCCAATCATGAGAAGACCAACAATCCATTCCATACGATGAGATTCCTTTCCTTGACAGGCAAGATGAGTAAGACGTTGATCAATCGATTCGGATAATCACCGCACCGGCGACCGGCACGGGAGGACTCACGGCTTCACGGCGCGGCGGAATGCCTCATGCAAGGCGCGCCGGCCCAACACCTCCACCAGGTGGCGCCGGTAACCCGGCGTCGCGTGAATGTCGCCCAACGGCTCGATATCCTGCTTTGCGGCCGCGCGAGCCGCGGCAGCGATCACGCCATCGTCCACCGGCTGGCCGAGCAGCAGCGCAGCGGCCGACGGCGCCGGGGTCGGCCCCTCGCCGACGCTAAAATAGATCAGCCGGACGGCGCTACAGAGCCCGGCGCTGTCGAGTTGAACGACCGCCGCCACGCCCACAATGGCATAGTCGCCGTGGCGCCGTGCGATCTCCTGCACCGACCAGCCACTGCGCGGCATTATGGCCGGCAGCGCGATCTCGGCGATCAACTCGTCTTCCTGCAACTCGGTCGTGAAGAGGCCGATGTAGAAATCGACGGCGTCGACCCAGCGGGCGCCGCGCCGGCTTTGCAGGCGAAAGCGCGCGTCGAGCGCGACCATGACGGCGGGCAGCTCGGCGGCGGGGTCGGCGTGAGCCAGGCTGCCGCCGATGGTACCGCGGTTGCGAATCTGCACGTGCGCGATGTAGGGCATGGTGGCATGGAGCAGCGGGGCGCGGCGCGCCACGGCCGCGCTGCGCTCCAGCGTGCGCTGGCGGGTCAGCGCGCCGATGCGCAGGCCGCCGTCGTCGCTCTCGTCGAGAAAGGCCAGTGCGCCGACGCGGTTGATGTCCACGAGCGCGGCCGGTTGCGCCAGGCGGAAGTTCATGGTCGGGATGAGGCTCTGACCCCCGGCCAGCACCTTGCCGTCGTAGCCGTGCTGTGCCAGGAGGTCGAGCGCCTCGTCCAGGTCGTGCGGTGCAAAGTAGGCAAAGGGAGCCGGCTTCATCAGCGAGCTTCTCCGGTCGGTACGCTGTGGTTTTTAGGCAACCAGGGGCGGGTGCCGTTGCGCGTGGATTATAGGCGAGCGAGATCGGCCTTGTCAAACAGCCCGAACGGATTCGGGGTTAGGACGAGCCCGCTTGACGCAGAGGCGCGGAGACACAGTGGAACACTGAGAGTCCGTTTGAAATTCGCACTCTTAACGCAGAGACGCTGAGGCGCAGAGAAAACCGCAGAGAAAAGCCCTGCTTCGTTGTGGTGTTGCCTCTGCGAACCTCTGCATCTCTGCGCTTCTGCGTCAAAATCGGCGCGGTGACCGCGCTATTTCTTCTTGTCCTTCTTCTCTTTTTTCTCTTTCTTCGCCTTCTTCTCCTTCTTGGGCGCGGCTTCGATATTTTCCTCGTCGATCCAGGCGACGGCCCGGCAGAAGGCGGCCTCGCCACCCTTGAAGAGCCACGGGAAGGCGCCGATCGTCAGCCGGCGGTTGTGCAGCCGCGGGTCGCCGATGGCGCCGCCCAGGTTCTCTACGTGCACGCAGTCATGCGGGAAGAGCGCGTTGTGCGTGAGCTGGTAGGCCTCGGGCGGGAAGAGGGTATCGACCTGGTCGGCGCCGAACTTGCGCTCGACCTGGGCGCGGACGCGCTGCCAGTGCTCCAGCCCGCCCTTGCCCAGGAAGCGGCCGATGGGCAGGTTCATGGGGTGGTCGGTGGAGATCATGTCGACGCCCCACACGTGGATCTTCTTCTCGATCAGCCACGGCACGATGGAGTGGTGCGGGCCGGGATGGCGTTGGATGTACTTCTCCTCGTCGCCTTCGGGGCTGAGGAAGGAGTATTTCCACCAGCCGGTGTGGATGAAGAGGATATCGCCCTCGCGTACCTCGACGCGTTCCTCGATCATGTCGGGGGTGAAGATGTCCAACTCGTCGAGCGCATCGCTCAGGTCGACGATGACGCCGGGACCCCACAGCCATTCCAGCGGCAGTTGGTCGATGGTCTTGCCGTTGGTGACGAAATGACGCGGCGCATCCAGATGCGTGCCCATGTGGTTGGAGGTCTGGATGTACTGGGCGTTGACGCCGTGCTCAGACTTGCGCTTGAAGTACTTGACCTCAAAGGGCGGGTAAAAAGGCCAGAACGAGCAGTCCTGGTTGAGCGGCTGCGACAGGTCAAAAATCTTTTGCATGGTTGGTTATCCTTCCCTGGTTCTGATTTTGGTGTGACTGATAATCACAAGTTTGTTCTTCAACTGAGTCGGCGTCCGGTTTTCCAGGTAGCTCAGACCATCCTGGCATATTCCACGCACGCTTGGATATCTTCCACAGGCAACTGCGGGTAGTAATCTTGGACGATTTGAGCAAAGGGAATGCCGTGGGCGATCAGTTCAAGCACCATCGTCACCGGGATACGCGTCCCCCGAACGCACGGCTTTCCGCCGAGCACCCCTGGTTTAATCTCGATTCGTTCTGTCACCATAGCTGTCACCTCACTTAGCTGGTATACAACGCACTATATGCCCGCATCCTACTCGCCGACTATTTTGCCGCCTGGCTGCTCTTGAGCCGGGCCAGGATGCCCGCCAGCTTCTCGTTGCCGCCGGCGGGCGGTCGCCAATCGACCTGCACGACTGCGGCGCCCTGGCGTTGCAGGCTCTCCGTGAAGGACTCCAGCCCCACGTTGATGGCGGCGAGCGGTGCGACCAGCGCGGCGGCATCCACCGGCGCGTGACAGCCGATGCGGTTGAGTTGCTGCACGAGCACGCCGGCGTGGCGCACCGCGGCCTCGTTGCTCGTCTCGACGTGCGCGCCGGCCGCCTGCAAGCGGGCGATCTGCTCGTCCATGGGCTGCGGGTCGCCCCCCGTGCCGACGACGACGGCGATGACCTCCAGGTGGCGGCCGGCCGCCGCAGCCAGCGCGCGCGCCTGCGCGATGGCGGGCGCCAACTCGCCGGCCGGGTCGGGATGCGCGCCATAGCCCAGCACGACGTCGAGCAGCAGCACGGCGACCTCGGGGTCCGCCGCCTCCTGCAAGATGCGCTTGACGCGCAGGTCGTTGTCCATCATCGGGTGCAGACGGCCGACGGTGAACTCATCCTCGCCCAGGTCGACGATGGTGTGGCCGCGGCTCACTGTGGCCTTCTCCAGCGCGTCCTGCTTGTCGAGCGGTGCGTTGGAATAGACCGTGCGCACATACTCGCGCAGGATGAGTTGCGCTTCGTAGGCGAGGGTGCCGCCGGAGAAGAGCCCGCGCAGAAAGCGCTGGCCGGGCGCAAAGCGCTCCTCGGGCCGCGCCGTCTCCTGCTCCTCCTCAAAGCGTGCCAGCTCGACAGCCAGCTCGGCCGCGGCGTCGAGCGTTTCTACAAAGTACAGGTTGCCGTGGGCGGCGTGCTCGGGCTTGTAGCCGATGAAATCGATCACGACCGGCTTGCCCGCCGCGCGCGCCGCGCGCATGAACTCGGCGGCGATGCGCGGCGACGGCGGCTTGGAGACGACCACGATCACCTTGGTCGCCGGGTCGTGGGCGAGCAGGTCGAGCGCCTGGCAGGCGGTGACGCCGCCCACCGCATCGGAGAGATCGCGGCCGCCCGTGCCCAGCGCGTGCGTGATGCCGCTGCCAAGCTGGTCGATGCGCGCGGTCACGAGCTGCAAGCCGGTGCCCGACGCGCCAACCAGGCCGATGGCGCCGGGACGGACGCGGTTGGCAAAGCCCAGCCCTGTGCCGGCAACGATGGCGGTGCCGCAGTCCGGCCCCATGACGAGACGCCCCTGCGCGGCCGCAGCCTGCTTGAGCGCGATCTCGTCGTCGAGCGCGACATTGTCGCTATACAAAAAGACGTTCTTGCCCAGGCGCAGCGCCTCGCGCGCCACGCCGGCCGCATAGCGCCCCGGCACGGAGACGAGCACCCACTGCGCCGCCGGCAGCATCGTAGCGGCAGCTTCCAGCCCCTTGGGCCGATAGTCGCCCGCATCGCCGGCCGGGCGCAGGCTGGCCAGCAGCGCGTCGACCTGGCCGAGCGCATCCGCCGCCGCGTCGCCGCTGACGACGATGACGAGATCGTCGGCGCCCGCCGCCTGCGCCGCATCGGTGAGCAGGTTGCTCTGCGCCAGGACATCCTTGTTGGCGGGCGTGCCCATGACGACGCCGGCATCGTCGACGCCGGGCAGCGCGGCCAGCCCGCGCTGGAGCTGCATGAGCACGATCGAGTCGTAGTAGGCGCCGGGACGGACGATGGTTTCGACAGGCATAGGATCGATTCTCGGGCTCGACCGGCACGGGCCGGCGGCGGATGGAGGCGGGCAACGTTGGGGAGATTCTAGGCGAAAGGGGCAGGGGTGTCAATCCGCGGCGAAGTGGCGCCGGGCGAGCAGCAGCGGGAGCAGGCCGGCAAGCAGCGGCGCCGTGACCAGCGCGGTCAGATAGAGATCGTCGAGCACCGGGACGCGGGCGATGACCGCGGCTTCGGCCGGCGGCAGCGCCAGCAGGCGCAAGATGGCGCCCACGCTGTGGCGGGAAAAGGAGAGCGCCGACGAAGTCGCCAGCAGGGCAAAATAGAGAAGCACTGCCCACCACGCCCAGCGCCGGCGCTGGGCCACGCCGTATGCCAGCACGCCGGCCAGCACGATCAGCGCAGCAATGAGTGGCGCAACGGGCCGGCCCACGATGAAGTCGCCAAACCACGGGAAGAGCGCCTGCACGAAGAGCGCCATGTGCAGCACGAGGATGACGGCAGCCAGCAGCAGGAGCAGGGCCAGCACGGGCAGCGGCGTGCGCTCGACCCATGTGCGGCCGGCGTCGTTGGCTGCGAAGTACGCTGTCACCACGCGGCGGTGGTAGAGCCAGAGCAACAGGGCCGGCGCCACGACCAGCGCGGTCGTACCCACGGCGCCGGCGATGACGAGACGCTGCTGGTAGACGGCGGGCGGCACGCCCGTGTCCGGTACCAGATAGGCGAACCAGAGCGAGCCGACGCCAAAGCCGTCGTAGTGGAAGGGGCCGCCGGGCGAGAAGAGATAGAAGACGTAGATCTCGTACGATCCATACCAGGCGGCGATAAGTCCGGCCGCCACGAGCACGCCGCCGGCGAGCCGTAGGAGAATTGCAGCCGCGCGTGTCACGCCGCGTCGAGCGTGTAGGCGAACTCGTAGCGGTGGACGCCCTCCTCGATGCGGATGAGCATGGTGCCGGTGAGATTGGCCAGCTCGCCGGTGCCGGAGTCGGGCACGACCTTGAGCAGGAGCAGGCTGCTGCCGCGCGTCATCTGGCCGAAGTGCTGGAGCACGAAGGTGCCGCGCCGGCCATGCAGCGTGCCGTCGACCTGCTCGATGGCCACGTAGCCGGCCGAGCCGCTGGTGCCGGTCAGCGCGCTCAGCATCTCACCCTGGCTCGTGGCGTCCAGGTCGCCGGTGAAGCGCTTGTCGATGGACATGCGGCCGAGCGTGACGCCCTCGATGCCGACAGCGTAGCCCTCGAGCGGCTGCATGTCGACCTCGAATTCGCCGCGAGCCTGGAAGGTGGTCGGTGGGTGTGGTGTGTCGTTCATGCAGATATTGTCGAACAGGGCAATGTTTCTGACAAAATTGAGGTAGATGAGGGAACCCATACTTTGCGACCCGTCGCACGGACGCGCGATGGCACATGAGCCTGTCGCACCGGCAGCGCCGGTTTTGATCGGCGGGACGATTCACTTTTGCGGCTTACACCTGCGCGTGGGGCGACATTGTAAACGGCCAACGAAGTGCTTTGCTCACGCAGCGATGGACCGGGCCGGGGCGCCGGGAGGTCAGGCCAGGTCGCGTTGCACCTGGGCCACCCACATCGCGTCGGCGGCAGAGAAGAATTCGCCGTGGCGATCGCGGCTCCATGGGCCGACAAGCCAGCAGGCTAGCGCGGCAATATCGGCCGGCGGGGTGAGCTGGCCGCCGGCGTAGATGTCGTGAAACCAGGTGGTGTCCAGTACTGAGCCGGTGGTGTCCACGCTGCGGATGTCTTCCTGCATGGCCGTATCCACGTGGCCTGGATAGAGGGCGTTGACGGTGACGCCGCGGCCGGCAATCTCCAGCGCCAGGACGCGCGTCAGCATGTCCAGCCCGGCCTTGGCCGCACAGTAGGCGCTGCCGCCGGGCACCGGCGTCAAGGCCGCCTCGCTGCTGATGTTGAGGATGCGGCCATAGCCCTGGTCGAGCATGAGCGGCAGCACGTTGCGCGCCACCATGAAGGGCGCGACGAGGTTGGTCATGATGTTGTAGCCCCACTCGTCGGGGTCGGCCTCTGCCACTTCCTCCAGCGGCCAGATGACCGCCGCGTTGTTGATGAGGATGTCGACGCGGCCGAACTGGTCCAGCGCGGCCTCCACCACCTCCTCGACGGTGTCGGGGTCGGTGAGGTCGCCCGGCACGGCGATGGCCTGGCTGCCCTGCCCGCGCAGGCGCGACGCAACGGCTTCGACCTCCTCCTCGCTGCGCGCGGCCAGGACGACGCGCGCCCCCAGCGCGGTCAGCCGTTCCGCGGTCGCCGCCCCAATGCCGCGCCCGCCACCCGTGACGATTGCTACCTGTCCCTGGAGTTTCTTTTTTGCCATGCGAGCAAGTGTAGCAGAGGCGCGGCGCGGCGTCTAGATCGGAGATTGGAGATTAGAGATCAGCGCGTTGCCGGCGCTAGCCCCACCAGTTTCCTGCGATGCCGCACGCTACCGCCAGTTGACAATCCGGGCGCTTGCCAAGACAATGGAACGACCCATGTCCGATGCCAACGATTTGTTGCTATGACCGAGCACACCGACATCGATCTTCTCAACCAAGTTGGGCAGCACGACCAACAGGCCTTGATTGTGCTGTACCAACGCTACGGCAGCCTGGTCTACAGCCTTGCCCTGCAAACGCTGCATCAGCCCGTGCTGGCTGAGGAGGTCACGCAGGATGTCTTCCTCAAGCTCTGGCAGCAGCCGGCGCGCTGGAATCCCGAACTGGGCCAGTTGAGCAGTTGGCTGCTGGCCATCACGCGCAACGCGTCCATCGACCGGCTGCGCCGCGAGGCGCGCCATCAGGCAACGGACATCGACATGGCGGTGGATATGAGTGTCGGGTCGGCGCCGGTGCAAGACCTGGGAATGTGGGCCGACGGCCAATTGCTGCGCGAGTTGTTGCGCGAACTGCCCACGGACCAGCGCGAACTGATCGAGCTGGCCTTTTATCGCGGATACACGCACAGCGAACTCTCTGCCGGGTTGGGCGTGCCGCTGGGCACGGTGAAGACGCGGCTGCGGGCCGGCATGCAAAAGCTGCGCGTGTTGTGGGAGCAGGCAAACCCGGAAACAGGCGCGGTTTGACCCATCCAAACGCCTGATTGATTGCGTTATCTGAGAGCTATGGACGATGTACGAAGACCCGGGGCGCCAGTCCCGGACGACAACCAACCTGATGATGCCGCATTGATCGCGGCGTATGCCCTGGGGATCGCCGATGGCGCCGAACAGGCGGCGGTCGATGCGCTGGTGGCGGCGGATGCTGAAGCTGCGGCCGAGCTTGCCGCATTCCAGCGGCTGGTGGAGACCATGCATTACAGCGCGCCGCCGGTTGCGGCGCCGCCCGCCCTCGAAGCGCAGTTGCGTGCGGCGCTGGCTCTCTCCGACCCGGTGGCGGCGGCGGTCGTCGCGCCGGTGCCAATCCCCGCGCCACGACCCGCCACGCGCAGCCGCTCGTGGAGCTGGCTCTGGCCGGCCGTGGCGGCGTCGGCCGCGGTGATCCTGCTGCTCTTTGCGCTGAACCTGTGGCAGATGAGCCAGATTTCGGCCCTGCGCGCCGAGAACGCCGCGCTCCAGGCTCAGCTTACCGACCGCGACGCGCTGATCGCCGAGCGCGAGGTGCAGGTGGGTGCGCTGGACCAGCAGGTCGCGGCGCAGGCCGAGTCGCTCAGCGCGGCGCAGGCGCAGGCCGACCTGCTTGGGGAGACGCTGGCCGAGCGCACGCGCGTGCTCGCCGCGACGATTGCGCGCGCCGGCGAAACCTACGACATGGCCGCCGCCCAACCCGACAGCCTTGCCTTTGCCCAGGTCGGCTGGTTCGACGCGGCGGGCGTGGGCATCCTGGAGGCGAACGACTTCCCGCCCCTGGCGCCGGGCATGGCCTATCAGCTCTGGCTGATCAAGGACGGTCAACGCACGAGCGGCGGCCTCTTCACGGTGAGCGACACGGGCAGCGGCACGCTGATCTTCACGCCGCCCGACACGCTGGAAGCGTTCGACGGGATGGGCATTACGCCGGAGCCGGCGAGCGGCAGCCCCGGCCCCACCGCGCCGCCGGTTGTCACCGGCTCGCTGCACGAAGGCTAGGCCCGTGGCCGCCCTACCGCTGCTGCTCTCCGGCGAAGCGTTCAAAGCCGATCCTTATCCCACCTACGCGTATCTGCGCGAGCAGGCGCCCGTCTACTGTCGCGTCAGCCGCGATGGCGCCGCACGCATGTGGTTCCTCACCCGCTACGACGATGTCACGGCCGCGCTGCGCGACGACGTGCGCTTTGTCAAGGATGTGCGCTCGACGCAGACGGACGCCGAGCGCGCGGCCGCGCCCGCCGCACCGCCTCTCTACCGCCTGTTGACCAACCACATGCTCAACGCCGATGGCGCCACGCATGACCGGCTACGTGCGCTGGTCAACAAGGCCTTTAGCGCACGCCAGGTGGAGCAGTTGGAGCCGCGTCTCTACGCCATCGCCGACGATTTGATCGACCGTGCGCTGGCGCGCGGCACGCTCGATTACGTGCAAGACTTTGCGCTGCCCTTCTCGATTGCCGTCATTGGCGAGTTGCTCGGCATTCCCAGCCGCGACCATCATCGCTTTCGTGCCTGGTCGCACATCCTGGTGGCGCCGTCGGCCGACAGCAGCCGCAACGTGCGCAAGACGGAGCGCCTGGGCCAGGTGATGCAGGACTTTGCGGGCTATCTTGGTGCGGTCTGTGCGGAACGCCGCCGTGCGCCGCAGGCCGATCTCATCAGCCTTCTGCTTGCCGCCGAAGAAGCGGGCGATCGCCTGATCGAAGAAGAACTGTACAGTATGGTGTTGCTGCTGACGGTGGTGGGCCATGAAACGTCGGTCTTTCTGCTCGCCAACCAGGTGCTGACGCTGCTGGCCCATCCGCGGGTGCTGGCCGCCGTGCGCGACGACCGCAGCCTCATCGCGCCGGCCATCGAGGAGGTCATCCGCTACGACGGGCCGGTGGAGCGTGCGACCATGCGCTTTGCCGCCGAGGACGTGGCGCTGGGAGGGCAGGTCATTCGCTGCGGCGACGCGGTCAGCCTGGTGCTTGCCGGCGCACACCGCGATGCGCATGCCTTTGCCGAGGCCGACGCCTTCGACCTGGAGCGCAAGGGGCCGCGCCATGTCGGTTTCGGCCTCGGCACGCATTATTGCCTCGGCGCGCCGCTGGCACGGTTGGAAGCGCGCGTTGCGCTCAACAGCTTTTTCGACCGCCTGCCCAACGCCCGGCTTGCCGTGCCTGCCGCAGCCCTGCGCTGGCAGACCAACCCCATCGTGCGCGGCCCGCGGCGCCTGCCGCTGGAGACGGCCTGAAACGGTTCGCATCCGATCTTTTCAAGAGAACCAGCATTGCCCGGAAGGCGAAAACAAGAGGGGATGATCTGCCCGGGCAAACCATCCCCTCTTGTCATCGGGAGAGGCGGACAGCGCGTCGCCTCATCGATCAGTACGCAGCGCGGGCGCTATCGGTTGCAACAGGGCGAGGCGCAGAGATGCAGGTCCGCCGGATGCCTGACGTTTCCGTGCGCAAGGGCGGTCTGTGATATACTGCACTGTCGTGATGACAAGGACAGGGCAGCAACCGGCGGCCCAATCGACGCCGGCAAGTGAGACACCATTGGAGCCGTCGTCGGGCCATGATCTGGCGCAGGAACTCGCCTCCGAGTCGCCCGCGCAGCCGGAAAATCGCCTGAATCGTTTTCTGTGGCGGCTAATCGAAGCGTCGCCGGTGGCGGTGGTGGCGTGCGACCAGAGCGGCGCCATCCTCTACGCCAATCAAAAGCTGGCGGAGTTGTTTGGCTATCATGTGACCGACCTCATGGGCCGTCCCATCGAATTGCTGCTCCCCGAACGCTACCGCGGCGACCATCGCCTTTACCGCCGCCTCTTTGCCGAAAATCCGCACACACGTCCCATGGGCTCCGGTCTTGACCTGGCCGGCCGCCGCCATGACGGCGGAGAATTTCCCATCGAGGTCGGGCTCAGCTATTTCCGCGCCGACGACACCATGATCGTGCTCGGTTCGGTGACGGACATCACGCGCCGCAAGTATACGGAGGAACTGCTCGAGCGCCGCGTGCAGGAGCGCACGCGCGAAATCGAGCGCCGTCGCCGCGTGTCGGACAGCCTGCGCGACATTTTGCAGGTGCTCAACTCCAATCGGCCCCTGCCGGAGATCCTGGATATCATCGTGCGCCAGGCGCAGCAGTTGCTGGGCGCCGACGCCAGCGCCATCTACCAACTGCACGACGGCAGCAAGCCGCTGAGCTTTCAAGCGGGCGTCGGCATTTCACCGGAGCAACTCGCCAACGCGTACGCCACCGCCGACTATGGCGCGGACAGTGCGGGTGACGAGGCGGAGCCGGCCACGGCGAGCGCGGCGAATCCCGTCTTTCGTGCCGGCGACCGTGATTACTGTGCCCAACTGGCTGTGCCGCTCAAGATCAAGGGCGAGCATTACGGCGGCCTCATGCTCTATTACCTGGAGCCGCGCAAGTTTTCGCCCGAGGAGATCGAGCTGGCCGTCATGTTTGGCGACCAGGCTGAACTGGCGATCGAGAATGCACGGCTGCGCGTGCAGGTGGAGCGGACGGCGGTCGCCGCTGAGCGCAACCGCATCGCGCGCGACTTGCACGACTCCGTGACACAGACGCTCTTCTCGGCGAGCCTGATCGCCGACGTGCTGCCCCGCCTTGTCGAGCGCCATCCGGACGAGAGCGTGCGCCGCCTGGAGGATCTGCGCCAACTGACGCGCGGCGCCCTTGCAGAGATGCGCACGCTGCTGCTGGAGTTGCGCCCGGCCACGCTCATGGAAGTCAGCATCGAGGAACTGCTGCGCCAGTTGACTGAGGCAGCACGCGGGCGGGCGCGTATCCCCGTCGACGTGGAGGTTACGCTGGCGGCGCCTTTGCCACCCGAGGTGAAGGTGGCGTACTATTATGTCGCGCAGGAAGCACTCAACAATGTTGCCAAGCACGCCCGCGCTCAGCAGGTTTCCGTCACGCTGCGCGCGGCGCCGGAGAGCGTCGAAATGATGATCGACGACGATGGCGTGGGCTTCGATGCTGCGGCAGTGACGGCGGAACACTTGGGCCTGGCGATCATGCGCGAGCGGAGCGAGGCGATCGGCGCGTCGCTGGCTATCGAGAGCCGGCCCGGGGCGGGGACGACCATCGCGCTGCACTGGGCGCCCGCCAAGGGAGAAACTAGCGAATGAAAGCAGACGATGGCATGAACGCGCACAACAGCCAGCCGGCACCCATCCGGGTGATGATCGTCGACGACCATACCGTGGTGCGTGGCGGCCTCGCCACCTTCCTGCTCGCCTACGACGACCTGGAGCTGGTCGGCGAGGCGTCCAACGGGCTGGAGGCGCTCACCGTCTGCGAACGCTGCCACCCCGACGTGGTGCTCATGGACCTGATGATGCCGGAGATGGATGGCGCCACGGCCACGCGCCTGCTGCGCGAACGCTTCCCCACGGTGCAGGTGATCGCGCTCACCAGCTTCAAGGAAGAGGACCTGGTTCAAGGTGTCTTAGCCGCGGGTGCTATCGGCTACCTGCTCAAGAACATCTCCGCCGACGAACTGGTCAATGCCATCCGCTCGGCGCGTGCCGGTCGTCCCACCCTGGCGCCGGAAGCGACGCGCGCGCTGATCCAGAGCGCCACCCATACGCGGACGCAACCGTTGGGCCAGGACCTGACCGAACGCGAGCGCGATGTACTGGCGTTGATGATCACGGGCATGAACAATAGCGAGATCGCCGAGCAGTTGGTCGTCAGTCGCTCCACCGTGAAATACCACGTGAGTAATATCCTCTCGAAGTTGCAAGCCACCTCGCGCACCGAGGCTGTGGCCTATGCGTTGCAGCAAAACCTGGTCGACTACCCCAAGGAACGGCCCTGATCGCTGCGCACTGGTCAAGTGACCAGGACTCAGACTGAACCAGCGGCACCCGGAAATCTGCCCCCCTGCCTAGCCACCACAGGCGCGTTTCAGAGTACACTCAGAGTGCCGCGGCACCGGACAAAGTTGCGCGTGCGCGGTGTTGATGTCCAGTTCCCTTACCCGTTGACAGGTTACGACCTATTCCCAGCACGAACCTGTGTGCGAAAATCGGTGGCAATCGTGGCGGCGGGCGCTGCGGAGGTTTGTTCATGCGTGTGTTGCTGGCCGACGACCAGCCCGAGCTACGGTCCGCCATTCGGTTCTTGTTGGAACACGAAGCAGACATCAGCGTTGTTGGCGAGGCGGCCGACGTGGTTTCGCTGCTCGCCGGCGCCGCGCAGTGGCACCCGGACCTGGTGCTGCTCGATTGGGAACTGCCCGGATTGAGCAATACCGGAAGTGCGCGGAGTGTGATAAACTCGCTATACGCCAGTTGCCCCAGTGTGCACATCATCGTGCTGAGCGGGCGGCCCGAAGCCGGTCGCCATGCGCTGGCCTCGGGCGCCACTTCTTTTGTCAGCAAAGCCGACCCGCCGGAGCGCCTGCTAGCCGCTCTGCATCGGGTCAACACCGAAAATGGGTGAGAGCATGTCCGAACGATTTGATGCCGCCATCATCGGCGCCGGACCATCGGGTCTTGCGGCGGCCGCGTATCTGCTGTATGCGCGCTTGAATGTCGTGTTGGTCAGCCCGGACCTGGGCGGCAAGGTGACCTACCCGTTTGCCCTGCGCGACGTGCCTAGCCACGACACGGTATGGGGCGCCGGTCTTGTGCACGAGCTGGCCGAACGGGTCACTGTCGAACTCAAGCATCACATCAAGGACACTGTCAGCCTTGTGACCCGCCTGGCAGATGGCGCGTTTTCGGTCACGTTGAGCGAGGGCGGTACTATCGAGGCGCGCACCATCATCATCTGCACCGGCGTCCGCGCCCAGCGACTCTTTGTCGAGGGCGAGGCGGGCTACTGGGGCAAGGGGTTGAGCTATTCCGCCATCAGCCATGCGCCGCTTTTTGCCAACCGCTCGGTCGCCGTTATTGGCGGCGGCGAGCGCTCGATTTCGGCATTGCAAATCCTCATTCCGCTGGCCACCCATATCGACTACATTGAGGCGCGCCCGCAGCCGATCGTCGACCGCGCCCGCGCCGAGGCGACCTTTGCGCATCCCAAGATCTCGGTCTTTCGCGGCTGGGAGGTGCAACAGATTACGGGCGATGAATTTGTCACCGGGCTCGATTTGGTGGGCGTCAACGGAGAAGTTCGCTCGGTGCCGGCTGAAGGGATTTTCGTGCAGTACGGCCTGCTGCCCAACAACGGCGCCGTGCGCGATCTGGTGGAACTTGACGCCAACGGCCATATCGTCGTGGACGAGCGCTGTGCGACGAGCGCACCGGGCATTTATGCCGCCGGCGACGTCACCACCGTTTACGCGGAGCAGGTGCCCGTCTCGATTGGGGAAGGCGCCAAGGCCGGCCTGACTGCCTGGCAATATCTGTCGGCCATGGCACTCGCGTAGCAGGAAGGACGCGCGGCGTCGCTGGCTAAAGGAGAGACGGTGACAGCGGAATCGACACGCGGTAAGGTGTTGCTGGTCGAGAACAACGAAGACAACATTGTAACCCTGGCCGACTATCTTCTCTTCAAGGGCTACGCTGTCGAGGTGGCGCGCAACGGGCGTGAGGC
>WBZU01001934.1_pt1 | contig 14875 bp, 12 predicted proteins | sample 5204311 | NCBI WGS metagenome assembly WBZU01 (sample SAMN12344359, study PRJNA552823) | activated sludge metagenome | biome: Activated sludge suspended growth; feature: Nitrification reactor; material: Wastewater; isolation source: activated sludge from nitrification reactor of wastewater...
AATTAAAATTTATAAAGATTAAAATACTGCAATCTCAGTACTATACATTTTATTAACTTCTAAAATTATTTAAATGAAAAATTTCTTTTTTAAGTCTGTAATTTTCTTATGCTTAATCGTCAGCACAAATGTTTTTTCACAATGGAAATATCCTGAGACAAGAAAAGTTGACAGTGCGCAGACATATTTCGGGATTACTCTGAAAGATCCTTATCAGTGGCTTGAGGATTTAAAAAATACTGAAGTTCAAAACTGGTTCAAAGCGCAGGCGGAATTCACTGATAAAGCATTAAGTAAGATTCCTGGACAGGATATTTTGTTTAATGAGATGACTCAATTGGATAATGTAAAGAATATTAAATACAGTAGCATCCAGGAAGTTAAAGGAAAATATTTTTTTGAAAAAAGGCTACCCGGTGAAGAAGAAAACAAACTTTATTTCAGGAATGATAAATTCGGCGAAGATATTCTTTTGTTTGATCCTGAAAATTATATACCGGGAATGAATTACAACCTTAGCGGATGGTCATTAAATGAGCATGGTAATAAAATCATTATCGGGATTACTGAAAGCGGAAAAGAAAGACCGTTCCTTAAAATTATGGATGTGGAAACTAAAACATTTTATCCTGAAGAATTCAAAGCATCTTATTCATCCGGATGGGTAAACGGAACTGAAAATACTTTTATGTATCTTAAACTTAAGAATGATGATGTGCATGATCCTGCTTCTAATCTTGATTCTAAATTAATGATTCATACACTTGGCAAATCAGTTTCAGCGGACAAAGAAATACTCAGCAGGGTTCATGATCCCTCACTTGACATTAAGCCCGAAGAATATCCTTATATTCTGATAAGTCCGGGTAATAAATACTTATTCGCCTACAAAAGCTCAGTTGATAATAATCAGGAAATATATTTTGCAAACAGGGATGAGTTATTTAATGAAAAAATAAACTGGAAAAAACTTTGCAGCAAGGAGGATAAGATAACTAATGGAATAAATTTTGAGGACGATGTTTATTTTCTTACTTCAAAAAACTCATCCAATTTTAAGATCATTAAGACTTCATTAATTAATCCTGACGTTGGCAATGCGGAAGTAATTATGGAAGGGAATGATAAAAAAATTGATTTTATAAATTCTACCAGAGATTATCTTATTATTACGCTTGTAAAAAACGGAATAGAGACTTCTGTTAAAAAAATGGATTTCAGGACAGGTAAAATAGTCAGTGTTGATATGCCTTTGAGCGGAAGTATTTCTGTAATTCCGAACAGCATCTATTCAAATGAATGTACCGTTTGGAACAGTTACTGGACTACGCCTTCAAATCTTTATCAGCTTAAACTGGAAAATAATGAATTTGAAAAGGGTCCGTTTAATGTGGAAGCGGATTATCCCGGCATTGAAAATCTTGTTAGCGCAGAAATTGAAGTGCCTTCTCATGACGGAGTAATGGTTCCTTTATCAATAATTTATGACAAGACTATGTTTAGAAATGACGGCAGTAATATTTGCTACCTTGACGGATATGGCGCTTACGGTTATCCATACAGTCCGTATTTTGATTACAACATGCTTACGTTGTATAAGCGCGGAGTAATTTTTGCAGTAGCTCATGTCAGAGGAGGAGGAGAAAAAGGAGAAGAATGGTACAGAGCCGGATGGAAAACTACAAAGCCAAATACCTGGAAAGATTTTATTGCTTGCGGTGAATATCTTATTAAAAATAATTTTACTTCATCAGATAAACTTGCCGGGACCGGAGCAAGCGCAGGAGGAATACTTATCGGCAGAGCTATAACAGAAAGACCGGATTTATTTAAAGTTGCCATTCCAAAAGTAGGATGTCTGAATACTGTAAGGGCAGAATTAAGTCCGAATGGTCCTGTAAATATTCCTGAATTCGGCACGGTAACAGTTGAAGAAGATTTCAAAGCGCTTTATGAAATGGATTCTTACCTTCATTTAAAAGTAGGAGGACATTACCCTTCGACTCTCATTACTACAGGTTTCAATGATCCCAGAGTTGTTTCATGGATCCCGGGAAAATTCGCTGCCAGAATGCAGGAAGTAAACAGTTCAGATAATCCCGTATTGCTTAAAGTAGATTATACAACCGGACATTTCGGCGGAGAATCAATGAGCAGCTTTTTCCGCAATACAAGTGAAATTTTTTCGTTTGTTCTCTGGCAATGCGGACATCCTGATTTTCAACCAAAAGATAATTGAAGTTAAATCTTATTTATACTTTATTTAAAATTTATGCGAAATGGTAGACACTTTCAGAAAAACTGACATAGCTCTTAAACTATATGAGAGCACGCAAAATCTTATTAGATTTGCCGATACAAAGATTAATTCGCTTTCTGTGATAAACGGCATCGCCACTTCATTTGTGATTACAAATTTTCAACAGCTTTATCAGATAAGCATATTTTCCAAAATAATACTGTTTATGTTTTTTATGACTTTTATTGTTTTTGTATATTTTCTTTTAAACACAATCCTTCCGAGAAAGAATGAAAAATCCGATGTCATAGGAAATCAAATAATTTTCTTTGCTCACATTTCCAAAAGGAACAGTGTGAAGGATTTTATTTCTGATTTCAACTCTACTTCTTCGGAAGATTTTCTTGATGATCTTTTACAACAAATCTATGAAAGCGCTAAGATAGCAGCAGTTAAATTCAGTAATTACAAAAAAGGTATGATAACTCTGCAGTTTCAGGTATTTTTATTTTTCATATTGCTTGGTTTGAAGTCATTTGAATAAGAATTTCAGAATGAAGTTTATCCTTGTTATAATTTCAAATTTCATTAAAAATATTTTTAAACAGAAATAATTATGCTTGTAGTCTTCAGCGACATACATTTAACAGACGAATCAACTGCAATCAACGTCAATCCTGAGGCATTCACAAAAATACTTCAGAAAGAAATAGAATTGTGCGCAATTAAAAATGAAGCAAAGGAAATTGTTATTGTACTGAACGGAGATATCTATGATTTTGTAAGGACAGATTACTGGCTGAAAATTGACAAATCCGAAAGACCTTGGAACGGGACTCTTGATAAAATGACTGCTATGAACGGTAACACAGCGCTTATGGAATTTCATTACGGAAAACTGCTTGAAGAAATTCTAAAGACAAACAGCAGCAAAGCGTTTTTATCTATGATAAACAATATTAGCAAAAAATTCGGGGATAAAATTCCTGTTAAAGTATGCTACGTTTCCGGTAATCATGACAGGATATTGAATACATCTTCTGCTCTGAAAGAAAAGATACTCGGACTTTTGTCTTCTTATGAAAGCGTTAATGTTTCATTTGCAAATGAATTTACTGATGCTTCAGAATATTCTGTGCTTTGCAGGCATGGACATGAGTGGGACAATGCAAATTACGGATTTGAGCTTTTCAAGTATCTTAACAGCGCGGACGATTTTATTCCGAGATTTCACCGTGATATTTATAAACTGCAGACAATCGGAGAAGTAATTACAGCTGAATTAATGTCCGGCATTATAAAAAGAGTGAAGGAAAAGATAAGTGATGTTAAAATAATAAGTTCATTAAAAGATCTGAATAATATCAGACCTGTATCAGATACTTTCCTGTGGCTCTACTGGTACGGAGTAGCGATCTCTTCAAAGAACAAGATTATTCTTTTAAATGCATTCAGAGAATCATTGCGAGAACTTCTTAAATCTGATCTGGCAAAGTTGTGGGACAACATCAATACTGAAGTGTGGCTGTTTAAAGGAGATATCACTGACAGATTCGAACAAATACTTCATCTTACAGAAGACCTGGATTTTGATTCAATAAATAAATATGTAGAAGTTTTTAAATTGTTTGACAAAATTTTCGGAAGTTCGGAAGACGCTTATTCAGAAGGAGCAATGACTGAATTCAGAAATAAATATTATAGTGAAAAAGATATACAGTATATTCTTTACGGTCATACGCATGAGGCAAGACATGATTATTTTTTCGGAGATAAGAATGGCAAAGTGAAAATGTATATCAACACAGGCACTTTCCTTCCTTACATCCAGAAGACGAAAGATCAAAAAAGTTTTGCTTCTGCTTATCAGATGACAATGGTATTTGTTTACAGACGGGATGAAGATACGGAAAAAGGAATTCCAAATAAATATCCTACAATGGAGTTATGGAACGGGATAAAAAGAAAGAAGTATGTCAGCAACAAGACTTCATAATCATTAATTAGTAATCCTCACAACACAGCAGGTAATGTCATCGCTTTGCTCTGCATCTTTTACAAAATTCTTTATATCTGTCAGAATAAGTTTTAAGATTTCAGCAGACGATAAGTTAAAATTATCGTTAACGACATTCTTCAGCCTGTCATCTCCGTACTGTTCATAATTCGTATTCATAGCTTCTGTAACACCATCAGTATAAAAAACAAATACATCACCATCCCGAAGAATTATTTCTTCCGATTCAAATTCAGATTCTACACAGCCGAGGAATATGCCTCCCTTGTTAAGCTCTTCAATTACGCCTTCCTTTCTAAAGACATAGACGGAATTATGCCCGGCATTTATGCTTTGCATTGTATTATTTTCATGATTAAATAAACCGAACCAGCATGTAGCGAATTTTTCCGAAGTCGTGGATTCTATAAGCACTTTATTAAGTATCTGAACGAAGTTATTAAGATCAAATTTATTTTTATTCAGATTAAAATAAGTAACAATGTAAGAATAGATAGTCGAAACTATCAGAGATGCAGAAATGCTTTTTCCAGAAACATCGCTGACAAAGAACAAAGTTTTTGTTTCGCTAATTTTATAAATGTTATAGTAATCTCCACCGACCTGTTTAGCGGGAATTAATTCAGATGCGATTTCCAGATTTTCAAATCCCGGAAAACCAGCCGGAAGAAGCCGCTGCTGAATTTCACGGGCAATTTTAATCTCCCTGTTCAGTGTTTCCTGCTTTATCTTCTCTTCCATCAGTTCGGCATTCTCAATAGAAACTGCGCATTGAGAAGCGAGTATTACAAATAGCTTCAGATCTGTTTCACTGAAAATGTTTTTATCTTTTTTATTTATAACCTGCAGAACTCCAATTAATTTTTCCTTATGTATCATCGGGACGCAAATCATATCCTTTGTAATAAATCCTGTCTTTTTGTCAAACTCAGGATTAAATCTTTCATCTTCATGACAATCTTTTATCAGCAGAGGTGTTCTGTTGACAGCAACCCAGCCTGCAATTCCTTCTCCCATATTGCAGGATATTTTCTTTATTTCATTACCTTTGTCTCCTGTTGCTACATGAAAGAAGAGTTTGTCTTCTATTTCATTGTACAATAAAAGAGAACTCGCTTCTGCATTCATCAACGTTTTACAGCTATCCATTATTTCGGCAAGCAGTATATCAAGAGGTTTGTTTTCTGATATTCTTTGCGATATATCAAGAACATAATTCATTCCGTCAACTAAATTCTGAAGTTCGCCTATATTGCTTTTGTCTTTACCCGGCATATTTTATTTTTCTCTAAAATAAAAATTATTATCACTTATTAATATTCATTTTAGAATTTTTTTTGCAAACTCAAATGGGTAAATTTTTGCAAATGAAAACTGAAGCAAAACGAAAACTTATTCTGACTTTCTTTGCGCTAATTGTCATTCTGATCACGGGAACTTTCGGTTACTGGTTTTTGACAGGACGTGAGAACAATCTTTTCCTGTGTTTTTATATGACAGTAATCACGATTACAACTATCGGATTCGGAGAAGTAATTGACATGCATAATTTTTATGAGGCAAGAATATTCACTGTATTTCTGGCTTTTACAGGTATCGGGCTGCTGACTTATTTTGTTTCCACTATTTCAGTTCTTATTATTGAAGGAGAAATCAGAGAATCTTATAAAAGAAAAAAAATGGAAAAAGAAATTTCTAAATTTGAGAATCATTATGTTATATGCGGAGTAAGCAGACATTCTTATCATTTAATTGAAGAGCTTATAGACACAAATCGGGAAAGTGTTTTTATAGAAATAAGCAGGAACGTCATTAACAATACTCTTGAGAAATATCCTGATCTGAATTATCTGGAAGGCGATGCAACAAGCGATGAAGTTCTTCTGAAAGCCGGTATTATGAATGCAAGCGGTTTGTTTGTTTCAACAAGTGATGATAATACTAATCTTGTGATATGCCTTTCGGCAAGACAGTTAAATCCAGGATTAAAAATTGTTTCGCTGTGCATGAATCATAATAATTCGGATAAAATGAAACTTGCAGGAGCAAACAATGTTATTTCGCCAAACTATATTGGCGGTCTCAGAATGGCATCCGAAATGCTGAGACCTTCAGTAACCAGCTTTCTCGATACTTTGCAGAAATATAAAAACAAAAAACTGAGGATCGAGCAGATCGAACTTAAGGATAAATTTTCAGATAAAAAATTAATTGACCTTCGTCTTGAAGATTTTAAAAATACGCTTGTTATAGCTCTGATGAAAAACGATGAATGGATATTTAAACCTGAAGACGATTTAGAAATAGAAGTAAATGATGTGCTGATCGTAATGACCACTCCGGAAGAAAGAGTTAAACTCGAACATCTGACTATCTGATTCTCAGGGAATCCTGAATATGATTTAATAATGAAATACAATTAATATTTAATCAAACTTAAAGAAAATTTATTTATGTCAACAGAGTTATTGCTTTGGCTGGGGTTCGGTTTGTTCCTTGTTGTAATGCTTGCCCTTGATCTCGGTGTATTTCATAAGAATTCACATGTGATTGAATTTAAGGAAGCCATTACCTGGAGCAGTATTTGGATAGGACTTGCGCTTGTTTTCAATGTTGGTGTTTTTTATTTCGCAGGAAAGGCAAAAGGTCTCGAATTTTTTACCGGTTATTTAATTGAAAAATCCCTAAGCATTGATAATGTATTTATTATTGCTCTTATATTTACTTACTTCAATGTACCGCGTGAATATCAGCACAGAGTTTTATTCTGGGGCGTCATAGGAGCGCTAATCATGAGAGCTATTTTGATTGCAGTCGGAGCTGCTCTGATCACCGAATTCACATGGATCATTTATATTTTCGGAGCGTTTCTGATATTCACAGGTTTCAAAATGTATTTTCAAAAAGATCATAAAATTAACCCTGATAAAAATCCGCTTGTAAGATTATCCAAAAAACTGATCCCGGTAACTGATCAGTATAACAAGGAAAAGTTTTTTGTTATAAAGGATGACAAAAGATACGCCACACCCTTGTTCCTTGTACTGCTGCTTGTAGAAACTACTGATCTTATTTTTGCAGTTGATTCTATCCCTGCCATATTTGCAATATCAAAGGATCCGTTTATTGTATTTACTTCAAATGCATTTGCAATACTCGGATTAAGATCACTTTATTTTGCACTTGCCGGCGTAATACATAAATTTTACTATCTGAAAGCAGGTTTATCCGTTATACTGATTTTTGTAGGAATAAAAATGCTGCTCATAGACATATATAAAATTCCCATTGGAATTTCACTTGGATTCATAACACTTGTAATATTTATTTCAATATATGCTTCAGTTCAGAAAAATAAGAATTTAGAGAATAAATCCAATTGAGTTTTATATTAATTTATTAAAAATTTCATTCAAGTCTTTTTCTGAATCTTAATGAACTCGATATAAGAATGAATATTCCCATTGAGAGCAGTACTGAACATTCTATCCAGAGATCCGAAAGTCCAAGTCCTTTCAGAACTATCCCTCTTATAATGACAAGAAAATATCTTAACGGAATAAGATATGTTACATATTGAATAATTAACGGCATATTCTCCACAGGGAATGAAAATCCGGATAGAAATATCATCGGCATTATAACCAGAAATGCAGAAGTAATCATCGCCTGCTGCTGTGTCCTCGATATTGTAGAAACAAACAATCCGAGTCCGAGAGTTGACAGCATAAAAATAAACGATGCTATAAAAAGAAAGATCAGACTTCCTTTGACATAAATACCGAACCAGAATGTCATCACTGAAAGTACAAGCGTCATTGAAACTATTCCGAGTATTGCAAACGGAATTAATTTTCCGAGAATTATCTGATAAGGTTTTACAGGAGTAACGATAAGCTGTTCAAGTGTTCCGATTTCTCTTTCCTTGACTATAGCGAGTGATGAAAGATTTGTGGTAATTATTATCAGTATAAGTCCTACAATACCTGGCAGCATGTAGTTTCTTGTTGATAGATCGGCATTATACCATATCCTTGAGACGGGTTCGATCGTTCCGGCAAGTGAAGTTTTTATTCCTACTTTTTCAATATCTTCAACAGCAATGTTCTTTGAATATGCTGTAGCAATATTCTGAACGTAACCTGCGGCAATAGATGCTTTGTTTCCGTCAGATCCGTCAATTATGATCTGAACTTTTGCAGTTACTCTTCTATTTATATCCTTTTCAAAATTTTCCGGTATAACAATTCCTGTGATGGCTTTGCCATTGTCTATCAGACTGCTCATTTCTTTATAATCGCTTACATAATAATCCATAGAAAAATATCCTGACTTTTCAAAGTTTCTCACAAACTCCCTGCTCGATTCAGATTTGTCTCTGTCAAAGACAACTGTCCGAACATTTTTAATGTCTCTGTTTGCAGCATATCCAAGGAAAATCAGCTGAATAACAGGAGCTACAATCACTACCATAAACATTTTCGGATCACGGATGAACTGAAGAAATTCCTTTACCAAAAATATTTTCAGAATATTCATAATGATTTTGCTTTTTTTATTTTGATGGTTGAGATTGCAATGAATACAGAAGCAAAAATCATAAGATACAGCATTTGTTCTTTGAATGCTTCCGGTCCCGAACCTTTGAGCAAAATATCTCTTAATATAATTATATAATATTTTGCCGGAGAAATGTATGACAGTATCTGAATGGGAAGCGGCATACTTTCTATTGGAAAAATAAACCCTGATAATATGACAGTCGGAAGCTGCGATGCAAGCTGAGAGATCATAAAAGCAACCTGCTGCGAATCGGAAATAGTCGAAATGAATACTCCCATACTCAATGTAGCAAGAAGATAGCAGATAGTCCCTGTAAATAGATAAAAATAGCTTCCCTTAACTGTTATTCCGAATAACATATAAGCCATAAGCAATACTGATGCAGCTATGAGCAGTGAAATTATGAGATAAGGGATTATCTTTCCGAAAATTAACTGAAGAGAAGTTACAGGTGAAACTGTTATCTGTTCGATCGTTCCGGTTTCTTTTTCTTTTACAAGTGAAATAGAAGTCAGAATAACTGAAATTATTATTAGTATCATTGCTACCAATCCGGGAATAAAAAACTGAGTTGTATTAAGGTCCTTGTTATACCAGAATTGCGGCTCAATGCTTACGGGTTGATATTGCTTAACGCCTTTAAGAGAAAGAAATTCTTTCATTATTTTTTGAGAGAAAGACCCGGTCGCTGCGTTAACATAATTCAGTATTATTGTAGCAGTATTGGCATCAACGCCGTCAATGAGGAACTGAACGCTTACATTTCTTTTCAATGCAAGATCTTTTGAAAAATTATACGGCACTACTACAACGCATTGTACCAATCCCTTATCCAACAATTTATTTACACCGTCATCGCTGTCAATATTTTTTATAATACTGAAGTAAAAAGATCCGTCCAGACTATTGATAAATTCTCTGGAAGTTTCGGATTTGTCTTTATCAAGAATTCCAAGTTTAATGACGTTCACATCAAGAGTAATTGCATAACCGAATAATGTAAGCAGGAAGACAGGAAGTACGAAAATGATCATAAGACTTCTTTTATCCCTGCTTATCTGTCTGAATTCTTTTTTCGAAACTGAATAAATTTTACTTAACATCGGCTGCTTTCTTTTCCAGTAAATGTATAAACACATCTTCAAGCGAAGGTTCGATTCTCTGAATGCTGATAATTTTTACAGAACTGTGATTTTTTATTGTATCAGATATTATCATAATTTCGTTTTCGGTGTCTGATGAATGCGAATCTTTTAATGTGACATGTAATGCATTTCCGAAAATACTAATATTGCCGGGATCATATTCCTGTTCAAGGATTTCCAGTGTTTTGTAAATATCATCGCTGTTAAGTTCAACCACAGGATTCGTTATATATTTCTTTTTCAGTTCATCCGGACTTCCGTTTGCAATTAACCTTCCTTCGTCAATAAGAATTATCCTGTTGCAGAATTCGGCTTCATCAAGATAATGAGTAGTAACAAATACTGTTGTACCCTTTACCGATAATTCATTTATCAGATCCCAGAATCTCCTTCTTGAAATAGGATCAACGCCGCCCGTCGGTTCATCGAGAAAAACAATTTTCGGCTCATGTATAACTGCGCAGCCAAGTGCTAATCTCTGCTTGTATCCCACTGCAAGAGAAGATGCGAGTGTGTTTTCTTTATTATGCAATTCGGATATTTCAAGAACCCATTTTTTTCTTTCCATGAGTATATGATCTTTAAGTCCGTAAACTCCTCCAAAAAAATTTATGTTTTCAGCAACTGTCAGATCATTGTATAGAGAAAACTTCTGAGACATATATCCGATATTTCTTTTCACCATATCAGGATTATCTCTAATGCTGAAACCGCCGACATTCGCATCACCCGATGTGGGAGAAAGTATTCCGCAAAGCATTTTTATTGTTGTAGATTTGCCTGCGCCGTTTGATCCGAGAAAACCGAACACTTCCCCTTCGCTTACTTCAAATGAAATATTATTCACTGAAGTAAACTTTTCAAATTTTTTTGTAAGATTATGTACTTCGATAGAATTCATTAATGCGATGTATCCCGTTATATATTATTTTCAGGGATAAAGTTTTCTTCCTGCTGACTTATAAAGTTTTATCAAAGCGATTCTGTAATCAGCGACTGCATTTGCATAATTTGTTTTTGCCTGAAACAGCAAAGTTTCGGCATCCGCCAATTCAGTGCTTGTAGCAAGCTGTGCGTTGTATTTTTCTCTTGTGACTCTGTAATTTTCTTCGGACTGTACGATTGTCTTATTGCTGACATCTGTTTTCTCTTTTAAAAATTTGAGGTTAAGAAAATTCTGATTCACTTCAAGTTCAATAGTTTCCATTAACTGCGACCGGCTGAGCTTACCCTGAATCAGAGTCTGCTCATTTTGAATTACCTGAGATGAAGTATTTCCCCAGTTCCATAAATCCCATGAAAGAAAAATCCCGGCATCCCAAGTTCCGTCAAACCTGTTTATCTGCGGCTGTATCCTGCTGTTCGGATTTGCAAGAGTATAACCTGCTCCAAGATACACATAAGGATAATATCCGGATTTCGCAGCAGTAACATTCGACTCAAAAGATTTTATTTTATAAGCGGATGATTTAAGTTCACTTCTGTTAATGAACGCTTCATTCAATAATTGTTTCAAATCAGGACTTTCGGAAGCATGTTCATGATTTGATATTTCAATATCGGATTTTGTTTCAAGCGGAATGCCGAGAGTTTTATTGAATGATATTCTTGACAACTCCAGATTATTTGTAGCTTCAAGAAGCTGAAGATTTGCATTTGACAACTGGACTTCGAGTTTAAGCAGCTCGCTTTTGGTTGCTAATCCGTTAATCATAAAATTTCTTGTATCAGCAACATGAAGTTCGCTCAACGAAACATTTTCTTCTGATATATCCTTTATAAGTTTTGCTTTGTAAAAATTCCAGAATGCTATTCTTACGTTTGCAGCGATATTATTCTTTTCAATTACAAAATCTTCTTCCGAAGCTTTCTCAATAAAGCTGCCTGATTTTTTAAGAGAAGTTAATCTGTTTCCTGTAAACAGCGGCTGAGTGAGTGAAAGTCTGAAGTTATAACTATTGACTATAGCGTCTGATATCTGCACAGGCAATGGGGACAAAGGAATTTTTATCACAAAGGGTCCGACATTGCTTAATCTTGTATAACCTGAAGAAAATTTAAGCTGAGGAAGGAACAAAGAACTTGCTTCATCCACTTTAGCTTTATTAATTGTTATTCTTGATTCAGCAATTTTTATATCCCTGCTGTTAGCAATAGCTTTTTTAATGCTTTCATCTTCCGAGAAAGTTTTAATCTGACCTTCAGAATGACTTCCAATTAAAATCAAAAATAAAATATAAATACATATATTTTTCATCTCAGTAATTTTCTTTTATTAAATGTATATATGCATTTTCAAGTGAAGGTGAAATCTTTCTGATACCGGTAATATTTATCGAATCAGATACCAGCAGTTCATTTAATAAATCTTCATTCAGATCATTACTATCCGAAGCGATATTTATTCTGTCGCCGAATAATTGAATCTCAAAAGGAGTTTTGTCTTTTAATATTCTGTATGCGCTTCTGACAGGAGAGCATACAACTTCGAGTATCAGACCTTTCATAACTGATTTTACATTTTCAGGCGTATCAACCGTAAGTAGTTTTCCTTTGTCAATCAGAGCGATCTTATTGAACCTCTCAGCTTCATCCATATAAGGAGTGGATATAAAAACAGTTATATCGTTTTTCAGAAGATTAGAAAGAATGATCCAGAACTCTCTTCTTGAAACGGGATCAACGCCGGTAGTGGGTTCATCGAGAAAAATAATTTCCGGTTCGTAAATAAGCGTGCAAGCAAGCGCAAGCTTTTGTTTCATTCCGCCTGATAATTTGCCTGCAAGAAATTTCCTGAAATTTATTAAACGAGTAAAGGCGAGAAGCTCATCTCTTTTTTTCTTAAACTCTTTTACACCGTGTATCTCAGCCAGAAATTCAATATTCTCATCAACGGTAAGGTCGGTATACAAACTGAACTTTTGCGAAAGATATCCAATGTTGTTTTTTATTTTGTCCGAATCTTTTAAAAGGTCGTATCCGAATATTTTCGCATTTCCGGAATCAGGTTTTAAAAGACCGCATAAAATTCTTATCAAAGTAGACTTCCCTGCTCCGTCCGGACCTACAAGACCGAATATAGTATTTTTCTCAACGCTTAAACTAATATTCTCAAGCGCAGCAGTCTCACCGTAAGATTTGGAGATATTATCTATGATTATAGAATCACTGTTTTTTTTCAAATCAGTTTATAATAAGTTTTGCATCCGCAGGCATTCCTGATTTTAATTCTGAATCAGGATTCGGAATTTGAATATTCACTTTAAAAACAAGTTTGGTTCTTTCTTCCGGCGTCTGAATATTTTTTGGAGTGAATTCCGCTTCGGGAGAAATGAAAATTACTTCACCATAATAAATTTTATCTTTATATGAATCCGTTTTTACTTCCGCTTTCTGACCAAGTTTGACTTTACCCAGGTCCGTTTCATTTATGTAAATGTAAAGATTTAATAAACTGAGATCAGATAATTTAAGCAAAGAAGAACCCGGAGTGACATACTCTCCTGTTTCAGCAAATTTCTTTGTGACTATGCCATCCAATGGCGACTTAACAGTGCAGTCTTCGATATTTTTTTGTATGATCTCAAGTCCGACCTGATTTCTTTTAAGATTTGCCCTGGAAGATTCTATCTCTTCAGGTCTGATAAGGTTGTTCACTTTTGATAAATTTTCCTTAGCGGCATTATACTGATTAAGCGAAAGTTCATATCTTACTTTTGCATCTTCAAATTGCTTTTGAGTTACAGAGTTAGACTCAAAAAGTTTTTCTAATCTTTCTTTATCTGTTAACGACTGATCAAGATTTATCTTTGCAGTCTTCACCTGTTCTTTTGCCAATACGATGTCTTCTTTTCTTGCTCCCGACTGAAGAAGTCTGAGCTGAGCTTCCGCCTGCTCTATGTTTGCTGACATCTGCCTTAACTGAATATCCATAGATTCATGATCGAGAAATACCAGAACTTCTTCTTTTAAAACCTTATCTCCTTCTTTTACTGATATTTCCTTTATCTGACCTGCAGTTTTTGAACTTACAACTACATCAGTAGCTTCAATAGTACCTGATGCAATTATTTCATTCGGATTCTTAATTTCATTACATCCGTTAATTAAAAGTAAAAAGAAAAAATACAACAACGGATTTTTCATGAAAGTCATCTTAAGTATATTTTGAATTAGTATTGGAAATCAATAAAAACTGTTATTTTAAATTCATATTTGAATATTGGAAACAAAAAAAAAGACCGCCGGAAAAGGCGGTCTTCAAACAATGAAATTAAATCTGAAACAAATTTATTTTATCAGGATCATTTTTCTTGTAACATCAAACGCTTTTTCACCCTGTACTGTCATTCTGTAGAAATACATTCCGCTGGCAAAATCCGAAGCATTAAACTGAACCGAATAATATCCGGCTGCTCTGAATTCATTTACAAGATTCTTGATTTCTCTTCCTGTTATGTCGTAAATTCTCAGACTTACATTTCCATTCACAGGAATAGCAAATTCAATCTTTGTTGACGGATTGAAAGGATTCGGGTAATTCTGTGACAGAGAAAATTCTTTTGGAATAAGAGATGTAACGCTTCCGGGATTACCGGTACCCGTTACAATATCAACAAAGTGAACTGTGGAATCTGTCATTTCAGTACTTAGTCCGCCTATATAACCGAATAATTTAACATATGGATTTCCGGCATTTAAATTTCTCCATCTTAAATGAAGATCAGCAAGATTGTTTGAAGAAAAAGCAGTAGCGGAAGTTCTTAATCTCATTCTAATGACTTTTGACCCTGGAATTACTCCATTTACTATTGGACCGTTTCCAACACCGAGAACCGTATTTGTATTAACTCTTAAAGAGCTGCCGACTCTGGAAGGGTTTCTGGGTCTTGCGGCAAACGGGAAATCTGA
>WBZU01001935.1_pt1 | contig 14874 bp, 13 predicted proteins | sample 5204311 | NCBI WGS metagenome assembly WBZU01 (sample SAMN12344359, study PRJNA552823) | activated sludge metagenome | biome: Activated sludge suspended growth; feature: Nitrification reactor; material: Wastewater; isolation source: activated sludge from nitrification reactor of wastewater...
GCCGCGCCGGGCAGCGTCATGCCGAGCACTTCGGCCATCGACGTCATCGTGCTCGCCGTGCCCATCGTCATGCAGTGGCCAGGGCTGCGCGCGATGCCGTCTTCGATCTCGCACCACGCCTCGTCGGACAGATTGCCCGCGCGCTTTTCATCCCAATACTTCCACACATCGCTGCCGCTGGCCAGCGTCTCGCCGCGCCACAGACCACGGATCATGGGGCCGCAGGGCATGTAGATGCACGGCAGGTTCATGCTGAAGGCGCCCATCAGCAGCGCGGGCGTGCTCTTGTCGCAGCCACCGAGCAACACCGCGCCATCGAGCGGATTCGCGCGCAGCAGCTCCTCCACTTCCATGGCCAGGAAGTTGCGGTGAAACATCGCCGTCGGCTTCGTGAACATTTCCCCTGCGCTCATCACGGGCACCTCCATCGGCAGGCCACCGGCCTGGAGCACACCACGTTTCACCGCCTCGGCGGTCAGCCTCAGGTGCATGTGGCAGGAGTTCAAATCCGTCCACGTGTTAAAGATGCCGATGACGGGCTTGCCTGTGTAGTCGAACGAATCGAAGCCGCTCTGCTTCGCGCGCGACCGGTGGCCGAACGAACGGAGTTCATCACGGCCAAACCAGCGCCAGGAGCGGAGTTGTTCGGGAGTTTTGCGTGCGGGCGGGTTCATCATGAAGGCCGCAAGCAAGCGCGCGTCTTTGCGCGGTCAAAGTTTGAGTAATGAAGAAACTCTGTTTGTCTGTGAGGAGAGCAAACATCCCCACCAGCACATGGCAGACAAAGACTTCCCATCCGGCCCATGGACAGGCTTCTACCAGTATCAGAATGGCGTGCGCGGCAAGCAGGACCTGCGCCTGACCTTTGCCAGGGGCCGCATGACCGGCGCTGGCGCGGACGAAGTGGGCCAGTTCATCATCGAAGGCAGCTATGACAGCGACACGAACGAAGCACGCTGGGTGAAATATTACCCCGGCGGCCATTCGATTGACTATCGCGGCTTTCGGGATGGTCCGGTCAAGGGCATCTGGGGCACCTGGAAAATCAGCGCCAGCTGGCACGGCGGCTTCCACATCTGGCCCCTGGAATCGCTGGATGAGTCCCGTGCGCAAGAAGTCGCTGACGACAAGTTCACTGACGACCCTCTGATCCGCGAAGCCCTCGAACGGCTCAAAGCGGCTATCTCCGGCGTCTCAAGAGCATTGCCAGCCAATTGACCAGGCGGACTCTCGAAAAAAAGGCGCCGGCAGCGGCTGCCAGTCGCGCAACAGATGATCACTTTTTGAGAGGCGGAGTCCGGTTGTTCTGGCGCAGCCCTGAGGCGTCCAAGGCCAGCATATGTTTCACCTGTTGGTGATCTGAGTAGCCGATCAAGGCCAGCACCACATCGACCATAGGCTTCTTGCTGGGATGAAGGGTTTCCCATCCCTTGTTCGAGGCGATGAAAGCGTCGAAAAACTCGCGCTTGTGAGCCATGGCGGAGAGCCTGATTCGTTTCACATCCAATCCATCCGCAGCAGCCGGCTCTGTCCAGAGCTTGCCGCCGATCACCTCCGCTGATCCATTTGCCACCTCGGGAATGTCTGCTGTGCTTCTGTTTCCCAGTTCCACAAAAAAGGCATCTCCAATAGCATCGTGAAACCCGGGGTTTTCCCACTTGCTTGTCCAATCACCGATCAAATCATCGGCGTCCCGAGCCATGATGAAAATGGCGCTCATGCGATAGCGGGCCTTCGCCTGCGTGGCAGCGTATTCCTCCGGGGTGGCTGAGCGAAGGGATTCAGCGAGTTCTGAATCCCAAAGATGAAACCAGATCGGGAAGTCGAGGCGTCCCAGTCTGAATGGGGTGCGACGATGGAGGTCCAATTGTCCAATGATCGCATCTACCGAAAGTCCTGCAGGCTTGGGGCTGGGCGGGGGAATAGCTTCCCTCATCCAACAGATGAATGCCGCCAGCACGGCGACGACAGCTATTCCAAACAGAGTAATTCGGTTCTTCATTTGTCAGTGTCCGGCTTTTTACGATAGAAGCGAGGAGTGGACTAGCACGCTCGCAGACTGGGGCGTGAAGATCAGCGTGGACGGCTGCGGCACCGGATGGATAACGCGTTCATCGTGCGCCTGTGGCGGAGCAGCAAATACCAGGACATCTCTCAGCGTGCAAGTTGCACGCCGCTCTCTACCGCACCGCTTTACGTTGCCACTTCGCGACCCGATGGAGATCGTGGATGCCATCCCAGAATAAGACAACAGCCAACCCCAACTAGGCTCGCGCAGATGTAGCCGATGTAGTAAGTCATGACCAGAGCCGGCATCTGAGACCACCACCTTATGAGACAGAACGCCATTAACCCAGTGGCACACGCAAACCCCAATGCCGCCGTCCATATCCACGTGATTCGATGGCGATCTTGCCCAACATTTGTTCTCAGTGTCCGATATGAACTCGAGAACAAGAATGCGGTGATTCAATGGGTTGGCTGGTCGGCCGATTCTCGGAGGTGATAACGCTCCGTGCGCTGTCAACTTCCAGGGCGCGGCGGACACGCACTCGGTGGATGGCTCTCGACGCACTGTTTTCCCGGGCAGTCGGCGGCTCCGCCATTCATAACGCAAACCTCCGGACACCCATCGCTTGCCGGGTATTGCCAAACGGCATCAAGGCTAATCGCCAAACCATTCACGCCAGTCTTTTCCGCACGTCTGGCATTTGTAAACGCTCGAAAATGCGTGCTTCGCCGCGACGCTTCCAAGCTTAAACGCGATAGTCGCGAGCGAGGCAACCGGATGCGGGTGCACGACGCGCTCAAGACCGATCATGCCTTTGTCCATCATCGTCATGGTGCTTCCGCTCATCTTGACGACGGTTCCTGAGCAATTGGGATTCTTGCATTTCATCGGGCTGGCTGGTTGGGCTTGGTGGTTTGGTGTCGAAGTCGGGCACTCGTCAACGATCAGCGGCTCTTGTCGATTTCAAAGATGGTTGGTCCTCGGGCGGATATTGGCATGGCGGCAGGTTTGAGGAGCAGTGGTCGTGCCAGCGGGCCGGTGCATCAAAGAAATTAGCCCCTGCGGCATCTTCCTGAGCGGGTGCTGAGTTGTGCGTTGCCAGACGTGGTTTGCCTTTTCACAATGCGTTCTGCCACCATGAACGAACATCTCGGCCTGACCTCTGATCTCCTCGCCGCGCCCCAGAATGGCCCGAAGCGCATTCTGGCGATCGAAGGCGGTGGGGTCCGGGGCATGTTCACGCTGGGTGTGCTCGAACGCATGGAGGCGGAATTGCGGCGTGAGTTTGACCGCAAGGACATGATTCTGGCGGAGCATTTTCACCTGGTGGCAGGAACCAGTGTGGGCGCCATCATTGCCTCTTTCATCTCGTGGGGGCTGCCGGTGGCGGAGATCAATCGCATGTTTGGCGAGCAGCTGGAGAAGATGTTTTCGCGCGCGCACTGGTGGGAGAGCGGTGCGGCAAAGTATCGTCGCGGACCGCTGCGTGACATGCTGGAGACGACGTTTGTGGAGGACTTGCAGGCGAAGCGGACGGCCCTGTTTGGCACGCGAAAGCTGAAGACGTGGTTGCTGGTGGTGCTGCGCAATCTGTCCACTGGCTCTGCGTGGCCGCTGCTGAATCACCCGGACTGCAAATACAACAGGCTGTTTAATGCCGATGGCTCGGAGAACACGCGCACCAATCTGCGCGTGCCGTTGTGGCAGATCGTGCGGGCGAGCACGGCCGCGCCCTGGTATTTTGAGCCGGAGTGCGTGCAGATCGACGACAAGACGACGATGGAGTTTATCGACGGTGGCATCACGGCGTATAACAACCCCGCCGTGATTGCCTGGCTGATGGCCACGCTGCCAAAGTTTCCGCTGAGGTGGGAGCAGAGCCGGGAGAAGCTGAAGATTGTGTCGGTGGGAACAGGGCGTTTGCGCACGAGGCTGGCTTACAAACCGAGGCGTTTTTTTGGGCGGTTCGCCGTGGCTGCGAAGGTGCTGAAATCGCTGATGGAAGCCACGGGGCTGGAGCAGGATTTGATTCTGCGCAGTGTCGGACACTGTGTGCACGGGGAGGATCTGGATCGCGAGTTCGGCAGCATGGCGGGGCCGGATGCCGTGGGAACCGCTTTCACCTATGCTCGATACAACCGGCTGTTCACTGACGAAGACGTGGAACAAGCATGTGCCACGTGCGGGGTGAGATTCTCTCTGGATGCTGTCGAACTGGGCAAGTGGCTGCAGCAGCAAGGCGCGGCCTACGCCGGGGATGCTGTCAAAATCGAGCACTTCGCGTAGCCGGGTGCGGCCGGCGGATGCTCTTTGTGCTCGCCAAGCTGCGCGTGGTTTGCACAATCAGCGCCGTTCATTCATGCCTCACTTCTCCTGGTCCATCGATGGCACGATCATCGGCCTATACCTCCTCGTCACGATGGCGGCGGGTGTCTGGCTGCGGAAGCGCGTGCGGCGCGTGGAAGATTTCCTCGTCGCCGGGCGCGAGATGAACCTGCATCTCGGCATCGCCTCGCTCGCGGCGACCGAGTTCGGTGTCATCACCTGCATGTATGCCGCGCAGGGCGGCTTCACCCAGGGCTTCGCGGGCGCGCTGCCCGGCATTTGCCAGGCCGTGGCGATGCTCGTCATCGGCAGCACCGGATTCTGCGTGAACCGTTTGCGCGAGTCCGGCGCCATGACGCTGCCTGAATTGTTCGAGCAACGTTTCGGCAAGTTCGCACGCTGGCTCTCAGGCGTCGTGATCGTCTGTGGCGGACTGCTGAACATGGGCGTGTTTCTGAAGATCGGCGGCCAGTTCCTTTGCCTCGTGACGGGGCTCGATCTGAATCAGTTGGTGCTTATCATGACGCTGCTGCTGGTGATGGTGGCGGTCTATACCATCTTGGGCGGCATGCTGTCCGTGCTGGTCACGGACTTTCTGCAGTTCGTGGTGATGAGCGCCGGACTGCTCGTGGTGACGATCATGATTCTGACGCAGATCGGCTGGGACAAACTGGTGTCCACCGTGCAGCAGCACCACGGCGCGGGCGGTTTTGTGCCGTGGCTGAATGAAGGCACTGGCTGGCGATACCTGATCTTTCAAATGCTCATGGGCGTGGGTGCCACGCTGACATGGCAGACCGTGGTTTCGCGCTTGATGGCCGCGAAGGACGCCCGCACGGGCCGCAGGGTGTTCTCCCGCACAAGCTTCTTCTTTGTCTGCCGCTGGATGATTCCCGGCATGTGGGGCATCGCCGCGCTGGCCGTGATCGGCTGGAAGCCGCTGGATTTTCTGACGCCGGGAGAGCGTGCGGCATTGCCGGTGGCGATCGTGCAGAAGGTGGAGTCTTCCGCGCTGGGCAAGCCTCTGGCAGATCTGTCCGGAGACGAACTCAATCAAGTCCCGGCCGCGGTGCAGTCGAAGCTCCGTGATGCCTCGCTCAACACCATGCCGAAGTTCCTTGGCGGCTTCCTTCCGATCGGTCTGATGGGGCTGCTGGTCGCAGCGATGCTGGCTGCGGACATGTCCACCGATGCCAGCTACATGCTCAGCTGGGGGAGCGTGATCTACAATGACATCCTCGCGCCTTTTCGTCGCACCGAGTGGTCGCACGCGCGTGCGATCCTGTGGAACCGTTGCATCATCGCCGTCATCGGCGTCTACCTGTTCGTGTTCGGCCTGATGTATCAGCCCGAAGGCAACGTCTGGGACTACCTGGCGCTCACTGGTTCGATTTACATCTCCAGCATGACCGTGCTGCTGATCGCCTGCTGCTACTGGTCGCGCGCGAATTCCTGGGGCGCCCTCGCGGCGATCGTGCTGGGTGCACTGGTGCCCGTGCTGCATCTGAGCTTTGAAAAGATTCCGTCTCTCAGCCACCTGGTGGCCGATATCAAACAGACCGATGCAGGCATCGCCGCCTTCGCCGCCTCCGCGGCCGGCATGATCGTGGGATCGCTGCTCAAACGCAGAACAACCGCCCGCGCATGAATGATTCCCACTGGTTCTGGCACGCGCTTGCCTGGAGCGTGGTGCTTTGGTATTCGACCATCACCATCTGGGTGGCCATACGCGGCGCGCTGGACATCCGCGAGATGGTGCGCCGGTTGGATAAGGAGCAGTCCCGGGACGAATCCTGATGGTTTCAAGAAACAAAAAGCCCCGCCGGTGCGGAACCAGCGGGGCTCTTTGGAAAGGTGTTTCCTGACCGGGCTTACTCGGCCACGGGGGTCACATCCAGCACCTGACGGCCATTGTAGTAACCACAGGACGGGCAGGCGACGTGGCCGGGTTTTGGCGTGCTGCACTCAGGGCAGACGCTGAGCTTCGGAGCGCGCCAGCGATTGGCGTGCTGACGAATTCTTTGCTTGGAGAGGGATTTTCTACGCTTCGGATTGGCCATGACTGGGGGCGGTTCTGATCAGTTCTTGAGTTGGTCGAGCACGTCCCACACGCCTGTGTCCTGGGGGGCGGCGTCGGCGTCTGCCTCGGTGGGGGCGGGGCCGTCGAACCTGCCTTGGGCGGGACACTCGCGCGGCTCGACGTTGCCGTCTTCGCAGCGGGGGTAGCTCGGAAGGGCGACGAGTATGTCGTCCCGCACCACATCCGTCAAGTCGATGATTGACTCCCTGGCGTCCTCGTCAATTTCGACCTCCCCTACGTAATTTTCCAGTCGCAGGTGCAGGGGGAAGGGCGTCACACAGCGCCCGCAGACGAGAGTAAAGGTCGCATCCAGCGTGCCCATCAGCAGCAGTCCATGATCGTCCCGCTGCACGTTCAGCTCGTAGGTCAGAGGCGATAACGGCTTGATCTCGTCGCTGGCATCGAGGTTGAGCACGCTTGACGGCAGGCTGCCGCAGATGTCCAGGCCCTCTTCGGGCAGGGTTTTGAGGTCAATGCGGAGGGGATTGCTCATGGGGCGGCGTGCTTGAGCTTTTCGCGCAGTGCCTTTGCGACGTTTGGCGGCACGAAGGGCTCGATGTTGCCGCCCAGGCGGGCGACTTCTTTGACCAGACGCGAACTGAGATAGGTCAGTTCCTCGCGTGGCATGAGGAACACGGTCTCCAGGGCAGGGGACAGCTTCCGGTTCATCAGGGCCAGCTGGAATTCGAATTCGAAGTCCGATACCGCACGCAACCCGCGGACGAGCGCCACGGCCTTCTCGCGTTCGGCAAATTCCACCAGCAGGCCATCAAAAGGCACGACCCGGACGCGGTCGTTCTTGACGGCTTCCTGAACCAGCGCCACGCGCTCCTCGACGCTGAAGAGGCTCTGCTTGGAATTGTCCCGGGCCACAGCCACGATCATTTCATCGAACAGGCCCGTCGCGCGCTCCAACACGTCCAGGTGCCCATTGGTGATGGGATCGAAACTGCCTGGGTAGATGGCTTTGCGTGTGCGCATGCGAGAGACTGCAAACTAGACGGCGCACGAACAGTGGAAAGAAGTTTTCACCTGCGTAGGTTCCCGGCTGACGTGCCGGCCATCGATCCTCAATTGCTTCTCAGCGCCTACTGCCAGGGCTACTTCCCCATGGGCATGCGCAGCGGTGACGTGCGCTGGTTCCTGCCTGAGATGCGCGGCATTCTTCCCGTGGCCGACTTCCACGTGCCGGCGAGGTTTGAGCGATATCTCAAGAACCAGCCCTTCGAAGTGCGCATCAATGCGGACTTCTGCGCCGTGATCGAAGGCTGCGCGGACAGGCCCGACACATGGATCTCTGACGACATCAAAGAGAGCTACCTGCTGCTGCACGAACTCGGCTACGCGCACAGTGTCGAAGTCTGGCGGGATGGAGAACTCCGCGGCGGGGTGTATGGCGTGGCCATCGGCGGTGCGTTCTTTGGCGAATCGATGTTTAGCCGCGAAACACAAGCGTCCAAAGTGGCCCTCGTCTCCCTGCAGCGGCGGCTCCAGGAACGCGGATTCCTGATGCACGACACACAATGGACGACACCGCACCTGGCCATGTTCGGCGGCCACGAGATTCCGTGTGACGACTACCTCCGCTTGCTGAGCCGTTCCATTCGCGTGCGAGCAAGTTTTGTTGGCTCTAAAACCGAGCGAGTGAAGCTGCCTCGATCCCCCGGCTCCGCGGAGGACTGACTCGGGCATCGCCAGCACGCCGACTTTCGATCACCCGTGCGCGACTGGCTTCGAGGTCTGTCGGCTTTTCCAGACAAGATTCCAAATGCGCGATTTGTCCGGATGCCGCGAAGTCATGGCTCCTTTGCCAGGAACAGCCCATCTCGCGCACCGAGTCCCACCTTGCCATCCACGAGCTGGCCGTTGTTGGTCTGCGTGTCCTGATTGGCCGTCGCTTGCAGACGCCGGAACTTTTGCCCGGGGAACAGGCTCGCCAGATTGAACTCAAAGGGGTGCGCGGATGGATTCGCCAGCACGACGCCGTGGTCATACTCCCGCGCCATCGCGTCCGGTTCGGCAAAAGCTGCGAGGTCTGCGATCAGCATCGTTTCACTGCCTTCGATATCGAACGTCACGGCAGCCTCCTGATTCGCAGGGAGGCCGGTCGCGTAGAACGTGTAATTCATCTCCTGCCTGTCGAGCCAGGAGGCTGAGAGATCGTAGCGATTTTCCACGAGGCCGACGCGCAAAGTGCGCGGTGCTTGCTGCGGAATCTGCTTTGACGGCTCGCAAGACACCCGGAAGCGCAGCAGCAGTTCACCGTTCGCGTGCACGGGCACTCGAAGCTTGAAGCTCGTGAGTTCCTGCGTGCTGTCCTTCCCGGAAATGCGCAGCCCTTTGCCATCGAGAGCGACGCTCGCACTGTCGGTGGTAATGTGTTCGAGCAGATCGTTGCTGATGCCGCCGAGCACATCTGCCGAATCAAATGCAAGATGCTTCGGCGGTGACTTGGGTTGGCCGAGCCAGCCGAGTTTGTGCTTCGTTCCCTGCCGCCACTCGTCCCATGTGCCGAAGAGTTCGTCATTCTCCGCTGGCGGCACGAAGGTCGTGCAAAGCACGCTATCGGTCATCATGGCGCCAGCGAATACGAGCCGATGATAGGGCATTGTCGCCTCCCTTTCGCCGCGAGCGAGCAGGCCTTTGTTGTTGATGTAATTGAAGCCCGGCTTCGCGTAGTGCGCGGACCAGAACTGTGCGCGATTCAATCCGCCGCTCCAGTCGTTGAACTCCTTGTCACCCAGCTTCGGCCAGCCTTCGCTCTCCATGCCATTCATTGCGGAGAATGCGCGCACGTGATCCCAGTTCCAGCCATCGGCCATGATGAGGCGGTCAGGTCCCAGCTTTTCGCGGAGCCGCTGGCAAAAGACCAGTGTCCCCTCCGCATACGCGTCGTGGCCGTTCACGATCCCCGCATCCGACTTGCCGTCAGCATCGACGTCACCAGTGCGCGGCAATCCGCGCCGGCCACCGAGCGAGTGCCGCATCACATCGAACTCGACGCCATCGAAGCTCTCCAGCGGCCCGCCTTTGCCAAACCACTCCCCGAATTCCTGCACGAGCACATCCGTCGCCGTGCGACCATTCGCATCTCGCGGGCAAGTGGTGGCGAAGTTGTAGAACCAGAGCAGGGCGCCGTCCTTGCCCCACGGGCCGTTCGTCATGTGCGGGGCGATGTGAGCACGCCCCCTGGCGAACGCACGCGGCTGTGTGCCGTATTGCGCGCGTTGCACGCGGAGGATGCCCTGCCTGCCTTTGGTTGGTTTGATCTCAAGCAGATGCACCTGCTCGCACCTGCTCCAGTCGGGCTTGTTGTTCGGATCGAGCTCGCAGATGCCGATGTCGTCCGCGCCCTTGCCGAGACGGCCGCCTTCCATCTTGAACAACGAGGTGTCGTTCACTGGAATCTCCGTTTCACCGTTTGCCGCAGGCACGTCTGCAGTCAGCGTTTGTCCGCCGAAATAGAGCCAGTGGCCGGCGAAGAAGCGTGTGCCCGCATCCTGCGGATCACGTGCGAGGCCGTTGTAATGCAGCATCACCATTTGCTGCGGATGTGCGGCTTTGAATTGCGAGAATCGCTCGATGTTGCGCTTGCTGCGTCCGCGCACTTCTTCGTCGAAGACCTTGCCTTCGATGCCCTGCAATCGCGAGAACGTTCTGTCCCACTCATCAAAGGAAAGCGCCGGACGCACGGCGAATGACTCGCTGGCGCGAAAGAAGAAAACGCGCGGCCAGCCCGACGTAAACAGATCCAGCTGATCGAGACGCGGTGTTTGCGCAGGCAGATGTTCAGCGAAGATGGCAAGCAAACCGATAAGTGCGAGGCGGTTCATGGAGCGAAGAACCTGCCGCGCGAAGATTGGATGTCGAGCATTAGAGCTGAATGCCTGGGCGGGTGCAAACTTGTGGCCGGGCAGAACCATCGACCAAACGCAGTCACGGCAATCCGATCGCGGTCAGGCGAAGAAACACTCGATCTCCCTGGCTGAATGGCACGGTGAACACATGCTGCGCGCCGCTGCCGGTGTCGGTGATGGGCGTCCAGCTGCCGCTTTGCATCGTGATGCTCCACTCCGCACCATAGCTGATGCCGCTGACTCCAGGCGGCTCGGTGAAGCTGTAACCAAAGCTTCCGGCATTGCTTTGCGGCTGGGGAAGCTGGCTGATGCGAGCCGTGGCGGGATTCTGATTCGGGCCGAGGAAAGCGAGCACGAGCAGGTTCGCGATGCCTGTGCCGTAGGGATCGGCATCGACCGCTGCATTGCCGGTCCCGCTGCTCGTGCCGAACCAAGTCTGCCGCCACGACTGCACAGGCGTGAGCACGGCAAGCGATGCAGCACGCGTTGTGCTGCCTGTGCCATTGCTGGTATTGGTGAAGGTGATCGTGTCGCTGTAGTTGCCTGCGGCCAGAGCGTTCGTGTTTGTATTGATCGAGGCAGTCACCGTCGTGTTTGCGCCTGCGGCAAGAGTGCCGGCGGTGGCATCGAGTGTCAGCCAGGTCTGCGTCTTGCTCGCGGTCCAACTCATCGATGCAGTGCCTGTGTTGGTGATCGTGTAAGTCGCAGCCGATGGCGTGAATGATCCGCCTGCGGTGCCGCTCGCTGAGAACGTGTTGCCCGGCGAGACGCTCATGGCGGGCGATCCAGCGGTGACGGTGTAACTGTTCGTCGGGCTGGTGGTCGATGCAGTCGTGTTGTCTGTCGCCGCGATCAAGTAGGTCACTGTGGTGCCCGTCGCCTGCGCGGGAATACTAGCTGAGTATGTCGCGCCTCCGGTGTTGCTCATGTTCACAGTCACCGGCGTGCTGGTGCTGCCAACGGTGAGTTTGATGTCATCCAGGCTCACCTTCGATGCGGGCGTGCCGGTGCCTGAGCCATGGAACCGAAAACGCAGACGGAGCGTGCTTGCGCGTTCGCCTGCCGTGAGTGCATACGAGTATTGCTGGAAGCCATGATTGCTGCCAGTCAGCTCGCTGAGCCGCGTGGTGTAGTTCGTGCCATCGGTGCTGGTCTGGAAATCCCAGCCCATCACGCCGCTAAGGTTCGAGGACATGATCCAGAATTCGACCGATGCCGCCGAACCCGAGGCATCGTAGGCGTTCGTGGTGGTCATCATGCAGTTCGCGAGATTCGGCGGCGCGCGATTCACTTCAATGCCGTAGAGATTGCCGTCGCTGACAGCGGTGTGATTCGCTGCCGTGGTCAGGCTGAAGGGTGAATTGGGCGGCCCGCTGAAAAAGACGGTCCACGGAACAATCGTGCCTGTCCCTGCCCATGCCGTGTTGGCCGCCGTGCCAGTCGTCTCGTAGAAGGCTGTCGTCGCCGTGGATACGCCGTTGTTATACGAGAGCTGCGCAGTGGAGATCGTGCGACCAGAAGGCGCGGTGATGTTTGCGCTGACCGTGACGATATCTGCGCTCGTGGGCGTGCCGGGTGTGATGGCAATGCTGCTGATCGCCGGTGCGCTGGCACTGACCGTGAGCGTGAAGGCCGAGGTGGCGGTGAGCGAGCCGTCGCTAACAGTAATCGTAATGGTGCAGGTGCCGATCTGATTCGTCGCGGGTAGGATCATCGTTGTGCGATTCGCGCCACTGCCGCCAAAGGTGATGTTCGCATTCGGCACCAGCGTCGTGTTCGATGACGTGCCGTTCACCGTCAGTGAACCCGCCGCGGTCTCCGCATCATCGACCGTGAACGCGATCGCACTGGTGGCGGTGTTTTGCGTTGTGCTCTGATTGCTGATGGAGGAAATCGTCGGCGCCGTGTTCGGGATGCCGCTGGCCTGGTAGCTGGTGGTTGCGCTCTGCGATACGGTGGCAGCGCTGAAGCCGTTGGTGTCGTAGGTGGCAAGTGCGGTGCGTGTGACGCGGCCATACTCGGTGCCCGAGGATTGCAACATCGCGTAGGTTTGTGATGCCGTATTTCCGGTGGAGATCACGCCGGTAGCTTTGCTCGTCCAGGTGGATTGATTGGTCGAAGCATCCACTGAGTAGGTGCCGCCTTCGACGGCGTTCCAGGTGAGCGTGACATTTGGCGAGTTCACCGCCGGCGTGTTGATGGTGAGCGCCTTGCTTGGGCCACCGATGAAGGATTGCGTCAGCGGCGTATCGGCAGTCATGGTGGCTGCGCTCGATGCGCCGCCTGTCGGGTTGCCGTAATACTGACGGCCTACGGTGTAAGGATAGGCAGGCGTGTTGTCGGCATTGATCGTGGTGAAGTATGCCCAGGTGCCGCTCGGGTAGTCCGGCGTGACGCAGAAGCGCGCGTTCTGCTCGTTCAAATCATAGTCACGCACCGTCGCGCCGGTGGTCTGCACTTTGCCAGCGATGTCGCCCAGGAAATCAAAGTCCTCGATGTAGTGTCCGAGTGCGTAGGTCGTGCTGACGTCTGGCCCGGACTTGAAGGGAACAGCCTGAATGCGTGCAGCCCAGGCTGGCAGTGACGTGCGTGTGGTGATGGCCGTGGTGCCATTCGTGCCATCACGCTTCACGAAGCCCGACACCATGCGACGAATGCCGCTCGATGCGTTGGTCGGATCGCTGTAGCCGTAGGGTCCATAGACAGGCAAGCCGTCCGCCGCCCAGCCAAGGATGGGTGAGTGCTGTGTCGGTGCCGTCGCGCTCTCGGCGTAGCGATTGGTCGTCGCATTGTAATCCACATGATCGCCGAGCTGATAGCGCAGAGCGATCGGATGCGCGTGGTAGTGGTAGTTGTTCCCCGCTTGATGAGCGAGGCCGGCATCGAAGGTGACGCCTTCATTGTGCCAGCCATCGCGATTCCACACGCCATCGCCCGTGAGGCCATTCACGGGCGTTGCGTCCGTCGCGCTCGCGTTCACATACGAGAAAGCATCGCGTGCGTCGAACATCGAAACTCCATTCACCATGCGACCGATCGCTCCATTGCCAGTGAGGGTCTTCGATCCGGGAATCGTCGGCGAGCGGGGAATGCGATACACCACGGCGGTGTTGGACGGGTAGTTTGGAAACAAGTTGGCTTTGGCTGCATCCAGATACCACGGCCCCATGATGTGAGATGCCAGGCCCGAGGTGCGGATGTAAACCCAGTTCGCAGATGAATTCACTTCGCTGACGTCCGCATACACCGGATTCGACTGCGTGCCCGACCCTCGCGACCACGTGGTGGACGTTGTGCCCGCTGTCTCATTCGCCGTCGTCTGGTAGATGCGCGCGTATTTGCCGGAGTTCGCGGTGAACCAGGAAGTGAGCTGCGGATCGGCACTCGCTGCGGTCGCGGACATCAGGCAGACGAGAAGGAGACGTGCTTTCATGGCGGGCTGGGCGGCTGAGTTTGAATGCTTCGGCGGGTCTGTCACATGCGGCAAGGGCGGTCGTGACTGACGGCAATTTGGGATGGTGACCTTAAGAGAATGTGAAATCCCGCGGTCGAAATGCCGGCGAGGGGGAGAGGGGGGGGCCCGACAGCCAGCCTGAATCGCGGGGCAGCCGTAATCCATTCGGGTGATGGCATTGCACCCCTGGTCGGGCTAAGCTTTACGTTATGATAATCAATACGACGGCATCACAGACACCTTCGTTCCGCCGGGCGATGCTCGTTGTCGCAGCGTTTGGTTTGTTTGGCCCCAATGCATGGTTTGTCTGGCACATGCTCTCTGATTTTGATCGCAGCATGGTGATGTTGAGTCAGCCAATGGCGGCGTCCTTGATGTTGGAAGCCCTGGGTTTGCTGCTGTTGCTAGCGGTGCTCATTCGACGCAGCGGTCGTCGGCCCGGCGCGCTTTGCTTTGTGCTCCTGTCCCTTGCGGGCGGCCTCTTGTTCAGCGTGCCGATGTGGCTTTGGCTTGCTTCGCGGCCTGACTCCAAGACCTCATGAAGACGATCCTCATCATCGAAGACCAGCCGGACATGCGTGAGAATATCGCGACGATCCTCAGCATGGAGGGTTATGAAGTGCTGGAGGCTGCGGACGGCAGCGAAGGCATCGCCGCCGCCCGTGACGACAAGCCGGACCTTATCCTTTGCGATGTGATGATGCCGAAGCTCGACGGCCACGGTGTGCTGCAGGCGTTGCGTGCGGATCGCACGATCTCTGGCACGCCGTTCATCTTCCTTACCGCACGCGGCGAGAAGCAGGACTTGCGTGATGGGATGAACCTCGGGGCAGACGACTACCTGACGAAGCCGGTCGCGGCAAAAGATCTGATCAGCGCGGTGGCGGCGCGATTCTTGCGTGAGCTGGCCCGCGCGCCTGGCGGGGATCCTGATTTCTCGAGTGCCGCGCCGCTGGAGGCGCTGGGGCTCACGCCGCGTGAGGCGGAGGTGCTGCTGTGGGTGGCGCAGGGGAAGAGCAATCCCGAGATCGCGGCCATCGTGGGCGCTGCGACGAACACAGTGAAGGTCCACCTCGCACGCATCTTCGACAAGATCGGTGCGGACAACCGCCACGCGGCGACGCTGATCGCCATGGAACAGACGCTC
>WBZU01001936.1_pt1 | contig 14870 bp, 14 predicted proteins | sample 5204311 | NCBI WGS metagenome assembly WBZU01 (sample SAMN12344359, study PRJNA552823) | activated sludge metagenome | biome: Activated sludge suspended growth; feature: Nitrification reactor; material: Wastewater; isolation source: activated sludge from nitrification reactor of wastewater...
TGGATGCTTCCGATGACCTACGCGCGACGTCCAAAGGCTTCCCGTGATGTCTCAGGTGACCTACGCGCGACGTGCAAATGCCTTCGGCGATGTCTCAGGTGACCTACGCGCGACGTGCAAAGGCTTCCCGTGATGTCTCAGGTGACCTACGCGCGACGTGCAAAGGCTTTCCGTGACGTCTCAGGTGACCTACGCGCGACGTGCAAAGGCTTTCCGCGATGTGTTGGTCCCGTACAACCGCCTTCAACGAGAAAACCGTCGATCTTCCGATTGACGCCCAAGCGCACGACGTATACGGGTTCTCACGCCCATGCGCTTCGTCCACCACGCGTTTGCCCTTCTCTTCCTCGTGCTGATCGTCGCATCGTGCCGCTCGTCCCCCGAAATGGACGCCGAATGGAAGCGCCAAATGGCTGAATATCAAGCGTTCCAAGACGTTTGTCGCCGGGCTCCTTATGCCGCGCCGACGCCGGAATTCCCTTTGCCGGAAGGTGTTCGGTACATTCCGTGCGGCGATGGCCATCAATTCGTGATTGCTTGGGACGGCGCGCGTGAAAAAGGTCTCGCCGGTCCCATGCGATTCGCGGAAAAACGGATGGCCGCATTGTATGAAAAATATGGGCTGCAAAGCATGGGCATGGGCCTTTGCTGCGATTCCGACCAAGCGCCCGCGGAGACTCGAAGTTATTGGTGCGGTCGCGTGGAACTCGTGGCGTGTTCGACGACGTTATCCGATTTCGCGAAAACTGTAGCGGAGCTGCATGCGGCGGACGGACCGGATGCCGTGCCGCTGGGTTTGTCGATTCGGATCGACGGCGTGCGCAACAAGGGCCCTCGATGTACCCCCGACGATCCGAAATGCGGACCGAGCAAGCCGCATTGGGCTCCGCCGTTCGACGCAAAACGTCCGCGAAATACGTTACCGCATACGGGTCGCGGCACGTGTTCTCACGATGGCGATTGCAATCCTGTCGGGTGCGAACACGAAGGATGTTGGTCCTGGCAATCGGGGATCCGATTCGGAACGTGTTTTGACCCCGATCCACGAGATAAACGAATTCCCGTCTATTGCGGATGTGTCGAAGGTAGCTGCTCGCTGTTTCAATAATTCGACGTCGAAAATCCTTGCCACGCATCGATACATCTGTTCTGCTTCGCACCTCGACCTAGCCACCACACTCCATGGCCAAACGAAAATCTCCCCAGGCACCCAAAGGCGCCCCCGTCCCCCTCACGACCCGCCTCCTCATGGGCGGCGGAACATTCCTCGTCGGCGCATTTATCCTCTGGACCGTCCAGGTGCTGCCGGCAAGCGACCGCCGAACGCGAGAGCGCGCAGCCAAAGAAGCGACGTTTGCCGAGACCAAATGCACGGTGGAACACGCCGAATCGAACACGGGTCGAGACAACGAAGGGTCCGAATACACGAACATGTCGGTGACGTTCACGCTGGTCGTGGGCGAGCAAAGGTACCCGAACATTCAATACGACTATCCGGGTTATTGGTTCAACAAGGCCTCCGCGAAACAGGCCCTCACCCGCGAATTGGTCCCCGGCGCATCCATTACGTGTTTCTACGACCGGGAGAGTCCCACGGACGCCGTGCTCGTGAAACAAGGCATGCCTGCGGACGACCCACCAGCGCCCGCCTTTTTGCAGATGTTCAACCTGCTCGGCGGGCTTTTCATGGTGCTTGGAGTGGGCTTTGCCTTGTTCTTGAAGCGGTGGGCCCCGCCTCCCGCCGGCGGCAATGACTGAACATCGTTCGGATACCCGCGCCTGACCGCGCCGATTATCCAATCACCCTGACGCTGCCATCCCGATCGAAGGCGACGCGGCCCGTTTTGAGCAAATGACCAATGACGCGCTTGAACGCTTTTTTGCTCAGGCCGAACCAACGTCGAATGTCCTCGGGCGACGAATGATCACCCACCCGAGGCGGCGTTTTTCCCGTCAATACTCGCATCACGGCGGCCGCATCGTTGTCGACTTCTTCATGCGCATGCCCACGTAGCGACAATTCGATCTTGCCATCGCGCAGAATGTTGGTCACTCGAAACTTCGCCGCTTCGCCGCGGGACAACTGCTGCGGTTCATGGGCCGGACAGAGCCCCACGTATTTTCGTTCGAGAATCACGAATACACCGATACGCGGATCATAACGCCACGCTTCGCCTTCGACCCATTCATCGAGTTCGAAATTGCCCTTTTCACGAAGCATTTCGGTCACGCGCATCGTCCCCGCCAAACGCCCCGTGTCATCCCGCACGAGACCAATCGGGTGCCGATCGCCAACCTGAACGTCTTTGGTTTGCAAAGCATGCGGAACGAGCAATTCCTTGGGCAAACCCCAATCGACGAAAGCTCCGTGGCGCGTGACATCGGTCACCGTCAAAAACGCCACTTCACCCAGAGCAATTTTCGGCTCGCGCAACGTCGCAATGGGGCGATCTTCCGAATCGAGCGACGCGAAGACCTCGAGAACGTCGCCGATCTGCGCATTTTCCGGAACTTCGGCCCCGGGGAGCAACACGACGGGCGCACGCGGCGCGGTGTCATTGGCATCGAGCGCCAAAAAGGCGCCGGGCGGGCCAAAGCGACGAATGGGGAGTTTTACGAAGCGTCCGAGAAGATCGTCATACGCGGCTGGGCGCGACTGCTCTCGGCGTGCGGATTCAATTGCCACGTTCACGCGCTGCTTCTTCCATTTTCTTGCGCAAACTGAGCGGTCGCATGTCGGTCCAAACCTGCTCGATGTACGCCAAACATTCGGCCTTTTTGCCGCTCTTGCCGACCGCCTTCCAACCGGGCGGGATCTCGCGTCCGTCAGGCCAAATCGAATACTGCTCTTCGTGATTCACGACGACCTGAAATGTCGCCTCTTCATCGTCGAAAACGCTGGACATGGTCCTCGTCTAGCATACCGCCTCGCCCCAAAGCAACCTATTTTTCCACGACCAAATGCGTGCGTTTCGCCCGGCGCATGATTGTACTTGCTTTGCGCGGACGCCCGTGATGACCTAGCCCTGGCGAACGCCAAGCCCGAACAACCATGGCCATGACAAACAGTTCTTCGACACGCACCACGAACCTGGACGACGAGCTTCCTTTGCCCCTCGAACCGACGCGAGAAATGATGGATCGCGTCGAGAAGGCCAATGCGATTGTCCGGAAGTACGTACTTTTGTCGATCGGCGCGGGCGCGGTTCCCATACCGATTTTCGACGTGGCCGCCTCGGTCGTCTTGCAGCTGAAGCTGATTGAAGAGTTGTCGGAGCTTTATGGAATCGACCATCGCCGCGACGTGGTTCGTAATGCGCTCGGAACCATGACGACGACCATGGGAGGACTCGTGATTGGTTCCCGTTTGGGCGCGAGCTTCGCCAAGTTCGTCCCGGGCGTCGGGACCAAGGTGGGCATCATCAAAACGGCGACGTTTTTCGGCATTTCGACGCACATCAGCGGCAAGTTCTTGATCATGCATTTCGAGGCCGGCGGGACGTTGCTCGACTTCAATCCCATCATCATGCGCAATTATTTTGCCGATGAATACAACAAATCGGCCCATCGGATTCACACGATGCAAAACGAAGCGCAAGCCGGCCCGGCGACGGCGTCCTGAATCCCTTCAGTTTCGACCCGTCGCGTCTTGCCAAATCCGCACCAAATCCGCGACGGCGGCGCTGTCGAGGCGCGGAGGTTCGACGATGGGTGATTCGAAGTCGACTCCGTATCGACGAAATTTCAAGAATGGATTGTCCTCGGATTCGTATTCGCGAATGGCAACTTTGGGATTGACGGGGCGCAGGCCATAATCCACCGCTCTTTTCTGAACGACTTCGCTGCGCAAATACGCAATCCACTTCTCCGCGGCACGTTTGGCCTCCGCCGGCAACTTGTCCCCATCCATCATGACCACGGGATGCTGATTCATGATCGTCGGCGACGGATAAAACAATTCCATGCCCGCCACGGCTCCGCCATACTCGTCGATTTGCTTGAAAAGATTGAACGCCAAATGCTCGTAGGTGATCACCGCGTCGTAACGACTCGGCCCGACATTGAAAAAAGCATCGGTCAGTTGATGCGTCGATTTCGGCGCCGGCTCGAGTCCCGCTTCACAACGCCGCAACCACTTCATCAGCGGACCTCGTTGCGCCTGCAATTGCGACGAAAAGTCCGACTTCAACATCTCGAGCTGCACGGTATGCCCACGCCGAGCCGGATCGGCGACGACCTCCGCTTGAAACTTCTTCGCTTCTTCCGAACGCTGTTTCAAAGGTAAAACGAAATCATACGCCATCATGTAGATGGATTCGAGCCCCGCGGCGGACCTCGTCGGCGACGTGTGGACAAACTTCACGCGCCCCCACGAACGAAGCTTATCCAGCGTCGGAAAGGGCGCCTTGTAGATGGCCCCGGGATCCTCGACCGGCGCTTCGGCGACTTGTTGCCCCGCCTTGGCCTTCTTCTTCGTATTGTCCGGGGCCGGCGGCACGAGCGGATTGTACCAATCAATCCACGTTCCAGGGACCATGTCACCCAGCACAATCCCATCGAGATTGGCATCCGTGGGAACTTGAGCGCACAAACTTTCAGCCCAAGTGCCATAACTGACCGGACGCGCCTGATAGATGCGATCGATGACTTGCTTGCGATCTCGCCAAATCAAACCGACGAGCGGCGAAGCAGCGAGAGACGTGCGATCTTCGGGGCGAAACTGAGGTTTGTCGTTGGGACGGTCTTTTTTCCACCGCGCATCGAGGTACGACAGGACGAGATCATCGGCGGGAGCCCACAACGTAGGTTTTTCCTGGCCGCTGAGGATCGCATCGGCGGACGAAACATCGTCCATGACCGTCAGTTTGACTTGGATGTTCGAACAGAGTTTGGAGAACTTTTGGGCGGCATCTTCGATCCAGCGCTGTTTGTCATCGCTGTACAACATCGAGATCGGCGTCGGTCGACCGTCTCGAGTATTCGCACCACACAAAGCTTCCAGTTCGGGGCTCGTGGTCTTCACGTTGACGATCAAGGGAGTTTCGGCGTGATGCAGCATCAACTGATCGCGCACGAACGCGTAGACCAACGCGCCGAGCAGCCCGACCACGATCGCCATGCTCGCAAATTCACGCAAGGCGTTGGTTTGCGGGGCTTCTTCGATGGAAGAGTCGTCGGTCGAAGGGTCTTTGGACGTCATCGGCGGCGCCAAGAATGCCCAACGTCGAAGCGAACGTCCAGAACAATCGGCACAAAAATGCATGTCTGTCCGGCAAACCGAACAAGTTGCGCCCGACGATGTTTTTTTCCGAAGGGTTCGGGTTCGACCGGGCAAGTGGCGTTGGAGTTCAATCCTTGATCCGCCTCACTCAACTGCTTCCAGCGTGTTTCGCAGTGTTTCTTGCGTCATCCGCGAGCGGCGCGCCGCCTCCCTGTACACCCACGCGCGCGGGCCGGCATGTCACGACGCTGCCGCAAGCGTGGCGCTCGGCCGTCGAGTCGCTGTTGGTCTCGACGACCTCGCCCGAACTTCCTTGGGGATGTGCCGGAGGTGAAGTCGATCTCGTCGTGGAAGGTTCGTCGGGAACGCTCACCGTGGTCGATGCTCGAGGAAACGCCGTGTCGCGCGACGTGTCGTCGCCGGAAGACGTCGTGCCGTTGGGTGAAGCATTGCTGGCCAAACCGCTCGCGCCGGTGGAATCTTCGCCGGCTGAATCTTCGCCGGATGCTTCGCCGTCCGAAATTGACCCGCCAAACCCGCGCGTAGCGACCGAACAACCGATCCAACCCGCACAGCCTCAGAGGGATCCACGATTGCTCATTGCCGCGATGGGCGGTCCACGGTATGCAGGTCCCGGAGAGTTCCTCATGGCGAGCTTGAACGTGCAGGCATTGGTGCCTTTTCGGCCATGGGCGGGAGGTATATGGATTCGATTGGATGGTTTTTCCCGAGCATTGGATCGGCCGATTCCTCCAACGCGGGAATTGTCCCTGGGCGCCGTCGCGGCTTGGTCGATGAACTTGGGCCGATTGGAACTTCGCCCGACATTGAAACCGTCGCTCGCCATCGTGACCCGTGAGTTTCGATTGAATCGACCTCCGCCGGATTTTCCTCAGGAGCCGATGGGTGACCTGATTGTGAAAGACACGTCTTTCGATTTTCGATTCGGTGCGGACCTTCAATTCGCCGTGAGTTTGACCAAGCACCTTCGGGGCATCGCCGGCGTGGACGCGGAAATTTCGCCGGAGCAAATGATTGCCCGATCGGAAATCGACCGGTTCGGACAACCCGCTGCGCATCTTCCATCGCTCACCGCGGGAATTGGATTGGGTTTGGAGGTCGTGGTGCCATGACGTTTAGCCCGATACGCGTCCTTGCGAGCTCGGCGGTGAGCGACGCGGCGTTATTCGAATCCATCGCCAAAGGCGAACTCGGTGCGCTCGGCGTCTTGTTCGATCGTCATCACGAACCATTGCGACAATTTTTGCTGCGAGCGGCGCCGAATGCATCGGATGTGGACGACATCGTCCAAGAGACGTTTCTCACGGCGACGAACGCTGCCGGATCGTTTGATGGTCGAGCGTCGGGATTGCCTTTTTTGATCGGCATCGCGGTGCAATTGATTCGTCGGCGCAAGCGCACCTTCGCGCGCATTCGCGCCCTTTACGATGCTTTCGCCGCAGCCCCGACGTCACCCAAACCAAGTCCGGAAGATCGTTTGCATCAAGCTCGAGAAGAAGCTCAGTTGCAAGCGGCCATTGCAAAGTTATCCGAAGAAAAACGTCTGGTGTTGGTCATGGTGGAATACAACGGAATGACGGGAGTCGAAGTTGCCAAGATCCTTGGCATTCCGGTGGGGACGATATGGCGCCGCCTGCACGAGGCTCGCACGGAGTTGCGAAATACGCTGGAGAGGGGGAATTGATGACCACGTCGGATTGCCCGCGAACGACTTTGGTGGAAGCTTTCCGTGATGGGCGTCTGGGTCCTCAGGAATGTGCTTCGCTCGAACGACACCTCGAAGGTTGTGCGGTTTGTACAGCCTGTGCCCGCGATTTGGAGAAAATCGGCAATGCGGTACGGGCGCCGCGAGAACCCCTGACGCCGCTCGAACATCAGCGCGCCCGAGTGGCCTTGTTGCAAAAAGCGGCTTCACCGGCTCCGGCGCAAAATCAATCGCCCCCGATTTCGACCTTGGGGGCTTCGGACCGGCTTCGGTCTTCTTCGCCCCTGCCGACGCTCGCGTTTGGATTGGTATTTGCCGCAGCGGCGATGATGGTCGGGTTTTTCTGGGGAAGCGGGAACCACACTCGATATCAAGCAATGGCTTGGCACCTCGGAGCATTGCCGCGGTTGAACGTTCGGGGCACCGAATCGCCCGACAAATTGGGATTTCTTCCCTCGGACGACGCGCGATTTGCTCGCAATCGTACGGCCGATTTGGACGAATTGACCTTGGATCATGGTGTCATCGAGGTAAAACTCCCGAAACTCGAGAGCGGAAAACGGTTTGTCGTCCGCACGAAGGACGCGTTGATCGAAGTCCGGGCGACCGCATTTCGAGTCGAAGCCGAAGAAGGCAAAATTCGCAGCGTCGCGGTGGAACAGGGCACTGTTGAAGTGCAATATGCAGGTTTTACCGCGGTCATTCCGGCCGGAGGTTCATGGCGCGCCACACCCACGTCCGCCGCCAATCCGCCGGCAAACTCGGCTCCGGAAGTCGCCACGCCGCCGGCGCTCGAAACACCGCCTCCCCCAAGTCCCGTGGTTGTAGCGACAAACGCACCTCGAACGCCGACGCGCAACGTCGTTCTTCCGGCCATGGATCACTCTGACAAACATGATTCCGTTCGGGAAGTCGTCGATCCCTCGCCCGGTGTCGTGGTTCCCTCGCCTGCCCCGTCCCCGGATCAGACGACGAAACGCCCGGATCTTTCCGCGGCATCGCAAACGTTTGCCGACGCCATGGCCGCATTACGCAGCGGTGATTACGCGGCCGGCGCGGAGAAACTCGAACGGTTTTCCCAGACGCACGGGAGCGACGCCCGCGCCGACGAGGCCGACTATTTGCGCGCGATTGCTCTGCAACGAGCCGGCAAACACGATGAAGCGCGGGCCGCCGCCAAACGTTATCTGGCCACGCGGCCCAACGGCGCGCACCGAGCCAACGCGACTCGAATTGCCACCAATCAATAGCCGTAACAATTCAATTCACAACGGAGCACGAAGCGCCTTGGTCAAACGCCACACGTGTCGCGACGGGTACGTCGCGGGCATTGCGGTGAAACCAATTTCGATTTCCGACCGCACGTCCATTTCGCGCCGATACGTACCGAACACATAAATATACAAAATCACGACTCAATCTTCCGATCTTCGTCGCCCTCGGTTTCCTCGACATTCCGGCGGTTTGGCAACACGAATCATTTGGAACTCATACCAAATGATGAATTTGCTTGCGCAAAGGGATTCAACGAGCAACAACCGGGAAATGTGGGGGCTGGTTGTCCGAACAATGGAAGGAGTCGACGACCATGAAAACATTTTTGGCATTCACCTTTTTGATTGCCCTGGGCGGTTGCGCAGCGGAGATCGACGGCAATCCGGTCGAGCAGACGCGCGAAGCGGAACTGGCGGTGATTTCCAACAATGTGAGTGCAACATTCACGTTGGATGGACTGGCCACGACCATTCGAACGGGCGATATGCCCAAGGGCTGGTTTACACCCAAATTCGACAAATCGCCGATAACCGTCGCGTGGAGCGCCGAAGCAACCGCGTGTCTCGACTTGGCCGACGGCACGTTCGGATCGATCACGACGGGGACATTCGTAACCATCGCGAATCCCGGCGGGAATCTCTTCGGTTATTCCTGGTTGGCAAACCACGACCTCATCGGATTGCAGAACCACTGGCGTCTGCATGTACTTTGTGATGGCACGACGTCCGTCGTCGGCTGCGCGGAGCCACGGATCATCAACTACACGTTGTCCGTCGGAGGCGTATGCCTGCGCGCGGGCGGTACGTGCACGACAAACGGCTCGGTATCTCTTCCAGCCGTTCGAGACGCGGATTTGGTCGAGACCGATTGCCCCGTGACCTGCGAATCGTTGCTTGGGCCTTGTGTATCCAACTGCCAAGCCAATTGCGCCAACGGCGACTCGTCGTGTAGCAGCTGTTGCGAATGTTATTGCAAAAACGAGCTGCACCGAACGAACGAGGCCTGTGAACCAGCGCAACCAAGCTGCTTCATGGCCAAACCAAACGCTCCAGCTTGTCTGGAATAATCGATTCCTTGGCGCTCAACTCGCGTAACTGCACGCCACTTCGTATATTGCGCTTGTCGAGGCTTGATTTTCAGGCACTCTCCAAGCACCGCTTTGATAAACTGGCGGAGTCGTATTAACGCCCTTCGATGATCGCTCGGATCTCCGGCCCGGGGTCCACCGTCTTCATCGGACGAGCCGGATCCCCTGTTTCCTTGGCCCAAACGCGAACTTCTTCCCCTTCGACGACCAACCGTCCGCGCACGGAAAAACGGTGCGTCACGGTAAAACCTCGATCCACGATCTTCGAAACGAAGCTCTCGGCATCAATGACGTCGCCGTAGGTCGAGGGCGCCATGAATTTCGCGGAAGCTTGCACGAGCGGCGTTCCCAAGAGGCCGTAGGTTTGGCGCAACGTACGATGGCTCAGTCCGGCGCCGTCGAGCATCGCGTGCGTGCACGCATCGAACCATTCGTAATATCGCGGATAAAACACGACCGAAGCCGCATCGCAATCACCCCACGTCACGGCGAACTGCCGAGTCGATCGCAAGCCGAATGGTTTGTCTGGGGAGGTATTGGGGTCCTGAGCCGAATTCATGCGGTGCAGCATGAACCACACAAACGGCCGATGGGCAAGGTTTTTTCAGGGAGACCGCGCCGCGTCGAGCAGGCTCAGGCTTTGATGAACGGCAAGATCTCGCTCATCACGTTGAGTTCTTCCGGGCCGTATTTCTCGAACCCGGCGTACCAACCCTCCGTGGACATCTGCACGAGACCGTACCCGCCAAACCCATCTTTTTCGTAGGTCGCGGGCGACAAACCCATGGATTGAAGCACGTTGCCCAACCATTGGTTGTACACGAGCCCGATGTGAGAATCGACGAGCTGCGAGCCGGCGGCTTTTACCGCCGGTTTTTGCAAATTGCGATAATCGCAATAATTGCCCGTCGTGAAGAATCCGTCCGCCGATCCCGCCGTCACGACCGTCATTTCAATCGGATCATGCGTAATCGTCCCCGATTCTTGCGTCCACTGCACCAAGCTGTGATCCAACACCGAACCGCCGTTTGGATCGACCAACGCATCGAGCTTCGAGACGAGATCCACGAACACGTCTTCGAAGAAGCGACGATGTCCCGCGAAGATCAGCTCGTGTTTCTCCGCGCTCACGTTGGCTTGATGCGCCACGTCTTGGTGCCAATCACCCACGAAGTCCGAGAAGGTTTGTCCCACGTTCATCGTGACAATCCGGCACGTATCGCACGCCATCGCCGCGACGACGACGTCGTTCATGAGCTGCCAGAACCTCTTTTGCGCCGCTGGATCCACGCCGAATGACGAACCAAGCTCATCCGACGACGACGAGCTCGGCGGGGTGATCGCTCCGCAAGACGCCGTCACGTTGAGCTTGCGTTCGAGCTCGTTGATGCGATCGATGTGATCGTCGAGGCGCTGTTTATCCGCGGTGGACAGGCGCTGATTTCCATCGCGCAGGCGCTTGTAATCCGCGAGCACCCGATCGACGATCGGCGGTCTTTGCATCCCCGGGTTCTGCGGAGGCACGAAGATTTTGTTGAAGATCGCCAGCGAGTCATTTTGAGGTGCAACGAATTGAATGTCGCCCGATTGCGTCCCGGGGCTCGTGTACCCGTGCGACATCCCCTTGTTCCCCGCCACGATGGAACGCTCTTTGATCGATGACAGATCCGGGTAGAACACATCCGACCACGCCAGCACTTGATCAATCGTCGGCCGCGGCGTCGCTTGCACGGTTTTACCATCCGTACCATTGCCATCGTTGTCCGAATAGTTGCCCAAGTGTCCGCCGCGATGATGCGCCAGGTAAAACGTCACGTCGAGCCCGCGCAGAACGTTCATCTTTTGCACCAACGTCGACGTGAGTTTCCCCGAGTCCGCAGACAACACCGGCGACAAACTCGCGATGCCGCCCGCGACATCCAACGCCAAATTGCCGCGACGAACCTCGTGCCCGGCGTACGTCGCCGTCTGTGTCAACACCGCGTCCGCGGGCACCATACGCTGCGCCCAGACGCCTCCATGTTGCGTCGCGAGCGCGATGAAACGTTTTGCTCCTCCGGCCGCTCGCGCTTCTTTTTCGCCCACGAGCGACGGCAAAAACGGAATGGCCAACAAACAGCCCGCCGCACCCCGGAGCCACATCCTTCGATTCACAACTTTCGCCATGTCAATTCTCCATTTTCCTCGATTTGCCTGGTTCCGGGGTTCATTCCGCGAACGATCGACTGCGGAATGCAGCGCTTTGCGCAATCGCCACAAGCACCTCGGACATCGGTTTGCTTGCATCGAGCGCCAATTTCATTTCACTCAGCGCACATCCGTCACGCTTCGAATCTTCCATTCGGCCAAACGTGTAGCGGAAATATTGCCGAGCGAAACAGGCATAAGGCTTGGGACTGTCGGCGATCATCTTCATCAAGTCTTCCGCACCTTGCGAAACCGTTTCGTCGGTGATTTCAATCCGCGGAACACTCGTCGTATCCACCGGCGCGGACCCGACGACCATTCCGGTTTGCGGATCGAGCAGCGTTTGTTCCTGCCGCAATCGACCGAGAGAATCGAAGTTTTCCGTGGCAAACCCGAGCGGATTGATCGTCGCTTTGTGGCACGAAGCGCAAGATCCATCACCCGTCAGTTGTTCCACGACTTGCCGCGTGGACAACGTATTGCTCAGCTGCGGAGGATTCGCCGCCGCATTCGGCGGAGGTGCGGGAATCTCGTCACACAAGAGCGCCTTGCGAATAAAGACGCCTTTCATGATGGGACGCGTATTCGCCGAACCCGTCGCCAAATACGCCGCTCGCGTCAAGAGCCCCACGCGTTCCTTTTCGCCAAACTCCGGAGGTGCACCACCGGTCCACTTGGATACGCCGTAAATGCCCGCCAAGTCGTCCGTTTTCGCAAAAGAATGCCGGTCGAGCAGCAATTCGCGGAAACCGCCCGGCGCGTCGAACGTGTAATACAACGCCGCATCCGTGACGTCCGCGAGCATTGCTTCGCGCAAGTTCGGTCCGACGGTGGTCGTCCCGGCAAACGCATCGTAAAGCGGCGTTCCCACACGTGAATCCAATTCTTCGAGCGTCGCGTTCTCCAGCCATTCACCGAAAAACTCGCCCACGGCGTCCCGCGTGCGCGGATCTTGGAAAATGCGCTTCAATTGCGCTTCGTACCCGGCTTCCGTCAGCAGGTCGCCATTTTTCGCGGCGGCAAACAGTTGCTCGTCGGGCAACGTTTGCCAAAAATGATACGACAAACGCGACGCGATTTCATAAGCGCCCAGCGGCACCGAGGGATCGGCTCCGCCTTGACCATGCTCGACGAAATACATCAAGTGCGGCGCATTGAGCAGAAGCGCCACGACATCGGCATAATCCGCAGGCTCATAAGGCGCATCGCCTGCCGGCCCGCGGTAAAACGCCACATCCTCGTCGGTCAATGGCCGACGTAATGCCCGCTCGCCGACCTTGCGAATCATCGCGTCGAGGCACGACGCATCGTTTGTCGTGTCCGCATCCGTCGCACAGGCTCCGGCAAGCTCTCCGAGAACCGTCGCGTCTTTCGTCAAGTTTTTCCCGACCGCGGCACCCACGGCATACATCCCGTCGACGTGCTCTTGTTGCAGCGCTTGATCCCGCCGGGAAAAACCCGCATAATGTTTGTCCGGACCGATTCGCTGATCGCGCGGCAGCTGATCCACGGTGGGCATGACCGCATCGATCGTCGCCGTCGCCGCGTTCGGCGCGACAAATCGGATGATGTCCGCAATCGTGTTGCGATATTGCCGGTAACTCAAGCGTCGCAAAGGCAGCGCCGCAGGCGTCAATTTCGTGTCGCACGTGAATGACGCCGGGTTTGTCGTCCCACCGGGAACGTTTTTGTCGTCCCCGATGATCCCCGTGCACGCGCTGGAAAGCGCGCCGAGCGCGAGGAGCCAGGGCCAAGGTTTTCGAATCATCAACAAGTCCTCCTTGAAGTGAGCAAAGCCGATGCGCGGACGCGAACGTCAGCGCACCATCGTTGAAGATAAGGAGAATTGCCGAGCACTGCGAGCAGTATCTTCGGGCGACTTGACGCAACGGCATCTTCGCCGTTTCGTGAACGCTGGAGGTTCATCCATGAACATGCGGAAGGTCTTACATTTGGCTTCGCTTGCGCTCGCGGGCGGCGCGGTGCTCGGATTCATCGGCTGCGGCGACAACACCTCGAACAGCACGGGATCGGCAGGTCAAGCGGGCAACGGCACGGGTGGTCAAGGCGGCGACCCCGGCTCGGGTGGATCGGCAGGACAAACGGCATCGAGCAGCAGTGGCAGCGCCGGCCAAGGCGGAGGTTCCGTGACAAACGTACCGATGTTCGTCGCCCAAGGGATGGTCGGCCGGACGATTGTTTCGTGTGACGATGGGCAATCGTGGGTGGCCAATCGATCGGACGACGACGCGTATCCGTGTTTTTCCGACGCAACACACGATTGCGATCATCATCCCGGCGCGGGCCGGGGAATTACGTTTGGCGCGGGTTACTTTGTCGCGACGTTTGGTTGGGGCAAACCGGGATCGATTCGGCGCTCGCGCAATGGTACCGATTGGGCAAACACGTTGGAAGGTAAAACGTTTGCGGGCATCGTGTATGGCAATGGCAAATTCCTCGCGGGGGAAAGGCCGCCGCAAGTTTCGTCCGATGACGCAACGACATGGACGCCGGGAGGAAACCCGGATTCCGCCGTATGGAACGTTCGGCGCACGGGATTTGCCCCGCACGCCGGCGGAAGGTTTTTCCTGGCCTTCGACAGTGGTTCGTCGGATTTGAACTACAGCGACGACGACGGGGCGACATGGAAACGGCCGACGACGTTGCCTGCGGAGTGCGCGGCGAGCATGCAATGGGAGGGCGGCTTTGCGTATGGCAATGGTGTCGCCTTGGTGTTGGGCGGCGATGGAGTCGCGTGTTCATCAAAAGACGGAGGCGACACATGGACCGCGACAAACATTGGGACGACGGCGACGGATGGCCGCTTGATTTGGGATGGATCGGCGTTCATTGCCTGGGGACGATCGAACAACACGCCCGTGCGATTTTCGAGCAGCGATGGTTTGACGTGGAACACAACGCCGACGATGGTGCGGGAAAAGGACGCCAATGGTGTCGTACAAACGAAGCCTGGTCCATCGATTGGCGCGGTGGCCCGGAGCGATTCGGGGACGTACGTAGCGGTGAACGGCGGCTGGCAGCAATGGTATGACAAGCAGAGGTTTTACCGGAGCACGGACGGGATTACGTGGGACACGCTGGACGCGGGCAAATACGTCGGCAGCCATCCGATTCAGTTTATTTCGTTTGGCATGGGCGAACGCGGCGGGGCGTGTCCGTAGGAGGCGCATGGCGCAAGGGCGGCGATTTCAAAGTGGGTGTTGACCAGACAAACGCGGTGATTTGTACGTGAGAGGAATGAGACCGCACGCGGTGATTTGAACGTTCGCTCCGCGCCCTAACAAGGGCGCTTCGCGAAGAGTTTTGTTCTCGATGGGGGGCTACGCTCGCTGACCGCCGGGTGGCCTTCGGCC
>WBZU01001937.1_pt1 | contig 14865 bp, 10 predicted proteins | sample 5204311 | NCBI WGS metagenome assembly WBZU01 (sample SAMN12344359, study PRJNA552823) | activated sludge metagenome | biome: Activated sludge suspended growth; feature: Nitrification reactor; material: Wastewater; isolation source: activated sludge from nitrification reactor of wastewater...
TCTCGACCGACGAGGTCTATGGGTCGATCGACGAGGGCTCCTTCACCGAGGCTTCCCCGATCGTCCCCTCCTCGCCATATTCGGCCTCGAAGGCCGGTGGCGACCTGATCGTCGGCGCTTTCCAGCACACCTACGGAGCCGACACCCTGATTGCCCGGGCCTCGAACAATTACGGCCCGCAGCAGCATCCCGAGAAGCTGATCCCGCTGGCCATTCTCAACGCGATCCACGATGATCCGATCCCCGTTTACGGTGACGGCAGCCAAGTCCGTAACTGGCTGTTTGTCCGCGACTTCTGCGCGGCGATCGAGCAGGTGCTCGACCAGGGTGAGGCCGGTCAGGTCTATAACGTCGGGGGTCCGGATGAGCTTCCGAACATCCAGGTGATCCGGACCATCCTCGAGCTGACCGGCAGGGACGAGTCGCTGATCACCCATGTCGGTGACCGGCTCGGACATGATGTCCGTTATTCGCTCGCCTCGAAGAAGACCGAGGGTCTCGGCTGGGAAGCCGCGGTCGGCTTCCGCGAGGGGATCGGGAAGACGGTCGACTGGTACCGGGAGAACAAGTGGTGGTGGGGCCCGCTCCGCTCCGGCGAGTACCGCGAGTACTACCAGCGGCAGTACGGCCAGGCGCTCTCCGAGTAGGCGTGGCCCGGCGACTGGACACCGGCCTCGAGGGCCTGGCCCTGATCGAACCTCAGGTCTTCGGGGACGAGCGCGGCTTCTTCGTCGAGACCTTCAGCAAGGTCGCCTGGCGGGAGCTCGGGGTCGAGGCGGATTTCGTCCAGCACAACCACTCCCGTTCCTCTAAGGCAACCCTGCGCGGTCTTCACTTCCAGACCACTCCCGGACAGGCGAAGCTGCTGCGCTGCCCGCGGGGCAGGATCTTCGATGTGGCGGTCGACCTGCGCCGCGACTCGGCCACCTACGGTCAGTGGGAGGGCTATGTCCTCGATGATGAAAAGCACCATCAGCTCTATGTGCCGGTCGGCTTCGCCCACGGCTTCTGCGTGCTTTCCGACACCGCTGATGTGACCTATCTGGTCTCAAGTCTCTATAACCCGGAGACCGAGTCCGGAATCCTCTGGAATGACCCCGGGATCGGGGTCGAGTGGCCGGTCGAGGACCCGCTGCTCTCGCAGCGGGACATCGAAGCGCCGACTCTCAGCGAAGTCGCAGCCGACCTGCCCTGGTAGGGCCGGTCCCCGATCAGCCGAAGGGCGGCTGGTAGATGTCCTTGGTCTTCCAGAGACCGAACGGCACTGCGCTTCGCCCGCCTCTCACTTTGGCGTAGATGGAACCCTTTGCGGTGAAGCCTCGCTTTCGAATCAGACCGGTGAAGATGCCATTGACGTTCGCCTTGACCGACCCGATCCTTCTGAATCCGCCCTTGGCGCCGCGGCGACCGAAGAGGTCGATCGTTGCCGCCTGGCTGTCCGGAGTGCGCCCCCAAATTCTGACTCCGGCCTTACCGGCGAGCTGGGCGTAGAACGGGAAACGAAATGCCTTCAATACCTGCTTGGGTCGGTCCTTGGCAATCGTTGCGCCGCGCAGGTAAAGACCGGATTGGAAGGTGTAAGACCAGTTTTCTCCCTTGGGTTGGTCCCGCAGACCGAACCAGAGCATGGTAGAAACATTGGCCCTGTACATGAGGTACATGGCTTGGGCGACCCAACGGGTTTGAAGTGCCCACGGCACTCCGCCGGGATCCGGCGCCTTTGAATCCCAGCTGAACTCGGTTATCCAGACCTGGGTGCGACCGTAGTTGCTTGAAAGCTTCCCGGCCTTGGTGGCTGCGGCGAGGAGTTTCTGCAGGCGGGGTAGCGCCGCGACCGACATATTGTCGGTACCGGAAGGCACATGAGTCGGTCCGCCGGTTGTGTACGGATGGACGGCCCAGGCGTCGGCCTTGACTTTGAAATTGCAGCCGGCAATCGGGCGCGGATTCTTGAATGTGCCGGTCATGCAGAGGGCACGACGGGTGAAGTCCAGCGGGGCAATTGACTTACCCTTTTTTCCGTTTGGGGCAAGGCCGGCGGCAATCACAAAATTGGAGTCATCTACCGCATGAATTGCTCCGTAGAAGGCATTGAGGATCTTGCGGTACTCATATGGAGCCGCTGGTGAACCGTTGCCGTTGAGCAGGGGCTTGTAAAAAAGGTAGAAGTTGGGTTCGTTTCCGGCCTGCCAAAACCTTACGCAGGGCAAGACACCGTTGCCGTCGCCAGGATCGAAAGTCCCGTCATAACGCCTGGCAGCTGCAGTCGCGAAATCCGCGTAGTCGGCAGGCTTGGGAGAGCAGGCACCGGAATCGGAACAGGCCGAGATCCGCGCCCAACGTGGAGGACTGACGATCGTGAACATCAGTTGGAGTCCACGGGCGTCTGCCTTGCGTACCATGCGGTCATAAACGCCCCAGCTGTAGTAGGGACTGCCAGGATCAGTCGCTTCGAAGGGCTGTTCCCCAGATCCGGGGCGATTGGCCGAGTCACCGTTGGCGACCATATAAGTCCAGTAGAGGTTGCTCCTGATCAGCGTTGCTCCGCTGTCGGCGGTGCGATCGAAGGCTTCGTCGTCGCCGTGGTCGTAAACGCTTCCGTCAAAGATCCCGGTGTGGAAAGATCGCGCGGCATCGGCACTTGATCCAAAGCCGGTCAGGCCGAGGAAGCTGATAATCAGTGCTGCGAGCAGCACTCCGCGATTCGATTTTGCTTGCAAGGGAGCCTTTCGGAGGGTCTAACTTCACTCGAGGGCGCAGAGTTTCGGGTAGCGCTTCTTTACTTGAACATGACAAGAGGCAGAAAGTAGCGAACCGGGGAGCCGGGAGTCAGGAGGTTATCTGCTGAATTTCCTCGAACGAGTACTGGGAAAAGTAGAGCGGATTGATCTCGCGCAGACGGGCGTAGTCGGCCTGTGCCGCTCGCAAGTTCCCCGCGTTGTAGTTCAGCCCGAACCGCAAGACCAGAGCATGCCAGTTATCTGGTTCGAGGTCGAGCGCCTTATTGTACTCGGCCAAGGCTCGGGCATATTGGCCTCGACCTTCAGCGATCGTGCCCAGCTGCATGTGGGGGTCGGGCGACCACGGTTCCAGCATCGAAGCGCTTCTCGCCTGGTCGTATGCCCGATCGACCTTCCCGGCCCTGACCGAATCCGCGCTGGCCTCTACGTAGTAATCGGCGAGGGCCGGAACGGCCAGAACCACGATCGAGATCCAGACGGCGAGCAGCCCGACGACTCGGAAGCCGGAACCGGAACCGGTGTTCGAGCGATTGGGGTCCACTGCCTCGGCTGAGGCGATCCACGCGGCCAGGCTCATTAACAGAACCGCGGTGGCCCCGAGTTTCCAGAACCAGTCGAACGCGAGGGAGAAGAGCACTCCAGTGGTCAGCGCGAGGATTACCGGTGCTTCCCGCCCCAGATGACGGTAAGAGGCAGATGCGGCCAGAGCCAAGAGCGAAATTGCCAGGGAAAGCGCGATTAGGCCGCCCGGGATACCAAGCTCGGCCAGATTCTCCAGGTAGAATGAGTGGGCATCCTGGGTCACCACTGGCACGCTCCGGCGCCGGGACCATTCGATCGGGTAGGTGCCGGCTCCACTGCCGAGAGTCGGGTGATCGGAGAATGTGTCTAGCGCAACCCGGTTGAACTCGTATCGCCAAGACCCCGAAAGCTCTGTCAAACGGGACTGGGCATCAGTCGGGACCGGAACGTCATCGTCAGTGAACTGGTCCCAGACATTCTGGCCGAAGGCGAGCGAGAGCACAATCAGGGCGGCAACGCCGGCCCCGATAAAACCGGTGAGCACTTTCCGGTCCTTCGAGATTTTCCGGGCCTGCAGTGTCGCTGCCTGGTGACGGTGGCTGAACTGAAGTAGGCCCTCGAGGATGGCCGCTGCGAGCAGTGAAGCCGCCACCGCGACAATGATCACGATCAGGCTTTCGCCCAGTAAGGGGTCGCCGAAACTATCGCCAGAAATCTCCGGATAGAGATTGACCGTGAGCAGAATCGGCACCGTTCCTGCGACTACGGCCACCAGCGTGGCCAGGACCCGCAGCCGGCGGGCAGTGAGGAGACAAAGCAGGATGATGGCGACCGCGGCGACCAGCAGGCCACCTCGGGAGTAGGTGAGGTAGAGCGCGGTCCCGGAGAGGATCGCCACGGCCACGCAACCGGCCCGCCACCCTCTCGACCCGGTCACGGTCGCGAACCAGGTGAAGAGCACAAGCGCCGCCGCAGCGCAGATTCCGTTTGCGTTCCAGTAGCCCAGCGGGTAACTGAGGCGGTCAATTCCGGGCACGGCTCCCGGCTCGCCCCCGGGTAGGAGCCGGTCTCCTAGTGCCAACAGGACGATTACCGCCAGACCGGCCGCCAGACCCCGAGCGAACCATTCGCGCTGTTTCGGGGTTCTCATGGTGAGGTAACTGGCTATGAAGAAGCCGAGATAGCCGATCACCCTTTCGGCTTCAGTCAGGCTCGAAGAAACCGAACTCGACCAGATCGATGAAAGCGCTGAGAGAATTGCCAGGAGAAGAAGCAGACCGCCGATCAGGGCGAGCGACCGGCCCGGGCGGAGCCGGTCCGGCCAGGGTCCGAGCAGCAGCACGGCGACGAGGACCCAGGCGAGGATTCCAGCCAGGTGACGAGCCAGAAGGTCATAACCGCCGCCACTCAGTGCCAAACCGACGAGGAGCAGGAATGGAACCAGAAACGCGATCAGATCGGCTATCTTCCGTGCGTATGAACGCTCCTGCGACAAGTTCCGCTTCCGCGCGGCACCTGCTCTGCCTTGCGGCATCGATCTTGGGGCTGATGGTCCTGACATTCAGTGTGGAACCGGGGACGGTACTTGCTTCGTCAGCTACGGACGTCTACACGGAAGAGCCGCCACCCCCCACCCCCGGCAAGAACGACAACAATGTGAACAACGCCAACAACGGCAACGGTGGCAGCAGCGGCAACCAAAACAGCGGCGGAGACAGCGATTCAGGCAGCGGTGACAGCAGCGGTGGATCCACGGATACGAGCAGCTCCGGTTCCGGCGACAGCACGGGATCCGGGAGCGACACTCCGACCCAGACCCAGCAGTTCAGCAACGGGCAGTACAACCCGGCCACCGATTCCGATACGTCAGGCTCCACCGGGGCGACCGGTTCCAGCGACAATTCAGAGTCGGATGATTCGACGATCACCGCGACCCCGGCATCCGGTGGTGACGACGGCAGCGGTGGTGGCTCGGCCCTGCCCCTGATCATCGCCCTCCTGATTGGCGTGCCGCTGATCGCGGGCGGCGGCTACTACGCCTGGACCCGTTACCGCGTGCGGGACGAGGACCGCGACCGCCTGAAGACGGCGCTCAGCGATCGCAAGCCGACCGGATCCTGATTACCGGTCCCTGGACCCGCCGCCGGCGGTGATCAGCAGGCTGATCGCGAGCTTCGCGGCGATCCCCAGATAGACCGCGAGGTTGACCAAGCCCGGGTTCTCCGGCGCATCGAATCGGCGATAGAACCGGCCCATACCCCGATGGAAAGCGATCTCCTGCTTCGGCCGGCGCCGTTCCGGGCTCGACCCGCCCTTGATGTGCAAGGCCTCGCCGGCCGGTTCATAGAAGACGGTCCAGCCTGAATCGTTGAAGCGTCGGCACCAGTCGAGATCCTCCATGTAAAGCCAGTAGCCCTCGTCCAGCGGGCCGACCTGCTCGACAGCTTCCCGCCGGACCAGCATAAAGGCTCCGTTCACGGCGTCGACCTGCCCCGGATCGTCTTCCTCAAGCCAGGTTGCCCGATACTGAGTCAGCTGCTTCGGGGCGCCCATCATGCGGCCGAGACCAGTGAAGTGCGCGAGCGCCGCCAGCGGGGTAGGGAAAGCCCGCTTGCTGGCGTGGTCGAAGGAACCATCGGCTGTTACCAACCGGACCCCGACCATGCCGATCTGTCGGTCGGATTTGAGGCGCTGGACCGCCGCATCGATCGTCCCCGGACGCACTTCGGTGTCGGGGTTGAGCAGCAGGATCATGCAGCAGCTGGCTTCGTTTGCGGCCTCTCTCAAGACCTCGTTGTTGGCAGCGGAGAAACCGACATTGGCCAAACGGATCAGGCGGACCTCGGGAAACTCGCTTTCGACCATAGTGGGCGTTTCAACCGGCGAGCCTGAATCGACTACGGTGACCCGCATCCGGACCGAAGCCGGGTACTCCTTCAGCGAATTCAGGCAGTTTCGAAGCAGGTCGGTGGCACCGTGACTGACTACCACTACTTCGAGGTCGAACTTCAAAAAGTACCTTCGCCGCGAATTACGGCGCGAGGAGTCCGGAGCAGGATCCTGAAGTCACCGGTGATTGTCAGGTTCTCCACATAGTCCCGCTCAAGCGCGAGCCGTTCCTCGAAGGTCAGACCGCCGCGTCCGGCCACCTGCATCGGCCCGGTCAAACCGGGCTTGACCCGGAGCCGCTGGCGCTGTCGCTCGTCGTAAAGCGCAACCACCGCCTCCTCCTCGGGCCGCGGGCCGACCAGCGACATGTCGCCCTTTAGCACGTTGATGAACTGCGGCACCTCGTCGAAGCTGGAGCGGCGCAGCCACTTGCCGATCCGGGTGACCCGCGGGTCGTTGGCGATCTTGAAAGCTGGCTCATCTAGCGCGTCGAGGTCAATCAGGGAGTCGAGCTGTTCCTCGGCGTCGGCGGTCATGGTCCGCAGCTTGTACATCGTGAACTGGTCGCCATCGCGCCCGATCCGGACCTGGCGGAAGAAGACAGGTCCTGGGGAGTCGAACCGGATCATCGCCGCGGCAAGGGCCAGGAAAGGTGCGGTCAGGGTCAGCATCGAAACCGAGACGACAAGGTCCGTGGCCCGCTTGATCGCCATGGTCGAGCGGGGTGGATCGCCGAACTGGAAGTCCAACATCGGCACTTCGGCGATCCGGTTCAGTTCGGTTCCCGGCCCGAGCACGGTCTGGTTAGCCGGGACCATGGTCACCGAGACCCGGGCACCTCGGCAGGCGGCGATGATCTCACCGGCGGCGCGGGAACTCAGCTCGTCGTCGGCGATCACCACGCGGTTGATCCGCTGGTCAGTTGCGATTAACCCGATTTGATCGGGCTGGCCGAAGTAGCGGGCACCGGCGCTGGCCGGTCCGGAGATGTCGCCGCCTTCCGAATCGCCGACATAGCCGACCAGTTCGAGATGGTCGCCGCCCTGGACGATTAGCCGGTTCGAGACCAGCCTCGCCTTCGGTCCCGAGCCAACGATCAGGGTTCGCTCCGGCGGGGCGACCTCGCGGTAGAGCCAGCGGACCAGGCTGCGCAGAACGATCGCCACGAAGAAGGCGACGGTCCCGATCACGACCATGACCGAACTGGTCAGGTGAGCATCGAGCAGCCCGGTGATCGCCCAGGCGGCGGCGATCGTGATCGCTGCGGTGGCCAGCAGTTCCGGCAGTTCGTCAAGGGTGGAGTGACGGATTCGGCGCGGGTCGCGGTCGTAGAGGTTGTCGACCTTGGCGACAAAGATCCAGATCGGGATCGCGAGCAGGGCCCAGATCGTTTCGCCGCTGTTCAGTGAACTCCACTGATCGGCAATCAGAACGCCGATCCCGATTGCCGTAGCGTCCGCTACGGCCAGCCCCCAGCGGCGGAATCTCTGGAGCTGGCGGACCTGATCGACTGTGGCCGGGCGCACGGCAGCATTACCTGCCGTCACTTTGGAGGTAGCTGATTCTCCGTGTTCGGTTCTGGAGCCGGACTGGGTCACTGTCTATTCAATTCTCCCAGACCAATAAACACCAAACAGGCAGAAGGATGCGGTTTCCAGGTCCGGGTGGGCGGGGGCGTACCATCAAGGGTTTAACGATGTCTGCAAAGCCGACCATGAAATCAGCTCTCGAGGATCCTCTCGCGCCCTTCAGTGACGATGTCCGGCGCTGGTTCTCGGCTTCGTTCGAGGGCGCGACGCCAGCCCAGGCGCTCGGCTGGCAGTCGATCTCATCTGGCTCCGACACCCTGATCTGCGCCCCGACCGGTTCCGGCAAGACCCTGGCCAGCTTCCTCTGGGGGATCGACCGCCTGACCCGCAGCCGCCGGGCGGTCGCGACCGGCGAGATTCCGGAGCCGGAGCCGGCTGTGCGACTGGTATACGTCTCACCGCTCAAGGCCCTTTCCTATGACATCGAGCGAAACCTGAGGGCGCCCCTGAAGGGGATCGGGGTCGATCTCTCGGTCGGGATCCGCACCGGTGACACCTCCCAGACCGACCGTAACCGGATGCGACGGGAACCGCCCGAGATCCTGATCACCACCCCGGAGTCGCTCTATCTGATGCTCTCCTCGGGCGCGAGAGACATCCTGGCTTCGGTCGAGACGGTGATCATCGACGAGATTCACGCGGTCGCGGCGACCAAGCGCGGGGCCCACCTCGCCCTGACCCTGGAGCGACTCGACCACCTGGTCCGGGAAAACGGCGGCGAGCAGGTCCAGCGCATCGGTCTTTCCGCCACCCAGCGTCCGCTGGAACGGATCGCCGGTTTCCTTTCCGGACCGAGCCGGGAATGCGAGGTGGTCGACCCCGGCCAGCGCAAGGAACTCGACCTTGAGATCGTGGTCCCGGTCGAGGACATGACCGCTCCCGAGGCCGACAAGCATGACGACGGCTCGGCGGATGACGCACCGATCCGTTCGATCTGGCCGGCCATCTATCCGGAGCTTCTGGAGCAGGTCCGGGCCCATACCTCGACCATCGTCTTCGTCAACAACCGCCGCGCCGCCGAGCGTCTGGCCCAGCGGCTGAACGACCTCGATCAGGAAACCGGCGAGGTCGAGTCACCGAACCGGACCGCGACCGAGGGGCCGCGGCCGGAACAGACCGAAGCGGTTCGTGCGGACGAGGTCGAGGGCCTGCCCCTGGCCCGGGCCCATCACGGTTCGCTCTCCCACGAGGAGCGGACCGAGGTCGAGGAGCAGCTCAAGTCCGGTCTGATCCCCTGCCTCGTTGCCACTTCTTCACTGGAGCTCGGGATCGACATGGGCGCGGTGGACCTGGTCGTCCAGGTCGAATCACCGAAGTCGGTGGCCCGCGGTCTCCAGCGGATCGGCCGGGCCGGACACGGTCTGGGGGAGACCTCGAAGGGGCGGATCTTCCCCAAGTTCCGCGGCGACCTGCTCGAAAGCGCGGTGGTCACCCGGCGCATGCGTGAAGGCCTGATCGAGGAGACGGTTATCCCATCGAATCCGCTCGACGTGCTCGCCCAGCATCTGGTTTCGATGGCGGCGCTCGATAAATGGGACACGACCGAGGCCTTCGAGCTGGTCCGGCGGACCACCCCCTTCGCCGAGCTTTCGATCGAGCAGTTCGACAACGTGCTCGACATGCTCGACGGCCGCTACCCGTCGGACCGTTTCGCGGAGCTACGGCCCCGTCTGGTCTGGGACCGGACCGGCAAGACGATCGAGGGCCGCAAGGGCGCCCGCTCGCTGGTCGTGACCAACGCCGGCACGATTCCCGACCGCGGTCTCTACGGGGTCCACCTGCCGGACGGCCGCAGGGTCGGCGAGCTCGACGAGGAGATGGTCTACGAGGCCCGGGCCGGTCAGGTCTTCCTGCTCGGTGCTTCCAGCTGGCGAATCCAGGAGATCACCCGCGACCGGGTAATCGTGATCCCCGCACCCGGGGTTCCCGGGGCGATCCCCTTCTGGCGCGGCGACGGGATCGGCCGGCCGGCCGAGCTGGGCGAAGCGATCGGGGCCTTCGCCCGCGAGGCCGTCAATGCCGATCCGGCCGAGCTGGAGAAGACCCATGACCTCGACCCGCGGGCGGCCCGCAACCTGATCGCCTACCTCAAAGACCAGCAAGACGCAACCCGGGTCGTGCCCTCGGATCAGACCGTGGTGGTCGAGCGATTCCGCGACGAGATCGGGGACTGGCGTCTGGTCGTGCTCACCCCCTGGGGCGGGCGGGTCCACGCCGCCTGGGGTCTCGCGATCGCCCGCAAGCTTCGAGACCATCACGGTCTCGAGGCCGACGCGATCCACTCCGATGACGGCATCGCCGTTCACCTGCCCGACGCCGACGAGCCGCCTTCTGCCGACCTGGTCCTGATCGAGCCGGATGAGCTGGAGGATCTGGTCGTGCGGGAGCTCGGCTCCTCGGCCCTGTTCGGGGCTCGCTTCCGTGAGAACGCGGCCCGCTCGCTGCTGATCCCCCGCGCCTACCCGGGCAAACGGACCCCGCTCTGGCAGCAGCGCCTGAAGTCCCAGAGCCTGCTCGAGGTCGCCCAGGACTTTCCCCGCTTCCCGGTTATCCTCGAGACCTACCGGGAGTGCCTGCAGGACGTCTTCGACCTGCCCGCGCTCGACAAGCTCCTGCGGGGAATCCACTCGCGGGAGATCTCCCTGGTCGAGGTCGAGACTCAGACCGCCTCGCCCTTCGCCTCCTCGCTGCTCTTCGACTATGTCGCGACCTACATGTACGAGGGGGACACCCCGAATGCGGAGCGCCGGGCCACCGCGCTCTCGCTGGACCGCGAACTCCTGCGCGAGCTGCTCGGCCAGGACGAGCTGCGGGAGCTGATCGACGAGGAGGCCCTGGCCGAGGTCGAGGCCTCGCTCCAGAACCTGACCGAACAGGGCCAGGCCTCCGATCGCGACGGCCTCCAGCAGATCCTCCGCCGACTTGGTGACCTGACTGCCGCGGAGGCCGAGGCGCGGGTCGCGGAGGGCTACTCCGCCGCCTCGATGCTGGAGAACCTGATCACCGAGCGCCGGGTGGCGAAGGTCAGGATCAACGGCGAGGAACGCTTCATCGCGGCCGAGGACGTCGGGCTTTACCGCGATGCACTCGGCGTCTCGCCGCCGGGCGGGCTGCCGGCCGAATTTCTTGAGGAAAGGGAAGACCCGATGGTCACCCTGCTTTCCAGGTATGCCCGGACTCACGGTCCCTTCCCGACCGGCTGGCCGCGGGAGCGTTACGGAGTCGACCCGACCCCGGCGCTCAAGGAGCTCGAATCCGGCGGCACCGTGGTCCGGGGGGAGATCCGGCCGGGCGGGACCAAACGCGAATGGTGCGACGCCGAGGTGCTGCGCCGGGTCCGAAGGGCCAGCCTCGCCCACCTCAGGCAGGAGGTCGAGCCGGCCGACGGTGCCGCTTACGCCCGCTTCCTCGCCTCATGGCAGGGGATCGACCGGCATCGGCCAATCAGCCGAAACGCCCGGCCCGGGGCGGGCACCGATCGCCTGCGGGAGATCCTGGTCCCGCTGCAGGGAGTGGCTCTGACCCAGTCGGTCTGGGAGAACGACGTGCTGCCCCGACGGCTCGGCTCCTACAGCCCGACCTGGCTGGACGAACTCTGCACCAGCGGCGAGGTGGTCTGGATCGGGGCCGGGGCGGTCGGCCGAACTGACGGCCGGGTGGCCCTCTACTTCCGGGAGGACGTGCGGCTGGCCGGCCCGCCACCGGCCAACGCGAAGCTGACCCCGCCGGAGGGCGAAGTCCATGACGCGATCCGCGAGCGGCTCGCCGCCGGCCCGGCCTTCTGGCTCGACCTCGCCAACGAGCTGGATCACCCTTCCGAGGAACTGCACTCGGCCCTCTGGGACCTCGCCTTCGGTGGCGAGATCACCAACGACTCCTTCGCGCCGCTCCGGGCGCCGCGGCTCCGGTCGGTCCCGACCTACGAGCCGGGAGGCCGTCGCTTCTCGCGTCGCCGGGCTGCCACCGGCCCGACCGTCCAGGGCCGCTGGTCCCTGACCGAGACCCTGTTCAGGAAAGCCCCGACCGCCGGTCCGAAGCTGCGGGCCCAGGCCGAGCTGATGCTGGAGCGATACGGAATCCTGACCCGCGAGATGGCCCTGGCCGAGGGCATCCCCGGTGGTTTCTCGACCCTCTATCCGGAGCTCTCCAACCTTGAGGTGCTGGGGACCGCCCGGCGCGGCTACTTTGTCGAGGGCCTTGGCGGGGCCCAGTTCGCGCTCTCGGGAGCGGTCGAAAGGCTGCGCGCCCTGCCGGCTGAAGAGAACGGCCCCGAGGCGTTCACGGTGCTGGCCGCGACAGACCCGGCCTGCCCCTGGGGCTCGACCCTGCCCTGGCCGAAGCTTCAGTCAGGCCGCAAGGCTGCCCGCACCGCCGGGGCCTACGTACTCGCCCGGGATGGTCATCCCCTGCTCTACATCGAGCGCGGCGGCAAGGGCATCCTCCGGCTCGATCCGGCCCTTGAGGGTGAAGGCCTCGCCGCCGCCCTCGCCACCCTGATCGACGAGGTCGAGGCCGGCCGGGTCGGCCAGCTCAAGATCGAGCGATTCGACGGCGAACCGATCCTCGGCTCCGCCTTCGAGCAACTTCTGGTCGCGGCCGGCTTCAGCCGCCAACCCCGCCGCCTGGTCGCCCCCGCGTGAACGCAACTGGCGTAGAGCACATTCCGGGTGACATTTGGGTCGCTATAACCACCCAAATGTCACCCGGAACGAGGACGAGCTGACCTATGGCAGAAGGTGATTCGCTGGTTCGCATCGCCCGGAAGCTCGAGCCGGCGATGCTCGGCCGGGAGATCGTGGCGGCCTCGGCACCGAATCCCCGCTCCACTCTGCGCCAGCATGCCCGCCGCATCGACGGCAAGCGGGTGGAGCGGATCGAAACCCGCGGCAAGCACCTGCTGATCCACCTCGAGGAGGGCCTCTCGCTCCATTCCCATCTCGGAATGAACGGCGGCTGGAGGGTGGACGATGGCCGCGGCTTCGGCAAGCCGGACCGCAGCGCCTGGCTCCTGCTCGAAATGGGTGATGAAAACCAAGCGTCGGGAGGCGAAGGGGCGGGCGCTCGGATTGCCCAGTTCGGCGGCACGACCCTGCGCCTGGTCCGCACGGTCGAGCTGGCCCGCGACCCGCGGCTTGCGACGCTCGGTCCCGACATCCTCGCCCCGGAATTCGACCAGGTGGCTGCGGCGGCGCGGCTCCGTGTCAGTCCGGACGAGGTCGGAGTCGCCCTGCTTGACCAGAAGATCGTCTGCGGGATCGGCAACATCTTCAAGTCCGAAGCCTGCTTCGAGGCGAGGGTCGACCCCTGGCGGCCGGCCACCTCCCTGGCGAAGGGTGCCGGAGGCGAGGACGAGGCGATCCGTGTACTCGAAACCGCCCGCCGGCAGATGCAGGACGCAGTCGAGACCGGCAAGCGGCCGGGCCGCATCTACAAAAAGACCGGCCGCCCCTGCCCCCGCTGCCGCGCGGCCAGAATCCGCTCCCGCGGCCAGGGAGAAGACAACCGCACCACCTACTGGTGCCCGAACTGCCAGGCCTGATCCGACTCCCGTCCAAACCGGGGGCGATCGGCCACCGTTTTGGTGGGTAAACGCCCCCGGAAGGCACCTGGGAAGGGTTTCTGACCTCAATTGATCAGAATCGTTTTGTTTTTCCGGTCGGATGCGAAATACTGCGCTGGTGACTTCGGCTGAGGAGAGCACAGTCGGGCTGCTGAGAAGCGTGCCCCTTTTCGCCGAGCTTGATCAGGACGAGCTCGAGCAGTTTTCGCGTGTCGCGATTCCGCGTGCATACCCCGAAGGGACCAGGGTCTTCCACGAGGGAGACCATTCCGACGCCTGTTACATCGTCAAGTCCGGCACCTTCCGGGTAACCCGCGAGCATCCGGACGGCAGGGCCATAACCCTTGCAACCCTGACCGAAGGGGACATCGTCGGTGAACTGGCGATGCTCGACGGCGAGGTGCGTTCCGCCTCGGTCGAGACCCTGGGCGGTGACGGCGAGCTGCTCGCCCTGCCCGCGAGCGACGTGCGGGCCCTGCTCGAAAGGCATCCCGACATCACCGTCAAGTTCGTCGCCGCGCTGACCAGGCGCCTGCGAGCGGCAAATGAACGAATTTCCCGGCAGTCCTTCCAGACCGTTCCATCACGGGTGGCCGGGGTCCTTTCCCAGCTGGTCGCCGAGGAGGGGGAGGACGGCCGCCAGGTGACGATCCGGATGAATCAGGCCGACCTGGCCCAGCTGGCCGGCACCTCCCGCGAAAGCGTAAGCCGGTTCCTGGCTGATCTGGAAAGGTCAGGCGTGGTGAAGGCAGGGCGGGGCCAGGTGACCATCCTCGAACCCGCCCGGCTCGGCAACTACATATTCTAGATCGGGCAAATGTCCGGACTCCTGGCTCTCAACTTCTATTCCCCTGTGTTTGTCGACCAGCTCAAGCGGGGTCGCAAGACCGCCACGATCCGGCTTGGCAACAAGTCCGCCAAGTACCAGCGCAGCCAGATCGTCTGGGTCACGGTCGGTTCCAGGCACTCCAGGCGGGAAAAGATCTTCTCCGCGGTGATCGACGAGGTCGAGGTCAAGCGGCTGTCTGAACTCTCGCCCCGGGACATCGAGCGCGACAACCCGGAATTCCGCCGGGTCGAGGAGACGCGGGACTTCCTCCAGAAGATCTACGACCGTGAGATCGAGGAGGACGCGATCGTGACCATCGTCCACTTCTCCCAGATCGTCGAACCCGGCCTGACCGGCTACGGCACCGTCCCCTCGCCCAACTAGTCATGTCGGGAGGGGGCGACCCGGCAGCTTTCGCCTTTGCTTCCCGCTGGGAGGTTTCGGCCGGTCGCCAGGCGGTGTGGGATGCCCTGGTCGACTTCAACCGATGGCCGGTCTGGTGGCCTGCGCTCGAAGAGGTGATCGAGACGATCCACGGTGATGAGGAAGGGATCGGCCAGAAGGCGATCGCGGTCTGGCGCGGACCGGTCGGTTACACCCTGAAGATGGCGATCGAAGCGGTCGAGAAGGTCCACCCGGAGTTTCTTCGCGGAGTGGCGACCGGCGACGTGGTCGGGGAAGGAACCTGGACCCTCGCGACCACGGCAGACCAGTGGACCTCGATCGAATTCGACT
>WBZU01001765.1_pt2 | contig 14862 bp, 15 predicted proteins | sample 5204311 | NCBI WGS metagenome assembly WBZU01 (sample SAMN12344359, study PRJNA552823) | activated sludge metagenome | biome: Activated sludge suspended growth; feature: Nitrification reactor; material: Wastewater; isolation source: activated sludge from nitrification reactor of wastewater...
AGCGGCGGCTGGATGTCGCCGGCGGTCCAGCGCGTCAGCTCGGCGATGCCTTGCCGGGCAACCTGCGCGGTCACACCCTCGTCGTACCAGAGACTTTGGCTGGCAAGACGAAACGTGGCAAGCAAAAATGCAAGCAGGATCAGCGCAAGCAGGGGCAGCCGATGCGCTTTGTGCGGCGCGGCGCCCATTCAGGCAGTTCCCTCGCGCAGGTCGTTTTCCGGGGCAGGGGGCGCAGGCTCGGTCGCCGGCAGCCGGTCAGGCAGGAGCAGGCTGACGCCGGCCGCGATCGCCTCGCCGACCATCGTCCAGATGCGCATGGCGAGCGCCACCACCGTCACAGTGCCGCCGCCCATGATCGGGGCCAGCAGCAGGTAGAATGCACCCTCGCGCACGCCCAACCCGCTCGGCGTGATCAGGCTGACGAGGCCCACGGCATAGGCGACGGAGTAGATGGCGATCAGGTGCGGCGCCAGCATCCACATTTCCTGCGTCGAGTAGGAATTCAGCCCAAATGCTAACGCACAGAACGCCGCACCCCAGATGAGCCAATCCGCAGCAGCCATCGACAGCACCACGACCAGTTCGGCGCGCGTCAAGCCGGTCTCCAATTCGCCGCGTCCAAACCGGCGCAGCACCCAGTTGACGGCATTCACCAACAGGCTCGGCATGACCAGAAAGACCGTAATCGGCGCCAGCCCGACGCCGATCAGCCAGGGGCCATAGCCCGCAAGCATGCCGGACAGCAGCCCCCAGTTGCCGGTGAGACCAAAATAGAGCGCAGCGATCGGCGTGACGGCAAGCAAGATGATGACCTGGTAGAGCAGGATGCTGGTGACGGTCGCCTCGGGCTTGACGCCGCGGCGCTGGCAAAGGAGAGTCATCGAAAGTGGCTGCCAGACATTGCCGGGGATGTAGCGCACGATGGCGCTGAGAAACCAGATGCGCGCTCCCGGCCAAAAGGCAAGCTGCCCGCCCACGGAGTGCAGCAGGCGCAGCCAGACCGCGATCTCGACCGCCCACGCCGCCAGCAAGAAAAGCGCCGACGCGACAAGCCACGGCAGATTGAGTTGCCACTGGTGGGTTTGCAGCTCCGCCCACTGGCTGCGCAGCAGGAGGGCCATGAAGATCAGCGCCAACAGCACGAAGAGCGGCTGCATGCGGCGCAAAGTTCGCATCAGCATAGACTTGATCCGGGCAAGCGTATCATGGCGGCGCAGAAAGTGCGAAATCGCCTGGATTCAATGTGCCAGGGCTTTGACAAATCCAGCGGCGCGCGCTACCATGATCTTGTATAATTGACACCATTGTCTGGTTCGCACCCGACCAACACAACGTAGTGTGAGGTTGCCCGTGAGCGATACGTTGTTGAAAGTTCCCGCCAAGCCGTTTGCCTACGAATATCCCAGACCAGCGGTTACGGTTGATATCATTCTGTTTGTCTTTCAGCAGGAGCAATTGCGCGTCCTGTTGATTCGCCGCGCCAATGACCCGTACAAAGGCAAATGGGCGCTGCCCGGCGGTTTCGTCGGCGAGCAGGAGAATCTGTACGACGCTGCCCTGCGCGAACTCAAGGAAGAGACGAACGTTTCGAACGTCTACCTGGAACAACTCTATACCTTTGGCGAGCCCGGCCGCGACCCGCGCGCCCGTGTCATCACCGTCGCCTACTTTGCCCTGCTGAGCGCAGAGGAAGTGGCCCAGCAGGAGGTTCATGGCGCCACCGATGTCGACGATGCGCGCTGGTGGGACATCTACGACCTGCCCGAACTGGCCTTCGACCACCAGAAGATCCTCGACTATGCGTTGCAGCGGCTGCGTTGGAAGCTGGAATGGACGGCGCTCGGCTTCCTGCTGCTGCCCAGCGAGTTCACCCTTTCCGAGTTGCAGAAGGTCTACGAGACCATCTTGAACGAGCCGCTCGACAAGCGCAACTTCCGCCGCAAGATCCTGACCGCCGATGTGCTGGAGCCGACCGGCAACATGCGCGCCGGCGACCATCGCCCGGCCAAGCTCTACCGGTTCAGCGCCAAGGCCGTCGAATTTGAACAGGCGCGGCGCCGTTTCCCATAACCCTGGCTCCGGATCAACCGACACGCAAAGACCAGAGATCGACGACGCCTCCACCCGGCTAGGTGCGCGGCAACTCGCCTTCGACCTCTGCCATCGGGCCAACCAGCGGTGCCGCGATCAGGTCGGTCGCCATGGCCGGTTCGGCCGCGCTCGCCGGCCGACGCGCCAGATACCAAACGTACGCGGCGAAGAGGAGCGTTCCCGCCAACGTGATGAGCGCGCTGAGCAGGAAGGTCGCGCCGTAGCCCTGGTGCACGATGATGTAGCCGCCGGCCAGCGAGATCATGGCAAAGCTGAAGCCAGCCGCCATCTCGCCAGTGCCGGTCATCGTCGCGCGCAGGCGCGGCGGCGTGCGCTCCATGACGAAGACGTAGAAGGCCGGGTAGCGTACCGAGGTGAAGGCCATGAGCGCAATGAAGCCGGTCCCCACGGCCAGCGGCGACGGGATGAATGCCATGGGCAGCAAGCTGGCAAACGCGCCTAGCGAGCCGACGACGGCGGCCGGCCCGTAACCGATGCGCCGGCTCAGCGACGGCCCCAGCAGGGCAGCCGGCACCGCCAGCAGGCGCGCCGTGGCCGACACGACGCCGATCGTCGCCGTCGCCACGCCCAGCCCGGCATCCATGTAGACATTGAAGAAGGTAACGGCCGCGCCCACGCCGGCCACCTGCAAGAAACGCACCACCATCATGAAGACGATCAGGCGATAGGCCGAGCGCGGGCGGGGTGCGCCGGGCCGGGCCTCGGCGATCTCCGGCTCGCTGTCGTCCGGCATGGCGCGCGTTTGCAGCACCAGAATCGCGGCCACCGCCATGAACGCGCCGGCCACGAGCAGCGGCACGCGGAACGGGCCCGGGTTGCTCGTTTCGACGAGCAAAATCGCCGCAAAGAGCGCCGGCAGTAGCCCGCCCAACAACCCGCCCGCAAAGCCGGCCACCCCGCTGAGCGCCGACTGCATGGCAAAGATATTGCCGCGTGCGGCAACAGCCGTCGCCCGGATCAGGAACGGGCCCGAATTCACAAAGTAGAAGGAGAGCCCGGTGTAGGCAAAGAGCAGGGCGCCGGCGAGCCAGGCAGGACGCCAGCTATGTGGCAGCGTGTCGGCCATGGGCAGCGTGCACGCGCCCGCCGTTGCCAGAAAGAGCCCAACGATCATGATGCGGCGGTCGCCGAAGCGGCTGCCCAGCCAGCCCGCAGCGAGGCTACCCATGGCGAAGACCAGGTTGGCGGCGGAGCTGACCTGCCCGACAAACTCCGGTCCGAAGTTGAGGCGCAGGATGTAGAGATTGAGGATGGCCGCATAAATGCCGCCGTCGATGGTGAAGCCCATGATGACGGAAATCAGCAGCACCAGGCGGGCGTTGCGATTGGCCGCGCGCAGCGTGTCCAGGTAACCAGCGATCATTCCGGCGCCTTCTCCGTGCCTGTCTACACAGGGAGACACGTGCCGCGCGTCGCAAATACGCGCGGCACAACAGCTTGTAGATGCGGCGGGCCGCACACAGGGCCTGCACGCGTCCGGATGAACCGGGTCCGGAGCCCTGCAAAAGCAACGGTTTCTTGCGCCATCGCTTTCACAGAGCCCCGGCTTCACGGCGGATCAGTTGCAATCAGGCTTCGATTGTACATGATTGGATGGCAGCGCCGGAAAGCGCCGCGCATCGAAAGAACATGATGGACGGGCGCACGCGCCGGCTTTGCACAATTGGAGATTGCTTACGTTACGCAGATAGTTCGGAGGCGTACAATTCGCCCCATGACGATTTCAACGACCCTTCCGCAACCCATCGCCGATCGCATGGCAGAGTTGCTTGCTCCCAGCGGTGTGAGTAATTTGCAGGGTGTAGAGATGTTGCGCCTGGTGCGCGCCGTCAACAACGCGTACGACAGCTTGTTGACCGACGCCATGCGCGACGGTCCGGTTACCCCCCCACGCTGGCGGATCCTGCTGCGGTTGTGGCTGGAAGAGCAGATGGGTCAAAGCGCGGTCAACCCGACCCATCTCAGCCGCACACAGCAGGTGAGCAAGAACACGATCAGTGAGCACTTGCGTGCGCTGGAAGAGGCCGGGCTCGTCGAACGCGAAGTGGATCGGGCGGACCGGCGCCAGTTCAAGATTCGGCTGACGGAGAAGGGGCGAGCTGTGGTCCAGGAATGCACGCCAGGCCACGTACAGCGCCTGAACGATTTCATCGCCTGCCTGACGCCGCAGGAGAGTGACCAGTTGGCAATGTTGCTCAACAAGCTGCATACGTCGTTGCGGGCGGAAGTTGCGTGCGGCGCGTAAATGGAAAAGAATTGAGGCGCCGGCTTTGGCGCGGCATAACGGAACAGCAACGGGCATAGTAAAGAGAACTGGAAAGGGGGAGGCGTGACAGCAGAGGCGAAGCGCCCGAAGCGGGGAAGACCCAGCTTCAAGAACCTGGGGAGAGCGATCCGCTACCTGGGGCATTATCGGAACATCACGCTGGCAGCCTATGGAGCGCTCTTCTTGAGCACCGGCGCCCAGTTGCTGGTGCCGCAACTGGTGCAGAATATTCTCGATGCCGTGACGCGCGGCATGATGGCACAACAGCTCGCCACGCAGCCGGCGCAGGTACAGAGTACCGTCGTCAGCCAGGCCGGCATGACGATGGAGGAATTCAATAGCATCCTGGCCAACCCGCTGGCGCCGCTCTACTGGGCGATTGCGCTCATTCTGGTGTTGGCAGTAGTGCGCGGGCTCTTTGCCTTTGCCCAGTCGTACATGTCGGAAAAGGCAGGGCAGAGCGTCGCCTTCGACTTCCGCAACGAACTCTTTGCCAAGATTCAGCGGCTATCCTTCAGCTACCACGACCGCAACCGCACGGGGCAATTGATGATCCGCGCCACCGACGATGTGGAGAAGGTACGCCTCTTCATCGGCCAGGGCCTGCTGCTGGCAGTCCAGGCGGTGGTGCTCCTGACCGGCGCGCTGATCATGCTGCTCTTTACCAACCTGCAACTGACGTTGGTGATCCTGCCGATCCTGCCGGTTGCCATGATCATGTTCATGGTCTTCGGCGGGGTGACGCAGCCGCTCTTCATCAAGGTGCAGCAGAAGCTCTCGACGCTGAACACGGTCTTGCAGGAAAACCTGGCCGGCATCAAGGTCGTCAAGGCCTTTGCCACGGAGCCGGCCGAACAGAAGCGCTTCGACGCCGCGGCCGACGACCTGATGAATCAGCAGATCACCGTGGCGCGCATCTTCAGCTTTCTCTTCCCGGTCATCTTCCTGATTGCCCAGTTGGGCCAGGCGGCCGTACTCTACTTTGGCGGCAGCCAGATCATCGCCGGCACGCTCACCATCGGCGAGTGGCAGAAGTTCAGCCTCTACCTGGTCTACGTCTTCTTCCCGCTTGGCCAGCTCGGCTTTATCATCTCGCAGATGAGCCAGGCTGCGGCGAGCGCCAACCGCGTCTACGAGATTCTGGACGCGCACAACGAAGTCGTGGACAAGCCCGATGCGAAGCCGCTGCCGCCGATCGAGGGCGCGGTCACCTTCGACGCCGTCTCCTTCCGCTATTTCGGCAGCACGGATCCGGTGCTCAACGACGTCAGCTTCAAGGCAGAGCCGGGCCAGACGGTCGCAATCCTTGGCGCCACCGGCAGCGGCAAGAGCAGCGTCATCAACCTGATCCCGCGCTTTTACGATGTCACCAGCGGGCGCATCCTCATCGACGGCTACGACGTGCGCGACGTGACCATCGAATCGATGCGCCGGCAGATCGGTATCGTGCTGCAAGAGACGAACCTCTTCACCGGCACCATTCGCGACAACATTGCCTTTGGCCGGCCCGATGCCACCGACGACGAGGTATTTGCCGCCGCGCAGGCCGCGGCCGCACATGACTTCATCATGAGCTTTCCTGACGGCTATGCAACGCCGGTGGGCGAACGCGGCACGACCTTGAGCGGCGGCCAGAAGCAACGCATTGCGATTGCGCGTGCACTGCTCCTCAACCCGCGCATCCTGATCCTGGATGACTCCACGAGCGCGGTGGACGTGCAGACCGAGGTCCTCATCCAGAATGCCCTCGACCGGCTGATGGAGGGGCGTACCAGCTTCGTGATTGCGCAGCGCATCAGCACGGTGCTGACGGCGGACAACATCATCGTGCTGGAGAAGGGCAAGATCGTGGCGCAAGGCCGGCACGCCGACCTCATCGAGAGCAGCCCGATCTATGCCGACATCTACCGCAGCCAGCTTGTCGAAGACCCGGCTGGAGAGACGGCGATTCTGGCCGACACAGCAATGGAGGTGGCGCAATGATTGGCGGACCACGGGGAATGTTGGAACAGGAAGTCAGCAAGCCGCGCAGCGTCGGCAAGACCCTGGGCAGGCTAGCCATCTACTTCAAACCGTACTCGCTGATATTGGCGGGCGTTCTGCTGCTCATGATCGTCAATGCCTGGGTTCAGGTGGTCACGCCCGCGCTGTTGGGCCAGGCGGTCGACTGCTATCTGACGCCAGCCGTCACGGCGCAGGTGGCGACAGATGTCGCCAATGCAGCCGCGCAGGATCAGGCGCCGCAGCCTGTCGCAGCGCCGGCTACAAAGAGCGACTTTAGCTGCTGGTTCGGCGCGGTGGCGCCGGGTTCGCCAACGAGCGATTACGTCGCCGGGCTTGGCCGTCTGGTGGCGGGATTGGTGGCGATCTTCATAGCAGGCGCCATCACCGGCGGCCTCATGTTCTATCTCATGGGCTGGGCCGGGCAGCATGTGCTGCGCAACATCCAGGAAGCGATCTTTGCCCACCTGCACAAGCTGTCGCTCGGCTACTACAGCCGCAACGAGAGCGGCGATCTGATGAGCCGCATCACCAACGACACCAGTACCTTGCAGCAGGCAATCAGCTTTGCGCTGGTGCAGGTGTTGAGCGGTGTGCTGCTGCTGGTGTGGATTGCGTGGAACATGCTTTCGCTCAACTGGGCCTATGCGCTGCTCAGCCTGGCGGTCGTGCCCTTCATGGCGATTGCCACAGTCTGGTTCAGCAGTCAGGCGCGCAGAGCCTTCCGCGTCACGCGCCAGGAGATCGGCAACGTTAACGCCGAGCTGGAAGAGAGCATCTCCGGCGTGCGCGAGTCACAGGCCTTTGCGCGCGAGGATGCCAACATCGAGGCATTCCGTACGAGCAACGCCGCCAATCGCGACGCCAACGTGCGCGCGGTGGCCTACACCTCGGCCTTGGCGCCGTCGCTGGAAGGGCTGGGCTACGTCGCCATCGCCATCGTGGCGGGCGTGGGCGGCATCTTCATGCTCCAGGGGCAGACCCTCGGCGGTTCGGCGGTGACGCTCGGCCTGATCATCGCCTTCATCGGCTATGTGCAGCGCTTCAACCAGCCCATCGCCCAGATCGCAGTGTTGTGGACGAATATCCAGAGCGCGATCGCCGGCGCCGAACGCATCTTCGAACTGCTGGACGAGCAGCCGGAGATCATGGAGAAGTTTGACGCCAAACCCATGCCTTCGATCCAGGGCAAGGTGGTGTTCAACAACGTCTGGGCCGAGTACAAGCAGGGCGAACCCGTCCTCAAGCAGATCGACCTGACGGCAGAGCCCGGCCAGACCATCGCGATCGTGGGGCCGACTGGTGCGGGCAAGACGACGCTGGTCAACCTGCTGCCGCGCTTCTACGATGTGACGGGCGGCAGTGTGACCATCGATGGCGCCGACGTGCGCGACGTGACGCTGGACAGCCTGCGCCGGCAGATCGGCGTGGTTTTGCAGGACTCGTTCCTCTTCAGCGACACGGTGACCAACAACATCCGCTATGGCCGGCCGGAGGCGACCGACGCCGAAGTGATGGAGGCGGCCAAGCTGGCGCGCGCCCATGACTTCATCGAGCGGCTGCCGGACGGCTACGCCACGGTGTTGGGCGAACGCGGCGCCGGGCTGAGCCAGGGCCAGCGCCAGTTGCTCTCGATTGCGCGCGCGGCGCTCTCTGACCCCAAGCTGCTGATCCTGGACGAGGCGACCAGCAGCGTCGACACGCGCACGGAGCGCCAGATCCAGGCGGCGTTGGACCAGTTACTGGCCGGCCGCACGAGCTTCGTCATCGCCCACCGTCTGAGCACGATCCGCAACGCCGACCAGGTGCTGGTGCTCGTCAAAGGCGAGATCATCGAGCGCGGCACGCACGAGGAGCTGCTGGCGGCACAGGGCTTCTATTACGACCTCTACATGAGCCAGTTCCAGCGGCAGGAGCAGGTCGTGCAGGCGTCACAGCCGAGCAACGGCCAGCCGCCGCTGCGATTGGCGGGACAGAGTGCGTGAGTACGTGGCATCAGGCACATGCCAGTGACGCCTCACTTCGCCTTTGCTGGCTGCATATAGTCAGCCCAATAGGTTAGATCGCTTTGGAATGGCAATCTGCCCGGCCGCGCGGCCGGGCAGATTGCTGCAAGATACTCCTGATCGACCATTCCATGCACACTGTCAGCCGAAAATTCTGGCCCAGAATGACACGCGAACCGGTGGTTAGCCCGATGTTGACGCCGGATAGACCCAGCACTTCATCCTCAGACGTTCAGTTCTGCCGTGGCGGATTTGGCTCGATCACGATCTGCATGCGGGCTAGCGTTCGATAGGCGCGGCTGTCGATGGCGAAGGGCGCCCACTGAAACAACAAGGCGTCGAGTGCATCCCAGATCGCCAGCGACGCCGCCAACAAAGAGACGATGGCGAGCACGCCGCGCATGAACGGCGTCAAGATCGCAGGCCAGCCATTGGCAACGGCCACGGCGAAGCCTACGGCACACAGGGTCAGCAGCAGCGCCCAGAGTGTCTGGCGCAAGGCCATGCGCACCGTGAGCTTGCGTGCGTCACGCACTGCGGTTTCCTTTTCAGCGCAATAACGCTGCAAGGCTGTCTGCATCTGCGTCGCCAGCTGCTCCAGCGTGGCCGGCTCGCTCGGCAACGTGACAGCCGGCAGTTGTAGGATGATCTGTGTGAAGCGGGGAGGCCGTGGCCAATGCGCTTTGACGCGCGCATGCAGATAGTCGACGCCGGTGCAGCCCAAGATCTCGCACGCGCCGGTGGCAAACGGATTGGCCGCCGGCGCGGTGAACAGGGCACTGGCGTCATGCAAGGCCAGGTGAAAGCCAGGTGATGCTTGCGGCGGGCTCGTGGAGTCAGACATGGCGGCGCCCTCTCAAGCCTGCGCTTCGACTGCGACTTCCATTGCCATCAGCCGTTCCAGGGCGCGATTCTCACGCGCTGGCTGGGCCCAGTCAAAGAGCAGCGCCTCCAGCGGATCCCACAAGATCACCCAGACAAAGACGCTTGTACTGGCGTAAATCATGCCCTGGACGACCTGCGAGGCATTGGCAAAAAGCGTCGAGATGAGCAGGAAGGCGATCACGATGGCGACCAGCGCAATGAGAAGCACGGTCACCATCCCCACGGTGTGTTGCTTGCGCGAAAGACGGACCTGCAACCGGTTGTCTTCAATGTGGGTTGCGCAATAGCGCTGAATCGCGGCCGCCAGCTTCGGTTGCAGATCCGGTGTGATCTGATCGGCGGGCAGAGTCACGATCAACGTTTCGCCAATCGGCTTGCGCACCGGATGAAGTTGCAGGTGGAGGAGGAGACGGTCGATCCCGGCTTCGCCGAGAACATCGGTCTCGCGCGGTGAAAAGGGATCGGCGTCGGGCGCATTGAACAGGTTAGCGACGGTTGCGGCATCGAGACGAATAGGTTCTGGAGCCATACTGGTACCCCGACTGTGCCTCACGAAATGAACGTTGTCATCCGCAGCCGGACCTCAATCGGCCCTGCACCTGTCGGACGCGACGCGTGGAATCACCCCTTGTAGCCGGAACCACTGCGACGCTGGAACCAGCCGCTGCCGAAAATGGCGGCAATGTCGAGCAGAAGGCCGATCCCGACAAATAGCCAGTCAAGTCCGGTGAGGCCGACGCCTGGTGTCCACAGCAGGACAAACAAGAGCGTGGCGATAGGCAGAAAAAAGACGCCGATCAGAGGCCCTAATAGCCAGCTATTGCTGAGCACCGAAGCGAAATATTCCGGCCGCGCCATCCACAGCAATAGAACTGCCATGCGGGGAATGCCAAGCGCAAAGAATCCAAAGAGACAACCCATAAGTACCCCCCTCACCGGATCGGTTGTGTTGCCTTGAATGTTCCGCGTACTTTCTGCCCTGGCTGCGCACGTTTTCACAGCCAGCCTGAAGCCGAAAAGCAACGCGGTTGTTGTCGTTCCAGGCGGCGACTTCAGACAAGTCCGGAATCGCCGCCCGAAACGGGACGATCAGTATCCCTGGTAGTTGGGGATGCGCTTGCGACCGATGCCGCCGCCGTAGGAGATGATGTCCGCCGCCAGCATCAGGCCCAGCCACAACCAATCCCACCCTTCAACGCCGCCAGGGGCGACGATGACAAACATGATGGTCGTCCACGGGATGAAGACGAGCCCCAGTACGGCCCAGAGCCACCAGAGGCCGCCACTAAACCACTGATTGAAGGCTAGCTGCCAGCGCGCCGGCTGGAACAACCACCACATGGCCCCGAAGAAACGCGGGCCCAACAAGACGAGCGCGAGAAATGCACAACACATGGTCTTCTTCCTTCCTTTAGTTTGCTGGTGAATCGTCGCCGACAGCCTTGCGCAGGCTTTCTTCGACTTCGCTCGAGAGGTTCGTCTGGAGTACCTTGGCATGATACTGGCGGAAGATAGCCATCTCGGCAGTGGTATTCTCACCAGACATCAACACGAAGATCGCGGAAGTTCCGGGCTGAAGCTCCGCCTCTACATCCTTGACGAACTTGCCGTCCACGCCCAGATTCATCATGCGACCGACCAGCGCACCGCCGGCCAGACCCATGAGCAGCCCGCCGATCGGGAAGAAAATGCTGCCGATCAGCAGGCCGAGCAGGCCGCCGACGCCGGTTGCCGTCCAGGTGCCACGCGAAATCTGGTTCTTGACGTGGACTTTGCCGTGCTCGTCTTTCTCGATGACGGCGGCATCGTCAATGTTGAGAATGCCTTCCTTTTTCCCCTTGACAAGGGCGTCATGTACCTGAGCTGCCTCGCTTGCGTTGTCGAATGCTAGTACGATTAGACTGGATGCCATTCACTCCTCCTTAGAATGATCTTGCTTGCTGTCTGAACTGTAGGAAATGCTTACGCCTGGAATCCGATTGAGGGCGGATGCCAGGCGCGTCGATATCGCCGATGTTGTCCCGTCGGCCATAGTCCGGCCAACGCCATTCACGCGTGACTGGATCTCTTTCTCGACGAGCTCGCCGCGCGCCACTGCGTGCTGAACAAGTGCCTGGACCTGGTCGACACCCAGGAATGTCAATCCGATGCCGGTCAATACGAGTTGTCTCCCTAGCAGAAACGCGTTCGTACCCTGCACGATGATTTCATTGCGCACGTCGATAACTGTCTCGTCGACCTGTTGGCGCAGAGGTTTTTGGTTTTCTTTGTTCATGCGCTGCTACCTTAGCTGGAATTCTGCTGGACGGGACTGCCTCGATCGTAGCACGTCTTGACAAAGCCGGCTACGCCCTTTCCGTTGAACAAAGGGTGCAAAAACGGGTAGGCTTCTCACCTTTCAAGGCGTTCCAAGCATCAGGATCGGTTCGCCATTTGCATCGAACAGCAGCAACATTCCACCCACCTGTTCGTATGCAGCGGTCGTCGGCAGCGACGCCAGGAAAACGGCTTCCTGCTCCATAACAGCGGCAGGATCGGAGCAGACAGTGCTGCCGGCAGCGATCTCGCCGATTGTCATCGTGGCGCCGTCCACAGTGTAGATGGCTTCATAGTCGTTGCAGCCGCCGAAGCCGGTCAGGCGTCCAGCCTCGAAACGCGCGGTGACCGCAGTGGCGGATGCAGCAGCAACCGCTTCGCCGTCGTCCGCCAGGAACTTGACCGACCATTGCGTCCCTTCAAACGGCACCGGTTCGGCCGGGTTGTAGGTGATCAACCGCTGATTTTCGGAGGTGTACGCAACGAGTTGGTCGCCTTCAAAGGCATAGGCAATCGTGTTCGCCATCGTGCTGATAAACAGCGCCTCCTGTTGGTTGACCGGCTCTTCGGCGCACACGATCTGTGTCTGCGCGGGCGGATAGAGCAGGAGCGTGCTGGCATCAACCGAAAAGACGCCCAGATACCAGTTGCAGCCGCTCGACCCTGCATAGCGGTCCGCAAGGAAGTTGGTGGTCAGCCGCGTGCCAGGCACGAGTGCGACCTGCTCGTCCGGTTCGAAAAGGTAGGCGACGTCCCAGGCGGTGCCGGCCAGCGCGCGCTGGGCTTCCGCGGCGGCCACCATCTCGGCCGTTGCGGTTGCTTGCGCCTCCGGGTTGTTACGCTGTGTGCAGCCTGCGATTGCCAATGCGAACAGCGCAACTAGAAGAACAGCCAGCGTCTTTGTTCCGTCGCGATTCGTCCAGTTTTCCATTCTGTTCCTCTTCCTTTCGATTCCTTCCGAACGCGCCCCAACGCGCAGATGCCCCGTCCGTCGTGCCGGCGCAATCGAATTGATCATGGCATGCTACCCCTGCACCGAGTTCGCGTCGGGAACACTGGCGACGCGGTCGTCATGCCGGCGACCATGTCCGGCAGCAGGCTGCGGCCGCGCATCGGCGTTTTCGCCGTCACGCTTTCGCATCCGGCGTAGCAGCCGTCGATGCCCTTGCGCCCATTCGCCTGGCCGTCGGCAGCAGCAGCAGCAACATCAGAATGGCAGCGACAAGCACAAACGAGATTGTGTTCGTCCCACTGAAGTTCTGCACGCTCACGACGATCGCCGCGGACACGTTGCGCTGCGCTGTGCCCAGCCCCATTACGTTGCGGATACCCGCTTCGCGTCCGCCGAGCAGCATGCCGATCGCCAGCGAACCGGCGACAAAGAGCAGCAGGGCCAGGAAGCCGAACGATCCGAGCAGATCGAGGATGGCGGAAAGGTTGATCCCCAGCCCCACGACGAGCAGGATGAGAATCGCCAGGCTGGAAATCTTGTTCATCACCGGCTGCCACTGGGCAGCCGAGTCAGGCGAATGGGATTTATAAAGCAGCCCAAGCGCCAACGGGATGAGCATGAGCACGATCAGCGACTTGGCAATATCCCACGGAATCACTTCGACGCCCGGGAGCAGCAACGGTAGCACAATCGGCAGGTAGAAGATGGTCACGACCATCAACAATGTCATCAACCCCACGCCGAAGGCGATATCGCCCCGTGCGCCCTGCACCAACTTGGGCAGAAAGGGCGCGCCGGCTGCCGTCCCCAAGACAACCAGCCCGATTTGCAGCGATTGTTCAAGCGGGATGACCCGGTTGATCGCAAAGGCCAGCAGCGGTACGAGCACAAAGTTCGCCAGCAACGCCAGCACGACCAGACGCACGTTTTTCAGCGGATCGAGGATCTGCGCCACCGTCAGACTCATCCCCATTGCCAGCATACTTGTGACAATAAAGAGCAATCCCGAGAGGGTGGCGACTGCCTGGAAAAACTCAGACACCGTCATAACAGTCTCCAGTCATGGTTGACGGAGAATTGGCGGCTGCAAATGCAGCTTCGGCGCTGCGCACCGCCAGTTCCACCGTTGAGAAGAGCCGTTCATCACCCACCAGGCTCAGCAGTCCGGCTTTTTCGCTGAACACATCGCAGCCGTGCTTCGCGGCGAACTCGCGTGCTTTGCCCAGCGCCTTGCTGTAGGCCACCAGACAGACAAGGCCCGTCATGGGACAAAGGCCGATCTATACCGCCTGACAGGTCGTCAGTGATGGCGGCATTGGCAGCGTCCGTCGCTACCAATGCCGCCATCACTGACGACGTAAGCAGGACCGCTGTGGTCGCAGTAGCCTGCACCGCCAGATGATGCCGGGTGCTCAGCAACCAGGCAAGCGGCGTGCATAGTCCCTACTGTCGCGCCATCGCTACCCGCATCCGCTCCTCCGGGTCGATGAAGTGATCGTGATCGTCCTTGCCTGCGTCCAACTGCACCCAGTGGATCTTCCCTGTGAACCTGCTGGCTGCCGTGCTGTAATCCGGTGTAACGGGCGTGCCGGATTCATAGCCGATGTCGGTCGTCTCGTCGGCGGAAAAGATCATGGCTTGCGTGGCAGCGACGCGGCCCTTGCCAACTTCCCTGCCATCACAGTACAGCGTCACGTCGCCGCCCTTGCCCAGGCCGCCGCCATCGTAGGCAAACTCCATGCGCACCTGGTGTTTGCCCTGCGGGATGGCTTCGCCGGCCTCAGCCGAGAACTCATGGATGCCCAGCACGTTATAAGCGAATTTGAGCTTGCCATCCTTGGCATAGATGCTCCATCCGCCAAAACGGCCACCCTGCGCGATGATCACACCGCTGGCCGGCTTGTCGCCGACTTCAATCTCAGCGGTCACAGAGAAGGACTTGTTCTTGATGTTGACCACGGACCATTCCGATAGCCGACCCATGCCAGGGAAGAACAATTGTGAGTTGCCCTTGATCAGTGTCGGACGTCCGGCCAGTTCAGGGATGATTCTTTCTGCCTGGCGGTCGTCAAGGGGCAGGGCGTTGTATTTCGTCGCTTCAATCAGCCAGAGACGCTGCAATTTTGCCAGCATGTCCGGCTTCTCCGCCGCGAGGTTGTGCGCCTGTGACCAGTCCTGGCTGCCATCATACAGTTCCCAAACGTCCTCGTCGAACGGCACCATCTTCTGCCCGACCATCACCCACGGCGTACGGTGCTTGGTGACGGCGCTCCATCCCTTGTAGTAGATACCGCGATTGCCGAACATCTCGAAGTACTGGATAT
>WBZU01001938.1_pt1 | contig 14860 bp, 13 predicted proteins | sample 5204311 | NCBI WGS metagenome assembly WBZU01 (sample SAMN12344359, study PRJNA552823) | activated sludge metagenome | biome: Activated sludge suspended growth; feature: Nitrification reactor; material: Wastewater; isolation source: activated sludge from nitrification reactor of wastewater...
ACATGCAAACGCTTGAACACGACTCGATAGGTCTGACCTGCGTGGTGAGCGAAAACGAAACGCCACCGGCCAGTTACGAGGCGGTGCGTTTCAACGCCATGAAGCACGGGATTCTCTCGAAGCTGGTGGTACTGGCCCACGAAGACCAGGCGGAGTTTGACGACCTTTTGGCGGCGCTGATCGACGAACACCGGCCGGCGGGTATCACTGAGCGGCATCTGATCGAGGAGCTTGCCACGATAATCTGGCGCAAGCGGCGGGTACTGCAGGCCGAAGGCGCAAGGATCAACGAAGGTCTGAAAAGCACCTTGAGCAGCCCGAAAACGGTGATACCTGCGGCTGCACCTTTCCAATCGGACCTGTCGGGAGACCATGTCGACTTGCCGTACCTGCTGAACGCGACAACGGAGCGAATTGCCGAGCGGCAGCAGGAGGCAGACGTTGATCTGGTCGCGACCCGCAAGGCATCAGCGATTCTGGCCAAGGGCGGCCCGAACGCTTACGAGAAGGCTCGGCGCGCGCTGCTTCCAGGCTCACGCGAGTGGTGGGACATCCAGGTTGGTGACGAGGAGTACCCGGCCACCGCCGAAGGACTGATGGAGTTCATCCGCGAATCGCTGGAGCCTTTGTGTGTCGGCATGGTGCAGCAAGCCCGACATACCATGGCGATCAAGGCACAAACTTTGGGCCAAGGGCTGCAAGCGCATCGCTTTGAGAAGCTGAACCGCTACGAAACGCACCTCGACCGCAAGTTCGAGCGGACCTTGGCCATGCTCCTGAAGCTGAAAGACCTGCGCTGCGCATGAAATGCAACACCATCAGAACCGGCGCAAGGCCAGTAATGGCAAGGGATTCGGCAAGATCGACGAATGCCGGTGGTCAAACTTGCCAAATGATTTCGGCAAATCTGGGAGGAAAAAATCATGGGCGGCTTCGGTAGCGGACGCGGGCTACGCAGCAAGGACACGACAAGCGACATGCGACCGCTGGATATTCGCAAGCTGCAACGCGACGGCCTGCTGACACCGGGGCTGGCATCCGGTTGGCAATGGACGCGCAACGGTGAAGAGCTGGCGTCGATCCAGATTCGCTGTGAAGCCGACTGTGTGATGCTCAGCTACCAAAGCCGGAACAACAGCGGCGAGTGGCAAGCAATGGCGTACGCTGTCCATCTGGAATGGATGCCCTGCAACCTTGGCGGCCGGCGGGCGTGGTTTCGCTGCCCGGCGAGAGGATGCGGGCGGCGTGTGGCAATTCTCTACGGCGGTACGATCTTCGCCTGCCGGCACTGTCACAAGCTGGCCTATGCCTGCCAGCGCGAGCCCGATGATAATCGAGCCCTGCGGCGGGCCGACACAATCCGGCGGCGGCTGGGCTGGCAAGCTGGCATCGCCAATCCTGCCGGGAGCAAGCCAAAGGGTATGCACTGGCGCACCTTCTCCCGACTGATGGCCGAGTACAACGCTTTCGTTCAGGTATCGCTGGCGGGGATGATGCAGCGGTTCAAAATGAAGTTACCCGACTTGGAGTGAATGCCGAATGTTCGCGTTGAATCTGTTTCGCAAAATGCAGAAAGTCGGCGCGGCCAGACGGCGGCAACCTGCCAACCGACTCCATAATTGATAGTTGAGTTGATAGTCACAACTTCAATAAAAACAAAAAATACAATGAAATTATTTAGTTAAGCCATTATGGTGGCGGAGAGAGCGGGATTCGAACCCGCGTTAGGAATCATCCTAAACACGCTTTCCAGGCGTGCGACTTAAACCGCTCATCCATCTCTCCGGAAGGAAGCGGATTTTAACAGAAGGTGGGGCAAACGCCAAACCGGAACTTGCCATGCATACCGGTCTGCGCTTATGCTCACATCTGCTTGCCAGGCGTCGTCCGTCGTCTGCTCCTGGTCAATACGAGTTGAATCTTTCCGTGATGGTTAACGCCCGAGGATGTTTGATGGAATCAACCTCTACCCGATCCTGTGCGCTTGTCATGGCACTGATGCTCGCCTGGTCGCCGGCGCTGGCGCAGCATTCCCAAACAACCCTGGCACCTGGAGCGACGGCAGGAAATCCACCGGCCAAGACCTTCTCCCAACAGGATCTTGATCGGCTCCTGGCACCGATCGCCCTCTATCCGGATCCGCTGCTGGCGCAGGTTCTGATGGCGTCCACCTATCCCCTCGAAGTGGTTCAGGCAGCGCGCTGGGTGAAGGCCAATCCCAAGGTCAGTGGGGCGGCGCTGGAGACGGCGATGGCCAAGCAGTCCTGGGACCCGGCGGTCAAATCGCTGACCGCAGTACCGCAGGTGGTACAGCAGATGAGCGACAATCTCGACTGGATGCAGAAGCTCGGCGACGCCTTCCTGGCGCAGCAGCAGGACGTGCTGGACACCGTGCAGGGCCTGCGTGCCAGAGCCGACACGACTGGCCATCTCAAGGCCACCGAACAGCAGGTAGTGAGAACTGAGACGCAGGGCAGCCAGAAGATCTACGTGATCGAATCGCCGCAACCCGAAGTGGTGTATGTGCCCAGCTATAATCCGACCGTCGTTTATGGCAGTTGGTGGTATCCCGCGCCACCGTATTACGTCTACCCGCCGGCCTACGTCTATCCACCTGGCCTCGCTTTTGCCACCGGCGTGGTCGTCGGCGCGGCGATCTGGGGCAGTTGCAACTGGGCTTGGGGCCGCGGCAACGTCGATATCAACGTCAATCGTTACAACTCCTTCAATCGCACCAATATCAGCAGCAACCGCTGGACCCACAACGTCGATCACCGCGGGGGAGTCGCCTACCGCGATCAGAATGTCGCCCGCCAGTACAACCGTGGCGGCAATGCGCAGGCGGCACAGGCGCGCGAGAATTTTCGTGGCCATGCCGACGCCGGGCGCACGGAACTCAAGGGCATGGATCGCGACCAGTTGAACGAACGCATCGGGCAGGCTGATGGCCGATCGCGCGAGTCTCTGGGCGGTCGCGGTGAAGCTGGGCGACCAGAGAACCGGGGACCGGAGCGCGCCGGGTTGAGCGACCGCCGGCCGGGTGATGATCGGGGTTCTGGGGCCTCAACACGTGACCGCTTTGAGAGTGGCGCGCAGCCGCGCAGCGCCGGGATGCAGGAGCGTGCGGGCAGCAGCGGCTTCTCTGGAGTGGGCAACGGCGCTTCGACGCGTGAGGCCAGCCAGCGCGGCAGCGCCAGCAGGGCAGACATGGGCGGTCGAGGTGGGGGTCATGCAGGCTTCTCCAGTGGCGGCGGACATGGCGGCGGTGGCGGCGGCTTCCGCGGTGGTGGTGGCCGTGGTCGCTGAGCAGGTCCGTCCCCCCCTTTCTGCGGAGAAGAATACGATGAACTTCAAGAACACGATGCAAGCGCTCGCGCTCGGGCTGCTGCTGGTAACCTCACCCATGATCAATGCTGCCGGGCCAGTACTGACGACGCAGAAGCCTGCTCAACAAAGCTTTGCCCAGCCTGAAGACGCCGTCGGGGCGCTGGCTGAAGCCGTGCGCGCCAAGGACGTTAACGCGCTGCTGGCCGTGCTCGGTTCGGCATCGCGAAGCTGGCTGGCAAGCGGCGACGCCGTGGCTGATCGTCGGGACTGGGAGAAATTCCTGGCCGCTTATGATCGCAAGCATGGTATCAACCTGGCATCGGATGGCAGGGCGGTGGTTCTTGTCGGCGAAGATGACTGGCCCTTCCCCGCTCCTCTGGTCCGCCGGGGTGATCGCTGGGTCTTCGATGCGGCGGCCGGACGCGAGGAAATCATCAACCGACGTATCGGCCGGAATGAACTGGATACGATCCAGACGCTGCTGGCGATCGTCGATGCACAACGCGAGTATGCTGCCGATGACCTGGATGGCAATGGATCAAACGACTTCGCCCGGCGTTTTGTCTCCAGCGAGGGCACTCGCGACGGCCTTTTCTGGCCGGTCGAGGCAGACCAGCGGCCCAGTCCGCTGGGACCGCTGGTTGGCGCAGCGACGCGCGAAGGCTACGTCGCGAAAACCGCCAGCGTGCAGCCGACCGCGTACCATGGCTACCGCTACCGGATGCTGACCGCGCAGGGCAAGGATGCGCCGGGCGGAGCCTATGACTATCTGATCAATGGAAAATTGATCGGCGGCTTTGCCGTCGTTGCCTATCCAGCGAAATATGGGGTCTCCGGGGTGATGACCTTCATCGTCAATCACGACGGCACGGTCTTTCAGAAAAACCTGGGCAAGAATACCGAGACTGCAGCGCTCGGGATGAGCCGCTTCAACCCGGACAAGAGCTGGCAGAAAGCCGAATAGAACGCCACGCTGGACCGGATCGTGATCGCCCATCTGGACCCTGATCATTGATCATTGCTTCAAGGATTGCCATGCGAGCGCAGATGGAATTCGTCTCTGCCGATTTTCCGCCCTACCCCGGCGAGGACCAACAAATCAACCCAGGTCGTTACGGCCTCCGCCTGGCAGAGTTCCTGTCCCAGCAGTTGCCGGCACATGGCTTCCCGATCCGCACGGTCGGGGTCGAAGACTGGGGGGTGATGGTCGAACTGGTCAACCCGGACTACCCGCTCTGGATTGGTTGCAGCAACTATGAAGAGCAAGAGAACGGCTTCCTGTGTTTCATCGAGCCAGCCACGCCGTTCGTGCGCAAGTGGTTGAAGAAATTTGCCAATGCACCCACGGTTGAAAGACTGGCGAGCGCCATGGAAACCATCCTGCTGTCCAGTGGCAAGGTGTCAAACCTTCGCTGGTGGTCTGAAAACGAACTGCTCGCCAAAGATCGTTGATGCTCTGCGAAGCGGCATTCGATCCCTCCTTCAAGGACTTGCCTACCCTCATGCGTACCCGCCGCGTCTTCCTGAATCGTCTTGATCCGGCCAACGAGCCCACCGATGCCGTGGTGGTGATCGACGTGCTGCGCTCCTTCACCACTGCCGCCTACGCTTTCGCCGCCGGCGTCAGCAGCATTTACCCGGTGGAAACGATTGCTGGCGCCTTCCGCCTGCTGCGGCGCTTGCCGGATGCGGTCACCACCGGCGCCATCGGCGGCGGCGACCCGATCCCCGGTTTTGATTTCGGCAATTCGCCGCTGGCCCTGCAAGGCGCCGACCTGACTGGCCGGCCGCTGATTCAGACCACCGCCGCGGGAGTGCGCGGTCTTGGCCGTTTTCGCCACGCGCGGGCGCTGTTCGCCGGCAGCCTGGTCTTGGGCCGTGCCACGGCGAAGGCGCTGCTGGCGTTACAACCGGAGGAGGTATGCTTCGTGATCACCGGCGAATGGGTCGATCGCGACGGTGATGAGGATATCGCCTGTGCAGACTATCTCGATGCACTGCTGCACGGCGAAAACCCCGACCCGGAACTCTACGCCGCCCGCGTACGCAACTCCGATTTCGGTCGCCGCTTTCAGGCTGACAACAACCCGAATCTGCCCATCGGCGATCTCGCTCTCTGTGCCCAGCCCGACCGCTTCGATTTCGCCCTGCAAGCCTCGCACGCAGACGGGCAGCTACAGCTAAAGCGGACGCACACTGGCCAGGCGGATTCCCTGCGTCATTTCGGAGAACTCCGCAACGGCCTGAGACTACACGAGAATGGGTACGCCGAACGCCTCCAGGCCTAGGCCTTGAGATTCCCCGAACCAGGGTCGATTTGTTCTCTTTTGAACTCAGCCGTGCAATGCGGCTTTCCTATCTGCCACCCCTGCTGGTCTATGTCGCAGCAGGAGTATCCGGGCTGACCGAGATCGTCGGGACCTTCTTCGTCAAGGAGTCCCTCGGCTTGTCCGCAGCCTTCCTCGCTGCTCTGGGCTTCTGGGCAGGAATTCCCTGGGCCTTGAAGATGCCGCTCGGACACCTGGTCGACCTGATCTGGCGGCACAAGGCCGGGCTGGTATGGCTGGGCGCCGGGCTGGTCGCCACCAGCCTGCTGATCATGCTCGGCCTGGTGGCCGAACCGCGGCGCATGGCTGAGCTGATGTCCATCGAAACCTGGTTCGTTGTCGCCGCCCTGCTCTCGCCGGTCGGCTATGTCTTGCAGGACGTCGTCGCCGACGCAATGACCGTCGAAGCCGTGCCGCGCGTGGATGAACACGGGCAACCGCTGTCACCGGAAACGCGACGGCTGATGAACACCACGCTGCAGACCCTCGGCCGTATTGCCATCGTTGCCGGCGGCATTCTGGTCTCGCTGGTCAATGTGTTCATGTTCCAAGGCACCGAAACTCTGGCGAAGGAGGCCAAGGCGGCGATTTATGCCGAGGTCTTTGGCATGGCACTGGTCATTCCGGCGATCTCGGTTGCCGGCGTGCTGCTGGCGGCACTGCTCAAACGGTTCGACGCACGGCGGCTGCGCGCCCGTGGTTTTGACGAGACCAGCCTGTACGGCGGGCTCGACCCGCCACCGGTCCCCGTCCGGCCCGACGGGTGGATCCTCGGCGGTAGCGCAGTATTCGTCGCCATCAGTCTGTCGGTCGGACTCTCGCGACTGGCTTTTGGCGAAGAGATCATCTTCGCTGGCTCCTTCGCGGTGGTTGCTTTCCTGATGGCCCGGCTGCTCCGGGAACTCGACGTGGAGTCGCGGCGAACGCTGCTTGGGACCGCGATCGTGATCTTTGTCTTTCGCGCCATGCCGGGTCCTGGTGCCGGTTCCACCTGGTGGATGATCGACGTACTCGGTTTCGACCAGTCCTTCCTTGCGCGGCTCTCGCTGATCGCCAGCGTGCTCACGTTGTTTGGCCTGTTCGCCTTCCGCCGCTTCATGAGCGAGCGTTCGATCGCCTACATCGTCGGTTTTCTGACGCTCACCGACGCGCTGTTGAGCTTGCCCACCCTCGGCATGTACTATGGCCTGCACGAATGGACTGCGGCGCACACCGGTGGCGTCATCGACGCGCGCTTCATCGCGCTGATCGACACCGCGCTGGAGTCACCACTCGGGCAGATCGCCATGGTACCGATGCTGGCGTGGATCGCCAACTCGGCACCGGCCAATCTCAAGGCCACCTACTTCGCGGTGATGGCATCCTTTACCAACCTTGCACTGTCGGCTGCGCAGCTCGGCACCAAGTATCTGAACCAGTTTTTCGAGGTCAGCCGCGAGATCCGCGACCCGCAAACCCACGCCCTCCAAGTACCGGCAGATTATAGCCAGCTCGGCGCGTTGCTCACCCTGTCGATCGTACTCAGCCTGCTCCTGCCCTTGGCCGCGATCTGGGTGACGCAGCGGCTCAAGCTGCGCAGCGCCTGAGGCCGCGGCATCACTGAACCGAACGCGCCCGCCGGTCGCGGGCCATCGACCATTCGAGCAGCGAACATGCTTGCCTGCTCGCCCAATGCTGGGCATACTTTCTGTACCGTTTTTCACCAGAAAATCTTTGGGTTCCGCTGACCATGCCAGCCCGGTTACGCGCCCTGCAGGCCGACATCACCACGCTCGCAGTTGACGCGATCGTGAATGCTGCCAACTCGTCGCTGCTTGGCGGCGGTGGCGTCGATGGCGCCATCCACCGCGCTGCCGGTCCCGAGTTGCTGCATGCCTGTCGCCAGATCGGCGGCTGTCAAACCGGCGACGCCAGGCTCACCAGCGGCTATCGCCTGCCTGCCCGTTACATCATCCACACCGTCGGCCCAGTCTGGCACGGTGGTCACCGGAGCGAAGCCGACTTGCTGGCCGCGTGTTACCGGCGCTCGATCGAGCTTGCCAGCGCCCAGGGCGTGATCACTCTGGCCATCCCGAGCATCAGCACCGGCATCTATGGCTACCCGATCGAACCCGCCGCAACGATCGCGGTAACGACGGTGCGTTCGTCGCTCCAGGCCAACGGACCTATTCAGGAAGTGCTCTTCTGCTGCTTCTCCGCGCGTGACCTGCAGGTGTACGAAGCGCTACTCGGGGAGCATGGCCACGGAGGCGATTTCCGTGAATAGATATCCCGCCTGCCGACTATTGCCAGGTGGCGTCATTCCCGCACCAGCGGGAATCTACTACAGGGGCAGGAAAATTAGACTATCGGTTTGCTGCCCATGCACGGTGGTACCGACGCTGTCCCAGAAAAAAGGGCGCCGTATTGGCGCCCTCAAGGGGAGAGACCGAACTTTATGCTGGCTCAGTAGTGGTAGGCGGATTCGCCGTGCGAGGTGATGTCGAGACCTTCGCGCTCTTCTTCTTCCGGTACTCGCAGGCCAATCACCATGTCGACCAGTTTGAAAGCAATCAGGGAAACCACCCCGGACCAGACGATCACCGTACCGACACCCCATAACTGGCTGATCACCTGGGCAGTCATGTCGTAGTCGCCGACCTTGTTGAGTACGTAGTCATAGACACCGGTGCCGCCAAGCGAAGGCGCAGCGAAAACTCCAGTCAGGATGGCACCGAGCATGCCGCCGACACCATGCACACCAAAGACGTCCAGCGAATCGTCGGCGCCAAGCAGTCGCTTCAGTCCATTGACGCCCCACAGGCATACCACACCCGCCAGCAGGCCGATGACAATGGCGCCGACGACACCGACGAAACCTGCTGCCGGAGTGATTGCCACCAGGCCGGCCACCGCTCCGGAAGCAGCGCCGAGCATCGAGGGCTTGCCCTTGATCATCCATTCGGCCAGCATCCAGGACATCGCAGCACAAGCAGTGGCGACCCAGGTATTGACCATTGCCAGCGCTGCACCACCGCTCGCTTCGAGTGCCGAGCCGGCGTTGAAGCCGAACCAGCCGAACCACAACAGCGAAGCCCCGATCATGGTGAAGGTCAGACTATGTGGAGCCATCGATTCGCGGCCGTAGCCGATCCGCTTGCCGATGACGATCGAGCCGACCAGTCCGGCCACGGCAGCGTTGATATGCACCACGGTACCGCCGGCAAAGTCGAGCGCGCCCTTCTGAAACAGGAAGCCGGCCGTCTTGGTGGCTGCCTCGCCAGTTGCCGCGTCAAGGTAGGCGTCCGGACCTGCCCAGTACCATACCATGTGCGCCATCGGTAGGTAGGAGAGCGTAAACCAGATCACCATGAAGACCAGAATCGCGGCAAATTTCGCACGCTCAGCGAAGGCGCCGACGATCAGCCCGCAGGTAATGGCTGCGAATGCGCCCTGGAATATCACATAGGCCAGCTCGGAGACGACCACTCCCTTGCTGAAGGTAGCGGCAACCGAGTCGACGGTGATTCCCTTGAGGAAAATCTTGTCGAGCACACCAAAGAAGCCACCGCCTTCGGTAAATGCGACCGAATAGCCGTAGATTACCCAGAGCACGCTGATCAGCGAAAAGGTCACGAAGACCTGCATTAGTACCGAAAGCATGTTCTTGGTGCGCACCAGACCCCCGTAGAACAGCGCCAGACCAGGGATCGACATCAGGATCACCAGCGCGGCGCTGGTCATGATCCAGGCGTTGTCGCCCTTGTTGGCAACCGGCGTCGGTGCTGCCGCAGCCGCGGCAGGCTCAGCGCTGGCGGCGGTCGTGGCAGCGGGTTCCGCCGCCGGTGTCGCCGCTGGTGCGGCAACTGCTGTGGAAGTTTCCGTGGCCGCTGCAGGTTTGTCTTCAGCCCAGGCCGGAGCCCCCATGCTGACGGCGCCGAGCAGGGCGAGGATGGCGAATGTGCGTCTCATGATTGGCTCCTCACAGGGCTTCTTCACCGGTTTCACCGGTGCGAATGCGAATGACTTGTTCAATGGTCGAGATGAAGATCTTGCCGTCGCCGATCTTGCCGGTGCTGGCAGATTTTTCGATGGCTTCGATCACCTGGTCGAGAAGGCTGTCGCTGATCGCTGCTTCGACCTTAACCTTGGGCAGGAAGTCGACGACATATTCGGCGCCGCGGTACAGTTCGGTATGGCCCTTCTGGCGCCCGAAGCCTTTGACTTCGGTGACGGTGATTCCCTGTACGCCGATCGCCGACAGCGCTTCTCGTACTTCGTCAAGCTTGAAGGGCTTGATGATGGCGGTTACCAGTTTCATGTTGCTCTCCTTATCAGGGGGCTGAAGAAGCCTCCCAAGTTTAAATATGGATGGTTCAAGGAAATACTGGCCAACTTTAAGCAGATTCCGTGCCATGACTTTTTATCTCGATAAATCAAAATGGTGTTTCCTGCGGATGCGGCTTGGCAAGTGATCCTGCACAGCGATAGCGCAGCTTCCCGGCTCTTTGCACCAGATTGGTGCGCCACCTGTCGTGCGCCCTGGCTGTGCTAAACTCGACGCTTCCTGCAACCACTTGCGCCGCTCGGTGACTACCATGCTCGACCCGAAATTCCTTGAAGATCTCGGCGCTCGTCTGAGCGCCCTCATTGCGGCCAGTCCAGCCGCCGACATCGAGAAAAATGCGCGTGCGCTGCTCTCCAGCGGACTGGCAAAGCTCGATCTGGTCAGTCGTGAAGAGTTCGATATCCAGACGCAGGTTCTCCAGCGCACACGGGAAAAACTGAAGGCCCTCGAAGAACGCCTCGATCGCCTGGAGAATCCGCCGGATCGGCCCGCCTGATCGACCGTTGCTGCGCGCAGGCGCTGTTTCCGGTCATCGTCCGACTTCTCCTGATCTTGCTCCGCGACTTTTACGGTCATGCCGCTCGCCATTGTCCATAGTCGCGGCCTCGATGGTCTGGCCGCTCTGGAGGTGGCGGTCGAAGTTCATCTGACGGCTGGTTTGCCAAACGTGACCGTGGTCGGACTGCCCGATACCGAAGTCAGGGAAGCGCGTGATCGGGTGCGGGCAGCCCTGCAGAACGCTGGTTTCGAATTTCCCCGCAAGCGCATCACGGTCAATCTCGCTCCGGCCGATCTGCCGAAGGAATCGGGTCGCTTCGATCTGCCGATTGCCCTCGGCATTCTCGCCGCTTCTGGCCAGATCCCGGCCACCGCGCTGGCGGGTCATGAATTTGCCGGCGAACTTTCGCTCTCCGGCGAACTGCGGCCGATTCGCGGGGCGCTGGCAATGGTCCTGGCTGCCGGCGGCATGGGGCGCTGCTTCGTGCTCCCGGCCGGCAGTGCCCGCGAGGCAGCCCTGGCCAGTCAGGTGCCGGTGCTTGCTGCCAATACCCTGCTCGAGGTTTGCGCGCATCTGACCGGGCAGGCGGTGCTGGCCGAATGTCTTGTCGACGATACGGCACCAGATGATCAGTGCATCAACTATCCGGACCTCGCCGACGTGCGTGGCCAGGTCCAGGCCAAGCGTGGGCTTGAAATCGCCGCGGCGGGCGAACATTCGCTTCTTTTGGCCGGTCCTCCAGGGACCGGCAAATCGATGCTCGCCAGCCGACTACCCGGTTTGCTGCCGCCGATGACGCTGGCTGCCGCACTCGAATCGGCGGCAGTGCTTTCGCTGGCCGGGCAATTTCGCCCTGAACTTTTTCGCCGTCATCCCTATCGTGCGCCACACCATACGGCTTCCACGGCGGCGCTGGTTGGCGGCGGCAGCGTCCCGCATCCTGGGGAGATCTCGCTGGCGCATCAGGGGGTACTCTTTCTCGACGAGCTTCCCGAGTTTGATCGGCGCGTGCTCGAAGCGCTGCGCGAACCGCTTGACTCGGGGCGTATCCACATTTCGCGCGCGACCCGGCAAGCCGAATTTCCAGCGCAATTCCAGCTCGTCGCAGCGATGAATCCCTGTCCCTGCGGGTATTACGGGGACCCGCGCGGCCGCTGCCGGTGCACGCCGGATCAGATCCTGCGTTACCGCGGCAAACTCTCCGGCCCGCTACTCGACCGCATCGATCTACAGATCGAGGTGCCCGCAGTACCCGCGGAAGTGCTGCAGCAGCCCCCCGACGGAGAGACGTCGGCGAGCGTGCGTGCACGTGTCGCACAAGCCCGGGAACGGCAGCTCCGGCGGCAGGGAAAAGCCAATGCTCGCCTGCATGCCCGGGAAATCGACCGATTCTGCCAACCCGCAGCGGCAGCGGCGGCACTTCTGAAACAGGCGATCAGTCGCTTCGAGCTTTCGGCACGCGCCTTGCACCGCCTGCTCAAGGTGGCCCGGACGATCGCCGATCTCAAGGAAAGCGACACCATCGAGGCAGCGCATGTGGCTGAAGCCGTACAGTTTCGTCGCTTCGCAAAGGATTGATCCATGCCGAACTCACGTCCCCCGAGCGCGTCGCGCAGCCTGGTCTGTCTGCTGGCCGCGCTGGCGGCGCTCGGCCCCTTCTCGATCGACACTTACCTGCCGTCTTTTCAAGACATTGGCACGTCGCTGGGGGCCACTCCGTTACAGGTTCAACAGACACTGACCGCGTATCTGCTGCCTTTCGCACTGATGACGCTGTGGCATGGCGCGATCTCCGATGCGCTGGGGCGTCGGCGGGTCATCCTGGTGTCCGTCGCGCTCTTTGCGCTGGCCTCGGCCGGTTGCATGTTTGCCACACGTATCGAACATCTCTGGTTGCTGCGCGCCTTGCAAGGAATGACTGCCGGTGCCGGTCTGGTCATCTGTCGGGCGATCGTCCGCGACCTCTACGAGGGGGCCTCAGCACAGCGGCTGATATCGCAGGTGACGATGATGTTCGCCCTTGCACCGGCGATTGCGCCGGTGCTCGGCGGCTGGCTGCAATCATGGTTTGGCTGGCGCTCGGTGTTTGCCTTTCTGGTGCTGAACAGCGTCGTCCTGTGGCTGAGCTGCTGGTTCCTGCTGCCGGAAACCCTACCCCGTCATCAGCGCCAGTCCTTGCGTGTCGGCTACCTCACCCGCAGTTACTGGAAGGTGCTGACTTCTCCCGCCTTTCTGCTGACCTGTTCTGCTCTGGCGTTCAATTTCGCCGCTTTCTTCATCTATGTATTGTCGGCGCCCGTTTTCCTGATGCGCCATCTGGGCGTTCCGGCGACCGGTTTCCTGTGGCTGTTCGGCCCGGCCATGACTGGCCTGATGATCGGTGCGTGGTCGTCAGACCGGCTGGCCGGCAAGCTTTCGCCGGCATGCACGATTGCCATCGGCTATCTGGTGATGGGCACGGCTGCAACCCTCAACCTGATCCTGAATCTGGTGCTGCCACCGGCGTTGCCCTGGAGTGTGTTGCCGCTCTTTGGATTCACGCTCGGCATGTCTCTGGCGATGCCCTGCCTGACCCTACGGGCGCTTGACCTGTTCCCGGAACAACGGGGCCTGGCGGCTTCCTGCCAGACCTTCCTGCAGTCCGGTTTCAATACGCTTGCCGCCGGTCTGATCGCACCGGCACTGTGGGGATCTACGCTGACCCTGGCGTTCGGTATGGGCGGTTTGCTGCTGCTGGGTGCGTTTGCCGCCATCATCCAGCAGTGGCGAATGTCGCCCAAACTCCAATTCGCCTGCTTGCCATAAATCGCCTGGGAAAATGAGGTCATGGGAAAATGGGGACAGGCACTGCCGAGCGACGATGTCCGGCCTCCCAGAACCGGGGGATTTGCCATGCCTGGCCTGCACCTGCTCGCTGAACTCTACGACTGCCGCTGCCCCCCGCAGTTGCTCACTGACGCTGACGCATTGCGGGAACTCTGCCTGGCCGTTTGCGCTACGCCGGGGTTGACCCCCGTCGGACAGATCTTCCACCAATTCGGCAGCGCGCTGGACCCGTCCGGCGCGACAGGTGTCGTGGTACTCGCCGAGTCGCATCTTGCCGTGCATACCTGGCCGGAAGTCCACGCGGCCACCCTGGACCTGTATGTCTGCAATTTCAGTCAGAACAACAGTACTGCCGCACGCCTCGCCTGCCAACGCCTGATCAGCGCCTTTGTGCCCGCGCGCGTGCTGCGGCGCGAGCTGGAGCGCGGCATTCCGGACCTGGCCGGGGGGTTTGACAACGCCCGAAAATGATTAGTCGCAGTATCCAGGGGTATACTTGGAATCTTCGTTCAAAAAATGCAGGGAGGCTGTGTGGAATCGCTTCGCTTTACTCTTGAACACTCCGAGATCCCTACTCATTGGTACAACGTCGTCGCCGATCTGCCGAATCCGCCGCTACCGCCGTTGGGTCCCGACTGTAAACCGGTGTCACCGGAGCAGATGGGGATGATCTTTCCGATGGCGATCCTCGAACAGGAAATGTCGACCGAGCGCTGGATCCCGATTCCGGATGCCGTACGCGAAGTCTATCGCTTGTGGCGCCCGCCCCCCTTGATTCGTGCGCGCCGGCTCGAAGAAGTGCTCGGAACACCGGCCAGAATTTACTACAAGCATGAAGGCGTTTCGCCGGCCGGTTCGCACAAGCCCAACACCGCCGTACCGCAGGCGTATTACAACCAGCAGGCAGGCATCAAGCGCATCACGACCGAGACCGGCGCCGGGCAATGGGGTTGTTCGATGGCTTTTGCCGGTCAGATGTTCGGCCTTGAGGTGCGTGTCTACATGGTCAGCATCAGCTATCGGCAAAAGCCTTTCCGGCGCTCAATGATGCAAACCTGGGGTGCCGAGGTGTTCGCCAGCCCATCGAAGATGACCCAGACCGGTCGCGACCTATTGGCGAAGGATCCGGAGAACCCGGGTTCGCTGGGCATTGCCATTTCCGAAGCCGTCGAGGAAGCGGCTTCCCGGGCCGACACCAGTTACACGCTCGGTTCGGTGCTCAATCACGTCGCGCTGCACCAGACGATCATTGGCCAGGAAGCGAAAAGGCAGTTCGAGAAGGCCGGCGATTGGCCGGATGTCATCTTCGCCCCCTGCGGCGGCGGTTCCTCGTTTGCCGGCGTGGCTTTTCCATTCGTTGCGGACAATGCAGCCGGCGGGCGGAACGGCAGACCCACCCGGCTGGTTGCCGTCGAACCGAGTTCCTGCCCGACGCTGACCAAGGGCGTTTATGCCTACGACTTTGGCGACGCCTCGGGCTTCACGCCGCTGATGAAGATGTACACACTCGGGCACGATTTCATGCCGCCAGGCATTCACGCCGGTGGCCTGCGC
>WBZU01001939.1_pt1 | contig 14843 bp, 8 predicted proteins | sample 5204311 | NCBI WGS metagenome assembly WBZU01 (sample SAMN12344359, study PRJNA552823) | activated sludge metagenome | biome: Activated sludge suspended growth; feature: Nitrification reactor; material: Wastewater; isolation source: activated sludge from nitrification reactor of wastewater treatment...
AGATTGGTCATTCAGGAGTTGGATAAACGGAACCTGAAACTCGGTTTTCAGAGAAAAGACTTGTATGTGAATGGTCTCCTGTCTTTTCAAAAAAAAGGTGGAAGTCGAGAAGATAGGTTACTGGATCAGCTTCTCACTTGTGCTTTGATTGAAGCTCGGAGCTGTGAACGCTTCAAGCTGCTTTCTCAGGAATTGGAGGATGAGGAATTGCAAAAATTTTATCATCATTTTATGGTATCTGAAGCCGGACATTACAAAATGTTTATCGAGCTGTCAGAATATTATTTTCCAAAAGAGATTGTCAGAAAAAGGTGGGAGCAGTTTTTAGATCATGAAGAGAAACTTATGGCATCCATGGAGATCCGAGGAGACAGAATGCATTAACATTATTTATTTTCGATTTTTTTGGGTCGAATAGCATCCAATCGCAGAATTCTTATTTTTTCATTCAAAGTTTGTAATTGTGTAGATGCCGTTATTTTATAGCGATTAATCTCTTGATCCACTTTAACAAAAGTTTCATCTCTAAACTCAATAGCCTGCTGAGGTGGAGGAAATGAATTTTCACCGTAGAGCGCGATCAGATGCCCAAGTTTATTCGTCAGCTTGATGGGATAGTTGATAGGATCCTGATTGCTTTTGTTTTTTGTTTGGTACAAGTTTTGTTCAACCTGAGTAAAAATAGAGTCTATGTCAGACTTGATGAGTTTGAGTTCATTCAAAGAATCTGAATCAGGTAGTCCTGAGAAGAAATTATTCATTTGATTTTTTATGTCCCTCATTTCTAAGATACATTTGTGTGCTTCGTCGATTTTATTCCTCAATGATTTAATAAAATCATAATTTTTTTTCACATCCTCGTCAGTGACAGGAAATCTAGGATCTTTATCAATTCTACAATAGAGTGAATCTGTAAAAGCTTTAGATTTAAAAATTATCTTATATAAACCCGGGTAAGCTGATGGGCCTTTCAATGAAGACCACCACAACACCATATTATCAAATGATGTCGCCGGGTTGCCGGTATAGGGTATTAATATTAAATTACTGCCTGCTTTGATCTCAACTTTATTTTGAGAAACAATAGGAAAATTGCTTGATATAGATACGGTGTCGTTTGAATCGCTGATGAGAAAAATAAGAGCTGTATCTTTTTTTGACCAGTTTGGAAAATATGAATATAGCATTATTTCTGAGGGAAGATTTTTTCCATGAGGTGTTGGTTTTTCTTGTGATGATCCATAATCTCGAAGCGAGGGGTTAGGAGTGAAAAGTTGAGGCTTCTGGATCGATTTATTGGCTTTTCGAATGGGTTCCAGGTTGTCTATTATCCATAATCCTCGACCTTGAGTACTGGCTATAAGTGAATTATTTTTGATGACCAGATCAGTGATTGGTGTGATGGGGAGATTCTGTTGTAGCGGATACCAGAGTTCTCCTTTATTATAACTGATATAAATTCCTTTTTCTGTGCCTGAATAGAGCACAGAGGGATCGAGCACATCCACTCTAATACAACGAGTGAAATGATCTTGTGCTATTCCTTTGGTGATCAACATCCAAGTTTTGCCAAAATCATTTGTACGAAAAAGGTAGGGACGATCATCTCCATTTTTATATGAAGTAGCCGCCAAATAACACACGGATGGATCCTTAGGATCAGGTTCAATAGAATTGATAAGCGTCCATTCCGGCAGTTGAGGAGGACTTACATTTGTCCAATTTTTTCCTGCATCTTTACTTACGTAGACTAATCCATCGTCTGAACCCGTCCAGAGCAAACCCTCAACTGCTGGCGACTCGGCTGCACAAAATATTGTGCAATAATATTCAACGGATGTATTGTCTTTAGTGACAGGACCACCTGAAGCTTTTTGGCGGGATTTATCATTTTTCGTGAGGTCAGGACTTATGGTTGACCAACTTTGTCCACGGTCCTTGCTGACATGAAGGTGATTGGAAGCAACATACAATTTGGTTGAATCGTGAGCAGAATAGAAAATCGGAAAATTCCACTGGAAACGATATTTCAAATCCTCAGCTCCATGTCCAATAGGATTGTCCGGCCATACATTTATAGCTTGCGAAATGTCTCGATTGTGATCATAAAGAGTAAGGTAACCTCCATAAGAACCACCGATTACGATTTCAGGGTCAATGGGATCTGGCACAATATACCCGGATTCTCCGCCGGCTGTTGATTCCCAATCAGCAAAACCTATTTTATTACCGACTGATCTTGAATTTATTCGAATAGCGCTGTTGTCTTGTTGAGCTGCATAAATCCTAAACGGGACATGGTTATCTACATTTACTCTATAAAATTGTGCAGTTGGTTGATTGTAAATACTGGACCAACTTTTTCCTCCATTCTCAGAAATTTGGGCACCTCCATCGTGTCCAACGATCAACCGCTGGGAGTTTGAAGGGTCAAGCCAAAGATCATGATGATCCCCGTGAGAAGTGTTGACTTCACTGAAAGTTTTGCCGCCATCCTTGGAGTAATGTAATGAAACATTGAGTACATAAACGCCATCGGGATTTTTCGGGTCAGCATAAACGCGTGTAAAATACCATGAGCGTTGCCTCAGTTTGTTTTCCGAATTCACTTTCTCCCAGGTTTTTCCTGAATCATCTGATCTGTAAAGACCCCCATTTAAGTTCTCTATCATTGCATATATTCTCTCCGGTCGCTGGGGACAAATACTGAGGGTAACCTTACCCCAAATACCTTCAGGCAAGCCTTCATTTTGTGTCAGATTTTGCCAGCTTTCTCCGCCGTCCATTGATTTGTAAATACCGCTACCGGATCCACCGCTTACAAACTGATATGGATTTCTGAGGACATACCACATACCGGCATACATAATTTGAGAGTTTGTTGGATCTATTGCCAAATCGGAGGCGCCTACTGTGTCTGAAATGTAAAGCACTTTTCTCCAATTTTTTCCACCATCTATTGACTTGAAAATTCCCCTTTCCGGACCGGGTCTGAATACATTTCCTATCGCCGCTACTAGGACTTTGTTTGGGTCTTTTCTATGAATGCGGACGCGGCTGATTTGTTTGGTTCCCGCTAATCCCATATGAGTCCAAGTTCTCCCAGCATCGGTTGATCTCCAAATACCATTACCCGACGACATATTTCCTCTCAATGTTTCCTCTCCTGTTCCTGCATATAATATGTCCGGGTCACTGGCAGAAATTTCTACAGCACCTACTGATCCTCCAAAGTATCCATCAGATATATTATTCCATGATTCGCCTTTGTCTGAAGTTTTCCAAACACCACCTCCTGTGGTTGCCATATAATAGGTTTGTAAATCAGAATTGACACCGCAAACACCGCTGACTCTACCTGCTCTTGGTGGGCCAAGCTCTCTCCATTGGACCGCCTCAAAAATTTTCTGATAGGGATTTTCTTGCGCTTGCAGTACAATGTACAGGTTACATATGAAGGCAAGGAGAAGTAGACTTGCTTTTTGCATGATACAAAAATACCAAAAAGCAATGATTCAACATTTTGCTGACGATATGAGATACTAAAAAATATTATGAGTGATCTTAATCACATGCAGGTGGGCATGGTCTTATCATTGGACTCGCTGATTTATAGTATATGATGGGATTGGTGTCATCCCCCATTTCGCGTAAACTAATGTCAATCGGAATACAATAGAATAAGCTTCCGGTATTAGTTGAGTAATTTGCATCCCCGGGTGCAAATCTAAAACCGGCTACTTGAGGGTTACTATACATACTGTACATATAGGCTACCATATCTTTAGAAATCGTGAAATACCTGTTCATTGTAGAATCGTTATGGCGGATATTATTTCTGGCCAGTTCAATGGTTCTTCGCGCAGTATTTGAAGACTCCTCCTGTAATGTATTGTACTGCAGCATCCTCAATGTTGTCGCATTGCAGTCATTGACAAACTGAGGCAGATCTGTCATATTGGCATAAAATAGGAAAAATCCAGATAGCAAACCTAGTCCAAAGAATAAAACTTGTTTCATGATAATTATTGGTTTTTAAAAGTGAATTTTTTCAAATTGAGTGAATTAAAGATAGTTGAAATCTTATAAATGAATATTTTATTCGGTTTGATCGGATTCAGAAATCAGTTTCAACTCTTTATTGTCATATTTAAGTACTTAATTAATAGACAATAACATATTATGGAAAAACATATATTATCTTTTCTATCATTTTCGGGTACATTTTATGTGTATCAAACACTAATCATTAGTGTGTGATAATGGAAAAATGTTACCATCCATCATTTCTCATATTTATTGCAAGTGCTAAAAAATTAAATATTCAATCTTTTATCGATTACAGAACAATAAATAATGGATAAAATTGCTGGGTTTATTCATAGTAATATTGGTAGTAGGGGCAAATTACTGATCTTGGCTTTTGCCTTTGCGAGTCAGTCGTTGCTTGGTTCTGATGGATCTCCTCAGACCATCAGAGACTCTGAGGTGTACGATATACCAGGCTTTTATGCTATGGAAGCAAATCAAAAGGATAGTGCACTGACCTCTCAAATCATGAAAGCAAAGCTTGACAAGCCAATCAGTGAATACTGCAAACTTGTAATTTACTTTGAGAAAAGATCTTGGCTTCATTTTTTGAATGAAAGACATCAGTCATTATTTGATGATTACAGCTCTGTGATGACTCTTTTGGACGACGATCAACACACACTGATCTCATATATTTTATCGATCTCATCACTTTATCTGACCTGGGGCAAGGTACAGGGTGCTTACACTCTTGCACAATTTGCGATCAACAAATCTCTCGAACATAAAGAATATTTGCTGCTTGCAAAATCATATGTTAGCGCCGGCAGATCTTTTGGTGTGAAAGGGGATAAACTTGAAGCATTCAGATTTTTATTGAAAGCAAAGGAAGTCTGTGATAAATATGATTTTAACTCATATGAATCTGAACTCTGGTTTGAAATAGGTGAGTACTATCAAATTTTAAATTCAAATTATAAAAGTTACGATGCATTTTTTAATGCCGAGAAGAGCATCAAAAAGTTGAACGAAGTTGATACTTCTCTCTTGTATAAGTATACCGTATCAAAGATGCAGGTATTACTCAATATTGACACATCTCAATTTGACGAAAAAGAGATACTTAATATTTTAATTTGGGCGCGTGCTCAGATGGATATAGATCTAGAAGACAAAGCTTCAGCAACCCTGCGTCAAGCATATATCGAAAACTCTGATTTAAAAAAAATAAAGATGTATTATGAGTTGTATGCTCCACAAGAGTTAGTTCTACTAAAGAAAACGGATAGCTATTTGTATAATAAAATAAAATCTTATATAGCAGAGGCTGACCGCCAATTAGACTCTGCGGAATTTTACAATCTTTTGGCTGAGAATTACCTTACTGATCAGTCTCAATCCTACTATGCATTCAACTTTTACTGGCGATTGGGTCAATTTTATGAGCGCACAAATCAAGTGACAAAAAGTATTGCTGCATTTGAGAAAGCTCTTTTGAAGTCCAAAGGACTGGATGTATTGCCTCGCGTTATAGATGTGACACAGGAATTGTGTACACAATATAAAAATATAGGAGATTACAAAAGTGCATTGAAGTATAATCAGCTTCAAATGATGTACAAAGACTCGTTGCAGTCAATCGCAAACTCAGAGCAAATGTTTAATCTTAAATTGAGTAACGAAGAAAAAATAAGGCAGATTGAGTTGGATAATTTAGCAAAAATCAATGAGCGTAGATTCAATCTTCAATACATGGGGATTATTATAGTACTCACTTTAGTATTTTTGGCTATTATACTCATGGGTACTTATAAATGGCCTGAGTGGACAATACGGCTCTCTGGATTTGTCGCATTTATCATGCTTTTTGAATTTATTATTTTAATTCTCGATCAAAAAATTCACCATGTTGCTCATGGAGAACCTTGGAAAATGCTGGCCATCAAGATTGGAATCATATCGTTCTTGCTTCCATTCCATCATTGGATAGAATATAAGGTGATGAACTATTTGATCAGTCATAAAATGCTCCGATTCACAAGACCGTCTTTTTATAGAATTTTTGGGAATTTCAAAACCTGGTTTACTCATAATAATGTTGATGTAAAGTCTAATGCAGCACAGGAAAAGAGGATTTAACCAATATGATTTTAAGACCATTTTGTTGATTCTATTGAACAATCAGAGTGAGTGTTTAACAATGGAATTTAGGCTTTTGGAGGCGACTTATTACTGATTGCCAATCGGTTTACCGGTATATTTAAACAAATCGCACTAACTTTCATTTTATTAGAAACATTCGACATGGCATCATTATTGAAGGGTGGGGAGTTCCTGATTAAGGACACCGATATTGAGTCTAATTTTATTCCTGAAGATCTTTCAGAAGATCAACTGATGATCAGAGATTCGGTAAGAGAGTTTATAGAATCCGAAGTATGGAAGTATGGTAACGAACTTGATCATCAGGTAGAACTCCTGAATAAAGCTGGAGAATTGGGGCTCCTGGGCGCACACATACCTGAAGAGTATGGTGGGACACCCTTGGATACGCATAGTAATACGCTTATTTCTGAGGAGTTGGGTAGAGGAAATGGATCTTTCAGCACCTCATTAGCTGCACATACCGGAATAGGAATGTTGCCTTTATTTTATTTTGGTACGGAAGAACTAAAGAAGAAATTTTTGCCAGGCCTGGCTGCCGGGACTTTGAAAGCTGCATATTGTTTGACTGAACCGGGATCCGGTAGTGATGCCTTAGCTGCCAAAACTCGCGCTGATCTTAGTCAAGACGGTAATTATTATATTCTGAATGGACAGAAAATGTGGATCAGCAATGCCGGTTTCGCAGATGTATTTACAGTTTTTGCCCAAATTGATGGTAACAAGTTTACCGGATTTTTAGTAGAGAAAGGCACAGCGGGGTTAAGCTTAGGAACAGAAGAACATAAAATGGGCATCAAAGGATCTTCTACGAGGCAGGTGTTTTTTGAGAATGTGCAAGTACCTGTGGGCAACGTGCTAGGTGAGGTCGGAAAAGGACATTTAATTGCATTTAATGTTTTGAATGTAGGAAGATATAAACTCGGTGTCATGTCGATGGGAGGATGTAAAATGTGCTTGACCCTGGGTGTAAGATATGCCAATGAACGTGTTCAATTCCAACAAGCCATATCTGGTTTTGGTGCAATACAATACAAATTAGCCGAAATGGCGATACGAACGTATGCCCTGGAGAGCACGGTATACCGAGTTTCCGATCTTATGGATGATCACAAGACAGTTCTATTGAATTCAGGTAGCAGTTATGGTGCAGCCATGTTGGAAGCATCAGAAGAGTATGCTGTCGAATGTGCCATAATTAAGATTTATGGGTCTGAGGTACTGGATTACGTTGTGGATGAATTGGTGCAGATTTACGGAGGCAATGGTTTTAGTGAGGAATTTCCCATTTCCAGAATTTATCGGGATGCCAGAATCAATAGAATTTACGAGGGTACCAATGAAATCAATCGGATGCTGATTATTAACATGATTTTGCGAAGAACTTTAAAAGGGAAACTAGATCTGGTTGGGCCTGCGTGGGATGTTCAAAAGGAATTGACGAGCCTGCCGGATATGAGTCAACCGGAGGGTCGCTATGGCAAGGAAATTCGATCAGCAAAGGATTTTAAAAAGATGACTCTTATGGTAGCCGGGGCTGCTGTGAAATACCAGATGGATGGAAAACATGAACTCAAAGATCAACAAGAATTGCTGATGAATGTCGCTGATATGATGATCGACCTTTACAATGCAGAGTCTGTGTTATTGAGACTTCAAAAGCTTTCTTTAAGGAAAACAGAGGAAGAAATGTCCATTTATGAAGCTATCATGAAGGTTTTCTTTTGGGATGCTCAGAGCAGATTGGTCAAAAACGCTCAAGATGCACTAGCATCATTTGCTACAGGTGATGAACTTAAAATAATGCTCATGGGTGTCAAACGATTTGCCAGGTATGAGCCGGTCAATGTGAAAGAATTAAGAAGGTCTATTGCTGGTAAAATGATTGCTGCGAATGAATATTGTTTTTAATTATTGTATGAGTGTATTCAGCCATTGTGTTTAACCTTAGGATTTTCCCCTTGAAAATCGATTATAATCGAAATTGACCCCAAAAGAAGGACAATGCACTGTGCATAATGTTTGAGAATAGATTTTGAGATTGTTTGGGTTGCGGCTGCTATTGATCCTTGAATATTGATCCAAATGTATTTTTGAAAAAATAAAAGTTTACTCCCTTAATAGCTATTGCCATTTCCGGTAGAGTAAGGATCACGTCCCTCATTTTTGGGTGAACGAGTTTATTCAACTATCGCATTTTAAAACCATTTGGTCATATCCGATTCCTTGATTTTACTTCACATTTAATTCTCACAGGGAATCGCCAAAGCAGATTTCAGGGTTAATTTGAAAATAGTGTTTTGAATACTCCGGATGGTGACAGTTTATCCGGAATCGAATTTATACGAGCATTTCCTTTCTTACAAACTATAACTAATTCAGGGTAAAAATTTTTAAATGTGGGAGAGCTAGTACCAGAAAATTCAGGATTAAACCTGTTCCGTTTTGTCTTTGTTTTTTGTTTGGAGGATGGCTTGTGCCTGCAATGGCCAGGATTCGATTAAATTCTGGTCTACATCCTCGAAAAGTACAAACCAATTTCTCATTTCTTTTTGGGAAATTTCTGCAATTTGTTCAAAACTGCGAATTCCTGAGGCCACCAGTTTCTCTTTTACATTTTCATCAATGCCTACGATCCATCCAAGAGGATCAGTTGGAGCAGCATGAGACAAGGTCAGTTTTGTAAAAGTCTCTTCGCCGATAACTTGCTGAAGGATCAACATATGTTGATTGAGCAAGGATCTCATTTCCGAGACGAGCTCAGGATCTGAATGTTGTTGGGTCTGCGCAAGTGTTTTGATCTGCTGTGACAAACTTTCCAATTTATCATCTAGTTGTTGAATTGACTCTGAAAATTGGGGTGAGGATTTGTCCGTCGTTTGTTGAATATTGCCCATTTGGTCAAATTCACGTCTCAACTGGAGATACTTATGCTCTATTGATTCATATTTGGACTTCCAGTCTTCGTAAGCAACCCTAAAAGTTTTCTCCTGAGACTGTAACTGCTCAAATTTATCGCTCAGATCCAATTTTTCTTTCCTGACCTGATCGAATTGCAGTTTCAATGCTTCTTTATCCTGGGCTATTTGCTCCGCATTCCTTTTGTATTTTTGGACATAAGTTACGCACGCGGCAATGGTAGCTATAACCAAAACAGCAAAGAAAATCAATAAAAAGCCGTACCAAAGTGGCATGAAAGTGTGGTTTGTTACAAAAGTAAGGAAATAATTATACTGCACATGAATTTTATATATAATCATTTTTCATGTACTGTAAAACTTTGAGTACAAGCTCTATTTAAAAATTAAGCGCGAGGTGGATATTCCTTGTTGTAGGCATATTTCAAGACATCAAAGGTGGTCACGATACCGACCAACTCACCATTTTCAACTACAGGTATTGCGTGAAACAAATGCTCCATAAATACTTCGGCAGCTGTTCCAATTTTGTCTGAAGGTTCTATGTATGCCACTTTGGGAGTCATGACATCTTTGGCTGTAACTTTGCTCAAATCCTGTTGCTCCTTGCATTTTTTGAAAATATCATTCATTGAAAGCATACCCTTCAATTGTCTGTCTTCGGTGACCGGAACGTGTTGTATTTTCTTGCTGATCATGATTTCTTTGATGTCATGCAAATTGTCATTTGGATTCACTGTGATCAAATTGCTCGTCATGATTTGGCTAACCTTTTCGTTCATCATAATTGGACTCGATTTTGATTGTATGATATAAGTTTGATTGTTCTCACAAATGTAGCTTTCTTTTGTCTAAAATATATTTTTTGTAAGCTCATTTTCTACAATATTGGGCAGGGTAACCTCGAGGTCCGGGAAATTGTCCATGGCAAGTTGTATGGTTTGAATCGCTCCCGGATTTCTTGCCCAGGCTCTTCGGGCGATACCATTGTTTACATCCCAAAACAGCATTTGCTCGATACGCACTTTGCTTTCTTCAGTTCCATCAATCAACATGCCAAATCCCCCATTGATGACATCACCCCAACCGACGCCGCCTCCATTGTGCAGGGATACCCAACTAGCCCCTCGGAAAGCATCTCCAATGACGTTGTGGACAGCCATATCAGCTGTAAAGCGGGATCCGTCATAGATATTTGAAGTCTCCCGGAACGGGGAGTCGGTACCGGAAACATCATGATGATCTCTTCCGAGAACTACCGGGCCTATTTTGCCTTGAGCTATAGCCTCATTAAATGCCAGAGAAATCTGTATTCTTCCTTCAGCATCGGCATAGAGAATCCTTGATTTTGATCCTACCACCGGAAGTTGTTCCCCTGCGCTCTTGATCCATCTGATATTATCTTGATATTGTTGTCTTCTGTTGCCATCCGAATTCTGTTCCAAACGCATTAAAGTTTCAGCGGCGATTTGATCGCTGAGACGTAAATCCTCCAGAGAACCTGAGGTGCAAACCCATCTGAATGGACCGAAGCCATAATCGAAGCAAAGGGGACCCATGATATCTTCCACATATGATGGATAGCGGAAGCCGGAATGCCGTGAGTCGTCGATTATATCTGCGTCTGAGAGAGCGGCTTCTTTCAGAAATGCATTGCCATAGTCCCAAAAATACATTCCCCGTTGATGCAAAATATTGACAGCATCGACATGTCTCCTCAAAGTTTTTCTGACTTCTGCCATGAACTTGTTTTTGTCCGAAGCAAGAAGTTCTTTCGCTTCCACAAAGCTCAAACCACCTGGACAATAGCCAAGGTCATCTATATTGTGAAGGGAAGTCTGATCTGAACCCAAATGAACGCTTATATTATGGCGAGCTGCATATTCCCATAGGTCAACCACATTGCCGGCATAGACCAGACAAATGCCTTGATCACCGATGTAAGTTTGAGCTTTTTCGAAAATAACCGGGAGCTCATGGTACACATGTGCAGCATCAATATAATTGTCTTGTATTCGCTGGTGAATGGCATCCGGATCAACTTCTGCAATGATGCAAGTGGCGCCTGTGATTACGGCTGCAAGTGACTGTGCGCCGGACATTCCTCCTAATCCGGAAGTGATAAACAATTTGCCCCTTAGATCTGAGCTGCCGAAGTTCATCCTTCCTGCATTGAGTAAGGTGATCGTGGTACCGTGAACGATGCCTTGTGGTCCAATATACATAAATGAACCCGCAGTCATCTGTCCGTATTGAGTTACACCCAATGCGTTGAATTTGTTCCAGTCTTCCTTGGTAGAATAGTTTGGAATCATCATACCGTTCGTTACAACTACACGCGGAGCAAATGAAGTTGACGGAAACAATCCCAATGAATGTCCTGAGTACAATACCAAGGTTTGTTTCAGGCTCATTCGACTCAGGTAATTCATACAAAGTCTATATTGAGCCCAGTTTTGAAACACCGCACCATTACCTCCGTAAGTGATCAATTCCTGAGGATATTTTGCTACGAGCGGGTCCAGATTGTTTTGGATCATGAGCATGATAGCAGCAGCGGGCTTACAAACACAAGGGTATTGTTCTATCGGCCTTGCCCTCATTTCATAGTCGGGAAGAAATCGATACATGTATATTCTTCCGTATTGCTTCAGCTCATGAGCAAATTCATCTATCAAGATATGATGCCATTTCGAAGGGAAATACCGGAGTGCATTCCGGACAGCAAGATGTTTATCATCCTTAGACAATCCATCAATATTGCGCTTAGGAGCATGGGGTAGCTGAGGATCCGGTATTCTGCTTTCAGGAAGCTTTAGTGGTAAAAATTCCTTGACAAGTTCTTGAAATTGATGAAGAGACGACATAAGTTCATTTGAAATGAATCCCAAAGATCACAATTTACATGCAATGTAACGGATCATGTAGACTCAAATTCGCTTTGGAAAAGCAAGATTGCATTTTTGGGTTGAATGAATTCGTTTGGTGCTTTCTAGCCTACTTTGGCTTTAAGATTTATGATGATAATGATGACGTTGTGTTCCCTGGCTATGCAGAATGACAACTTTGAGATGTTAATAAAAAAGACCGGAATGTACCCGGTCTTTTTTGTTGTGAGCTTGTCTGGAGGATTGATCAGACCTTCAAATCGATCTTTTCAATCATGACATGTGAGATTGAGCTACAGCACGTTTATTTCTTTTGCCAAGCCCCTAATATTGCCCCGATTACAGTAAATACAACTAAGGCATAAGAGCCATTGACCATACTGAGTGTATTCGAATTTGCGGCAAACAAATTGCCAATGAATACTTGGATGCAACTGATCAAACCGATGATGAATCCGATAGTGGCTCCCGAAACCAGGTTGTTAGCATTGCTTTTGTTGATTAACCAATTGATCAGCAATGCGTACACGATCATCGCGACGGTGTTGAGAATCATAGGAGTTGCTGACATTGGAATTTCAACTCCGTTTTTCAACATTTTGGAGTGGTCATCTGTCATGGTGATTCCGTTTCCTGCCATCCACGGCGCTTGAAATAGAGCACCGTACCAAAGGAAACCGATACCCATACAGGCAATAACACAGGCAACTATTGCCATCCAATTTACTTTGTAGTTCATAATAATTCATTTTGTTTAAAGATGCTTAAAGTTATGAATAATTTGCCAGTATGTCTTTTAGTAGAAATAAAAATATGATAAATAGAAATATTATAATAATATAAAAATACCTTGTGGTCTTTTAAGTAGCAGTTTGCCTGCTACTGCGGTCCGACACAACAAACAATACCATTAAAATTGGAATGGGTATAAGTTGGAATGTTAAACATAATCATATGATTCTTCACAAACAAAAAACATTCCCAATAGAAATTTTTAAATCCACTCTGACAGCTCAGTTTAAAATCAGAACCAGAGTCAAGAATATAATAGCGATTTAGTCACTGCACCGGAGGTCAGTGTTATTACAATGTACTCCTCTGGGATATTTGATAAGATTACTTTACTAAGGTGATATCACCCACCAATTTATTCATGAATCCTTTATTGTTTTCATATTCTATGATGTACACAAAGACATTGGGATTGAGAGCTTGTCCAAGAAAAGTCCCATCCCATTCCGGATTCGACGAATCACTGAAGAATACCTTTTGACCTTGATTTTTGAATATCGAACAGGATTTGATGATCAAGCCCGGGCTGGCGAATACAGTCCACTTGTCATTGACCATGTCTCCATTTGGAGAAAAAACATTTGGAACATATATAGCAGTTTTTTCCAGCAACTGTATGCTGAATGAGGAGCTGAGACCACAACCATTTTCATCAATAGCATCAAGGGTATAATCCTGAGATCTCATCACTCTGACATGGATTTCATTTTTATCCAATTCCATGATTTGATCGTCCAATGGTTGGATTTGGTATTGACGCAGTTTGTTGCTGTCTGCATACAGTTGCAAAATCAATTGATCTTCGAGATACGCATGATATACACCTGTGATTTTGAGTGAGTTTTTAGGAAAGGAGATTACATTCAGTTGCTCTACAGTATCACAGTCTGTTCCTGTACCGGGTATAATCAAGTGGTATGTTCTACCAGGGACATAAGAGTGATTTTTATACCATAAAATACTATCCGGGCATATCATGAAGTCAGTATTGTAGCGCAGCAAATCCTTGCGTGAAGTAATCACTGTCAAGCTGGTATCACAGGCATACGACTGAACGGGTAGGTTAAAAAAGTAAATGCTATCGGGTTTTAGCCAGTGGTTTCGGTAGGGTATTTCTGTTCCCTCACATATGGAGATGCTATCTGTCTTAAAGACTTGTGCGGCATCTTTTAGCTCAATGATATAAATGCTGTCACATTGGGAATTCCTGCTGATGGTGTCTCTTATGGTCTGTCCGGAGGAATAACTTTTGTTTTTGTACACAAAATTTTTGTTTCTACAAACTGTTACGGAAGACTGTTCTTCGACAGGACCGGAACGGAAATCAACAAAGATTGAGTCTCTTGTGATACACCAGTTGGTATCTTTGATTTCTGCCCAATACCATCCGGGAGAGTTGACATTCCAGGAGAACCTTTTCTTCCCATCACTCCAGGTCGGTACGTAGAGGGTCGAGTGGGGATCTATGGTGAAGTCTGCAGATTGGCATAATACAGTGTCTCTGCCCAGATTGAAGTGAGTCTGTGGGTAATAATTGATTTTTACCTGAACGCTGTCACTATAGCACTGAGGCCTATCCAGCACGTAGGTATATATGCCTGGGGAATCTATACCGGGTGTGAATTGACCGGAATTAACTTCGTATAGTGGTTCAAGCCATCTGCCCCCTTTGCTCTTCGGAGCTTGTACAGCGATGAACAGATCAAACGGAGCGTCTGATCTGCATACTGTATATTCCCCATATGAGCCTGCTTCAGGTAATCTCGGGATGTCGATGGTGATGAGAGCATCTACCAGTTTGCCTTTGGCGTACATCTTGATGCGGAGCTCCCTTGAGCCTTCTGTAGGGATGGGCAGGAGATTGTGATATCGCAGTGACTGTATCAGAGCTTTCCAGTCCATGGTACTCGCTGATGCTTTATTGTAAACAGAGAGCCCTTGAGGTCCGGATTGGACGATGAGAAAGTTTGGATCAGAGCTGGTGCAGAGTAAGTTTTCGTTGAGGCCGTCCAATGGCGGCAGATAAAATTCAAGTTGTAGGCTGTCGATG
>WBZU01001940.1_pt1 | contig 14841 bp, 10 predicted proteins | sample 5204311 | NCBI WGS metagenome assembly WBZU01 (sample SAMN12344359, study PRJNA552823) | activated sludge metagenome | biome: Activated sludge suspended growth; feature: Nitrification reactor; material: Wastewater; isolation source: activated sludge from nitrification reactor of wastewater...
CGAGCTTTTTGATGTAACGCATGGCGCTTCCTTTCTGCTTCTCATGAACCGGTTTCTCTTCGCCGCCACGGCGGGTGCGATGTCTATCGCGTCGTCGCCAGGCGAGGCTGGGCCTGCGCGGACGAATCCGGAGGCAGCGCGGGCAAGACGGAAGGAGCGTCTGCCGCAAATGTCCCGGCAAAGGGCCAGGAAAGTCGTTGACCAGTGCGCATCCTTCATCGGTTACGGATCACCGACCTGGTTGTCCGGACACTGGCGTTGGCGACGGAGCAAGTGTTTCGCCTCGAGCTTGTCGAGCGGATGACTTGTCCACGAATGGCGGATCAGCATCGACTCGGGGTCCGCCATAACGAACCCGACTGAGCCGGACTTTGCCGCCGAACCCCGCGATCCGCCGCTCATCACGCCGAGCGGCAAGGGATGGGGGATAACACCTTACAAACTCCGTATGGTTCGAGCGGACTACGGCAACGAACCCAGGCAGGCGCGCCGGCCTGATGGAGATGTTCTCGACCGCAGCGTTGCGATCGTCATGAATGATTATGCCATGTTATTGGCTGCGGGCGATATCGTCAACCGTGCGTGGCCGTCGTCGCAGCTCACGGCAGCATCATGACACCCTGCGATATCGAGACAAATCGCTGGACATTTTGCTCGACGAGATGCGCGTTTGCCGGATCCGCAAAGCGGCATCGCCCCTCGAGTATCGATCGAATCTCAGCCCTGGCCGGTTTCGGATGTCTCGATTCGTCGTGCGAATTGCGTCCGGCGAATCAGCGCCGTGTCAGCAGCGAGCGACCGTCCGCCGTCATCAGCAGTAGGGCGCCGTCGCGGGCGAGCCGCCAAGCGCGCACTTCCGTCAACAGAGCGAACATGCGCGCCTCCTGGTCGCCCAATGCCGGCACGCACGCCTTGCGCGTGCTGGCCAGCGGCCCGAAACGCAGCGTCGCTCCCTCGACCTGATAGGTGCCCGAAAAGCCGTTGCACCCGGTCGAGCCGCTGACCGTGCCGTCGGGCCGAAATTCCAGCCAGGCGTGGCTGCGGTCCACGATACCGGTGCCCGCCAGCGACTCAATGCGCCAAGCGCCTCCCGGCCAAGCAGCCGGCTGTGCCTCGGGGACACGTACCATCATGATCGGCGCGAGTTGCTGCACCGCCCGGTCGACGGCGACGGGATGGCGTGTATCGCTGGTCCATAGCAGGCGGCCATCGGCATCGCGTATCACCGCGCGCAGACCGGGTGCGCGGGCGGCGGCGAGCCGATCTTGCGGCAAAGTCAAGGTGACGTCGAACGGTACGCCCTTGCCGCCGATATCGATGCGCTGCTCCGCCAGTACTGTCGCCGGCGCATCGGCGCGCGCGGTGTCCTGCAGACTGATGATCGCGACCGCGCCCGGCGGCGGCAAGATACGCTCGCGATAGCCGACGCTGCTGCTGAGGGTGGCCATCGCCACGGGTAGCGAGGCGGATGATTTCGTGTCGAGGGCGGCACAGCCCGCCAATCCCGACAATGCCGCGAAGGGGAGCGCCAGCGAAGCGATAAGCGAGCGGCAGCAAGCGAGTCGTGTCATGGGGTGCCTACTTTCTTTGGCAAGGCAAAGGTGACGAAGTGACTGCCCCAGCTAGTTGCTTGCTTCTCGCTTGGCCTCGCTGGTCCAGCCACCTCCCAGGGCTTGATAAAGCGCCAGGAGGGCGAGGTCGCGGTTCAGATGGGCGCGGGAGAGGTTGATCTGCGTGCCCAGCAGTTGGCGTTGCGCATCGAGCAATTCGAGATAGCTCGACACGCCCGACTTGAAGCGCATCTGCTGCAAGGTCAGCAGGCGGGTGGCCGACGTGCTCTGCTGCTGCAGGGGCACGATCTGGTCTTGCGCGGCGTTCAGCGCGTAGGCGGCCTGATTGACTTCGAGCAGAGCGTTTTGCACCGTCATGCGATAGCCGATCAGAGCCTGCTTCGCCTGGGCGGTTGCGATATCCACGTTGCCGGCATCCCGGCCGAAGTTCACAATGGGCAGCGAGAGCGACGGGCCCCAGCTATTGAGCGAGACCGAGTCGCCACCGCCCCAGAGGTCGCCCAGTGTGGGCGATAGCCGGCCGAAGAAAGCGCCGAAACCGATGGTCGGGAAGGGGAAGCGGTTGGCCATCGCTGCGCCTTCCAGCGCGATGGCGGCGTGGAGCCGCTCCTCGGCGGCGATGACGTCGGGCCGGCGCGCCAACAGATCCGTCGGCACGCCCAGCGGCAGCGTGTCCAGCGCCAGCCCTTTGCCTGTTACCGGCGCGGTATCGGGGCGCGCTGCGGGATAGTCGCCGACCAGGATGGCCAGGTTGTTCTCCTGGACCAGACGCGCCTGCACCAGTTGCGGCAGGCTGGCTTGGGTGCCGGCCAACTGGCTGATCGCCTGTTGTTCCTCCGAGTCGGAGGCAATCCCGTTGCGGTGCATCGAGCGAACCAAGTCCAGCGAAGCCTGCTGGATTTCGATGTTGCGCCGGGTAATGTCCTCCTCGCGGCGCAGTTCGCGGATACTGAACCAAGCGGTCGCCACTTGCGTGATCAATTGCGAAATGACCGCATTGCGTCCGGCCTGGCTGGCCAGCCAGTCGGCGCGCGCGGCCTCGCTCATGCGCTGCAGGCGGCCGAACAGGTCGATCTGCCAGCCAAACGCCAGCCCCGTCATGAAATTGCTGTCGTTGCCGTGCGCGCGGGGCGAGGCGGTCGTTTCGAGAGAGCCGGAGAGCGTCGGAAACAAGCTCGAGCGCGAGACGCGAATACGGCCTTGCGCTTCCTCGACGCGCGCCAGGGCGAGCTGAAGGTTGAGATTGCGGTCGAGCGCATCGCGGACCAACTGCCGCAACTGGGGATCCTCGTACAAATCGAACCACGCGACGTTGCCGATCGACGAGGCGGTTGCCGGCGCCACGCTCACCGCATGGTTCGCTGCCAGATCGAGCTCGGGCCGCGCGTAATCCCTGCCCATCATGCAACCCGAAAGCAGTGCGCAAGCGACGAGCGTCGTCGCGGCGCCCGGCAAGCGGCTGGTCCGGTTCTTATGCATGGTCGGCTCCCTCCGGTTCGATTTTCGCGGCGGCCCCCGCCTCCGACGATGTCTTGCCGTGCTTGCCGGTCAGTTTTTCGGTCGTCGACTGGACGATGACGTAGAGCGCGGGAATGAGTACCACGGCCATCAGGGTGGCGACCAGCATGCCGCCGAACACCACCGTGCCCACGGAGTGTTTGGAGGCGGCACCGGCGCCGGTGGCGACGTAAAGCGGCAAGACGCCGAGGATGAAGGCGAAAGAGGTCATCAGGATGGGCCGCAAGCGCAGCTTTGCCGCCTCGACCGCCGCCTCGACGATCCCTTTGCCTTGCTCGCGATACAGCTTGGCGAATTCCACGATCAAGATGGCGTTCTTTGCCGAGAGGCCCACCAGGGTCACCACGCCGATCTGGCCGTAGACATTGAAGTCCAGGCCGCGCATCAGGATGAACAGCAGCGCGCCGAGGACGCCGAAGGGCACGCCCAGCAGCACCGCAATGGGGATCGACCAGCTTTCATAGAGCGCGCACAGAAACAGGAACACCATCACGACGGACAGCAGCATGACCCAAATCGCCGAATTGCCGGTTTCCACCTCCTCCAGGGTTTGTCCCGACCATGCGTAGCCGTAGTCGGGCGTCAGCACCTTGGCCGCAGCCCGTTCCAGCGCCGCCAAGGCTTCGCCGGAACTGTAGCCGGGCGCCGCCTGGCCGGTCACTTCGGCCGACCGATAGAGGTTGTAGCGCGTCGAAAAGCGCGGACCATACGACTGGTCGACCTGGACGAGCGTGTTGATCGGCACCATCTCGCCGACGTTGTTGCGTACCCGGAGGTAACGAGGGCGCCGATATCTTCGCGATAAGGCGCGTCGGCCATCAGGATCACGCGATAGTTGCGGGAATAGAGAGTGAAGTCATTGACCTCGTACGAACCGAGCGCGAACTGCAGCGTGGCGTAAAGATCCGTCAGCGACACGCCCTGCGACTTGGCCTTTTCCCGGTCGACGGTCAACTTGAACTTGGGCGTCGCGGCGGTGAATACGGTATTGATTCTGCCGATCGCCGGGTCCTTGCCCGCCTCGGCGATGAATGCCTGAGTCATCTCGGAGAGATCGGTACTCGTCTGCGCTCCCTTGGCCTGGATCAGCATCGAGAAGCCCGCCGAAGCGCCGAAGCCAGGCAGGGCCGGCGGGCCGAAGGCGAAGGCGATCGCCTCGGGAATCATGAAGCCCATCTTGTTTGCCTGCAGTACCAGCGCCTCGGCGGATTCTTCCTGCTTCTGCCGTTCGTGCCAGGGTTTGAGTTTGACGATCATCAGGCCGCCGTTGGGGGTCGCGGTGCCGCTCAGCACGTCGAAGCCATTGATGGCCAGGACCGAATCGACGCCCGGCAGCTGGCGCAGCTTGGTCGAGAATCCGTCGAGCACTTCCTGGGTGCGCAGGCCATTGGAGGCATCGGGCAGGATGGCCTGCACGAAAAATGCTCCGACGTCCTCTTCCGGCACGAAGCCGCTCGGCGTGACGCGTCCCAGCCAGACGATACCGGCCACCACCAGCGCCATGACGAGGGCGACGATCCCCAGCGAGCGGGTCGACCGGCGGACCACACCGACATAACGCTCGGTGAGGCGTTCGAAGCCGCGGTTGAAGCCCGCAAAGAACTTATCGAGCAGGTTCTTCGGAGCGGCGTTGTCGTTCTTGGGCCGAAGCAGCAAGGCGGACAGTGCGGGCGTTAGCGTCAGGGCGATCAGCGCCGAAAACAGGGTCGACGCCGCGATGGTCACGGCGAACTGCTTGTAGAGCTGCCCCGTCACGCCGGGCACGAAGGCCATCGGCACGAAGACGGCCGCCAGCACCAGCGCGATGGCGACCACCGGGCCGGACACCTCGTCCATCGCTTCGCGGGCGGCTTCCTTCGGCGAGCGGCCCAGGGCCGACATTTTGTGCTCGATGGCCTCGACCACGACGATCGCGTCGTCGACCACGATGCCGATGGCCAGCACCAGCCCGAACAGCGTCAGCGTATTGATCGAGAATCCCAGCCACTGGTAGACGATCATCGTCGCGATCAGTGAAATGGGTACTGCCAGCATGGGGATCAGCGTGGCGCGGAAGCTCTGCAGGAACACCAGCACCACGATCAGCACCAGGATGATGGCGTCGCGCAAGGTGTGTTCGACTTCCTTGATCGACTCGGTGACGAAGTTGGAGGTGTCGTAAACGATGTTGTAGCTGAAATCGCCCGGGAAGCTCTTGCTCAGTTCGGCGAGCTTGGTTTTGACGAGCGCTGCGGTTTCCATGGCGTTGGCGCCCGGCGAGAGCGAGATGCCGATGGCGGCCGAGCTTTTGCCATCCAGGTTCGACGAGGTCGAATAGCTCTTTTCGCCCAGTTCGATGCGGGCGACGTCGCGCAGGCGGGCGATCTGCTTGCCGGGCTGGGCGCGGATGACGATTTTGCCGAACTCTTCCTCCGTAACGAGCCGGCCCTGCAACTCCAGCGAGTACTGGTAACCGCTCTTGGTCTGCGTGGGCAACTGGCCCACCGATCCGGGCGCCGCCTGCTTGTTCTGCTCGGCGACCGCCGCAGCGACATCCAGGGGCGTCAAGCCCAGCGCGGCCAGGCGATCCGGCTTCAACCAGATGCGCATCGCAAAGAGCGAGCCGAACACCTTGACGTCGCCAACGCCCTTGGCGCGCTTCAGTTCATCGACGATGTAGCTATTGACGTAGTTGTTGATGAACAGGCGCGAGAACGTGTTGTGGGTCGAATAGAAGGCAACGTACATCAAGGTGTCCGGCGAGGCCTTCTTGACCGTGATGCCGATGTTGGTGGCTTCTTGCGGCAGTCGCGGCAGCACCTGGCTGACGCGATTCTGGGTTTCGACCGCGGCGATGTCGGGATCGCGCTCCAGTGCGAAGGTCACCGAAATGCTCGATGTGCCGTCGGAAGCCGAGACCGACTTGATCGACTTCATTTTGGTGACGCCGTTGACTTCGGAGTCGATCGGTGCGGTGACGGCATCTTCGACCACTTCGGCGCTGGCGCCGGGATAGATGCCGCTGATTCTGATGGTCGGCAGGGAAACTTCCGGATACTGCGCCACCGGCAGTCCGAACAAGGAGATCGTTCCCGTCAGCACCAGGAACAGCGAAATGACGATCGCGAAGATCGGTCTGTCGATGAAGAACTTGGCCACTTGGCGCCCCCTGGATTCTTAGACGTCGCTCAGACCGGCATCAGGATTTGTCCGAAGCGGTCGCCGTCTTGCTGTCCTTCGCACGCTCGGGCGCCACGAGCGTGCCCGACACGGCTTTCTGGGTGCCCTCGACCACGACGCGTTCGCCAGCCTGCAGGCCGGAAAGCACGATCCAGTCGGCGCCGACGTGCGGTCCGGTCTTGATCAGCCGCTCCTCGATCTTGTTGTCCTGGTCGATGACCAGCACGAATTTGGAACCGAGCCTGTCGATGATGGCTTTGTCCGGCACGATCAAGGCGTTGGCCTTGGTTTCGAAAAGGATGTGCACGCGCGCATACATTCCCGGCCGCAGTATGTGTTTGGGATTCGGCATGACCACGCGGATGCGGAAGCTGCCCGTGGTGGGGTCCAGCGCCCGATCGACGAAATCGATGCTGCCCTTCAAGGGGTAGACGGAATCGTCGGCCAGGGTCAGCTCGATATTCTCCTTGGCCGTCTTTCGGGTCTGCTCGTCGAGCAAGCCGAAAGCGAGCAGGTCTTGTTCGCTGGCGCTGAAGTAGGCATAAATCGGATCCCAGTTGGACACCCTGGCGAGTTCGGGGCCGTTCGGCGAGACCAGCGAACCGATGTTGATTCCGGAGCTGCCGATCTGACCGTACATCGGCGCACGGACGGTGGTGTAAGACAAGGCCAGTTCGGCCTGGTCGAGACCGGCGCGTGCGGCTTTGACCTGCGCATCGCCGGCCTTGGCTGCCTGCACCGCCGTGTCGTAGACCTGCCGCGAAACGGCGTCTGCGCGTACCAGCGGCTCGTAGCGCGCCACGTCTTCGGCGGCCCGGGCGGCGTTGGCCTGGGCTGCCGCCAGTTGCCCCTGGGCCGCTGCCACGCCGGTGCGATAGTCGCGCGGGTCGATTTCGAAAAGCGCTTGTCCCGCCTGGACGATGCTGCCATCGGCAAAGCGCTTGGCGACGATCAGTCCGGTGACCTGTGGCCGGATGATGATTTCCTTGGTGGCTTCGAACTGGGCGGGATACTCCCGATAAACCGGCACGTCGCGGGTTTCGGCAACGGCAAACGTCACCGGCATGGGCGGTATCGCCTTGGTCTCCTTGTCGCAGGCGGCCAGGAGCGCGATGCCGATAAGCAGCAGGACCGAGTTGAAAAAGCCGACCATATCATCCCCCAAGATTTCCGAATCCTACGGTTCCATCATCCTGCGCCAGCACCGCGCGTCGCGAACGCCACCCCCATCAAGCGCGATGCGCATCGGGCGGACGAACGCCGAATTGCACGTCAAGGGATGCGCCGCCTCCCATGCCATGAAGATGAGTCGATCGCGCACCTTTCGGCAATGAAGACTGGGGCGCCAGAGGAGAGGCAAGCCAGTCGAGACTACGGGCTACAGGCATATGGCCTGGACGTCAGGATAACATTACGGCGTACCGATATGCCAGGCGCACGTTTCGAGGCGAACGTGCCGCCGCGCGAAATTGGCGTGTCGCCGCGGCTGACTTTGCCGGACGCGTCTTACGTTGCCGCCCGCTGGGTTTCCCGGTCGCGCAGCAGCTTGTATTCGATGGCGTCGACCAGCGCCTGCCACGAGGCGTTGATGACGTCGGTCGATACGCCGATGGTGGTCCAGTCGTCGTACGGGTCGCTGGTTTCGATCAGCACGCGCACCTTGGCGGCGGAAGCCTTGTCCGAATCGAGCACCCTGACCTTGTAGTCGGTAAGGCGGATCTCGCCGATCGCCGGATAGAAGCGTTCCAGCGCCTTGCGTACGGCCTTGTCGAGCGCGTTGACCGGACCGTCGCCCTCGGCGGCGGTGATTTCCTCCTGGCCGTCCACCCGGATCTTGATCATGGCCGAGGAGTTGATGCCGTTGGCGGAGGGCTCGTCGACGATGACCTTGAATTGGACCAATTCGAAGAACGGCGTATGGCGGCCGAGCATCTTGCGCACCACCAGTTCGAAGGAGCTTTCGGCCGCCTCGAACTGGTAGCCCTCATGCTCGAGTTCCTTGAGGCGGTCGATGATGCGGCGGGTTTCCGGCGAGTCCTTGGCCAGCGCCGGGTCGATGGCGTTGATCCGCGCCAGCACCGTGCTGCGGCCGGCGACTTCCGACATCAGCACGCGACGGCTGTTGCCCACCAGCTCGGGATTGACGTGCTCGTAGGACACCGGATTCTTGACCACGGCGTCGATGTGCATGCCGCCCTTGTGGGCGAAGGCGTGGCTGCCGACGTAGGGGGCCTTGTCGTTCGGCAGCATGTTGGCGATTTCGGCCACCGAGCGCGAGACGGACGTCAGGTGTCGCAAGGCGCCGTCGGGAATGCACCGGTAGCCGAGCTTGAGTTGCAGGTTGGGAATGATCGAGCAGAGATTGGCGTTGCCGCAGCGTTCGCCCAGGCCATTGATGGTGCCCTGCACCTGCGTGGCGCCGGCCTGCACGGCACGGATCGAGTTGGCGACCGCCATCTCGCTGTCGTTGTGGCAGTGAATGCCGATGGCGACGTCCGGAAAACGCTCGCGGACCGTGCGCGTGATCGCGTGGATTTCGTCCGGGAAACTGCCGCCGTTGGTGTCGCACAGCACCAGGCTGTCGGCGCCCGCCTCGGCCGCGGCGGCCAGCGTTTGCATGGCGTAATGGGCGTTGGCCTTGTAGCCGTCGAAAAAGTGCTCGGCGTCATAGACCACTTCCTTGCCGCGCGCCTTCAGGTAGCGCAGCGTGTCGCCGATCATCGCCAGATTTTCCTCCAGCGTCGTGCGCAGGATCTCCAGCACCTGATAGTCCCAACTCTTGCCGAAAATGGCGACGGCCGCCGTACCGGCCTTGAGCAGGGATTGCAGGTTGGCGTCCTCGGCGACCGAAATGCCGACCTTGCGCGTCGCGCCGAAGGCGATGAGCCGCGCGTGCGTCAGCGCCAGGTTCGCCGTGCGCGCGAAGAACTCGAGGTCCTTCGGGTTCGAGCCGGGATTGCCCGCTTCGATATAGGACACGCCCAGCGCGTCGAGCCGCTCGACGATCTTGAGCTTGTCCTCGACGGAGTAGGAAATGCCTTGCGCCTGGGCGCCGTCGCGCAGGGTGGAGTCGTAGATGGAGATTGTCGTCATGGCATGAAGTGGCAATGCGTCGCGGGCCGCATTTTACAGGCAGGGGCGGCGGCACGGCCGCGGCGCGTCGATGGGGCGACGGGCGCCGCGGCCAGGCGGCTTTGGACTACCAGCAGCGGCGGCTGGCGGCGCGGTCGATCGCCACGCGCAACAGATGCGGACCGCCGGCGGCCAGGGCGCGGGCCAGGGCCGCCGAGAGTTGGCCGGCATCGGCGGCCTCCGCATAACTCAGGCCGAAAGCCGCCGCCAGGGCGCGAAAGTCGACGCCAGGCGGCGCCCGCCAGCCGCGGGCCAGCAAGTCCTCGGGCAGCGCCTGGGCCAGCGGCAGATGCTCGAAGATGCCGCCACCGCCGTTGTCCATGACGACGGCAACGACAGGGCGGCCGGTCAATGCCCGCAGCCCGCCGCAGTCGTGCAGGGCGGCTTGGTCACCGATCAGCACGGCGGTGGGTTTCCCCGAAGCGGCGGCGATGCCTCCCGCCGTCGCCAGGTTGCCGTCGATGCCCGATACGCCGCGATTGCCGTGCAGGGTGATGGCTTTGTCGCTCGTGCCGCCGAAGGCGTCCATGGCGCGTATCGCCAGCGAGTTGCCGACGAAGCAATGGCTGCCCTCCGGCAAGTTTTCCATGAGCAGGCGCGCCACCGTGCCTTCAAAGAACGCTGCCGGCGGGCGGGCTTCCGCCTCGGCCCGTCGCCAATGCGCGAGCCACGCCGCCGGCGCCGATGCGAGAGGCTCGGCGAGCAGCGCCTCGACCACGGCGAGCGGCGCCGCGCGCACGAGCGTGCCGTTGCGCCAGAGCGGGTCGGGCCAGCGCGTCGGCGGCGCCACGAGAATGTGCTCGCTGTCGGTGAGTCCGGCCAGCCAGCGTTCCAGCGTTCGCGAGACCGGGAAGCGGCCGAAGCGCAACACCCATGCCGGCGGCCTGTCCGCCGGGAAATCGGCCCCGCGCAGGAAGCGCGCCTGCCGCACCAGGAAGTGGGAGCGGTCGTGCGGACCGCAGCGGAGGTTGGCCAGCGGTTCGGCGAGCACGGGCACGCCCAGGCCGGCCGCCAAGGCGGCGATGGCGCGCGCGAAGCCGGGGGCGGCCGGCTGCTCGCCGCAGACGATCGCGCCGCAGCGACCGGAGAGTCGCCTTGCCAGCGCCGCCGCTTCGGTAAAGCCCGTCGCGGCCGGTTCGATGCGGATCGCCGCCGGCAGCGGCGGCGGCGCGGCCAGGGCGTCCGGCAGCAACGGCTCGCGCAAGGGCAGGTTGGCGTGCACCGGTCCCGGCAGCGGCGTTACGCATTCTTCGAGCAAACGCGCGGCCAGGGCGCGCAGGTATGCGCTGTCGACTCCGCCATCGGGCGTCGGCAGGGCGTGGTAGGCGCGCACATGGTCGCCGTAGAGCCGCGTCTGCTCGGCCGTCTGGTTGGCGCCCCAGCCGTGCGCTTCGGCGGGCCGATCGGCGGTCAGGATCAGCAGCGGCACGGCGCCGAGATTGGCTTCCATGGCGGCGGGCAGCAGGTTGGCTGCTGCCGTGCCCGACGTTGTGAGCACCGCCGCGGGCTGACCCGTGACCTTCGCCAGGCCCAGCGCAAAATAACCGGCGACGCGTTCGTCCGTGAAGACCTCGCAGCAAAGCTCGGGCCGCCGCAGCAAGGCCGCCGCCAGCGGCGCGGAGCGCGCGCCGGGCGCGATGACTGCGTGGCGCAGCCCGGCGGCGGCGAGACCGGCGACGAAGGCGTCGGCGTGCGCGAGGTTCCGTGCGCCGGCGCTCATGCGCGGGCCTTGTTCCGCACTGCGGGCGCAGCGCGCAGGGCGGCGAGCATGGGTGAGAGCTTGGCTTCGGTCTCGGCCAGCTCCTGGCGCGGGTCGGAACCGGCGACGAAGCCGGCGCCCGCGTAGAGCGTCGCCTCGCGGCCGGCCAGCAAGCCGCAACGCAGGGCGACGGCGAAGTCGGCGTCGCCGGCGGCATCGGCCCAGCCGATACCGCCGGTGTACCACGCGTCGCGCCGGTCGCCGTGGCCGGTCAGCCAGTCCAGCGCCGCCGCCGTGGGGGTGCCGCCGACGGCCGGCGTCGGGTGCAGCCGGGCGATCAGGTCGAAAGCGGAAACGTCGGGTCGCGCCCGCCCGACGATGCGCCGGCGCAGGTGCGACAACTCGCCCAGGCGCATGATTTCCGGCTGCGCGGGCACGGACACCTCGTCGCACAGCGGCGCCAGCGCCTCGCGCACCGAGGCCGCGACCAGGTCATGCTCGCGGCGGTTCTTGTCGTCGGCGAGCGAAGGCGACGGCGCCCGGTCGCCGGCGTGCGGCAGCCAGGTGGTGCCGGCCAGGGCGTCCACTTCCACGCGGCCGCGCTGGCAAGCCAGCAGGCGTTCCGGCGATGCGCCGAGGAACACCCGGTCATCGCGCGCCCAGGCCCAGATGGCGCAATCCGGGTTGCGGTCGGCCAGCGCCCCGATTGCCCGACCGGGCGGCATCGCGCGGTCCGCGATCAGGCGTGCGCTGCGCGTGAGCACGAGCTTGGCGCAATGGCCGGCCGCGATGGCGGCCAGCGCGGCGCTGCCGCGCGCGAGAAACGCCAGGTCGGCCAGCGGCGCCGGTACGCGCGCCAGGCGCGGCGGCCGATCGTGCGGCGTCTCGCCACGGCTGACTTTCACCGAGGCCAGCAGCGAGCGCCAGCGCGCGACGACCGCTTCGGCGTTCGCCGCATTGGCCGCCGCGCAGGAGAAGGCGATATCGGCGCGCCCGTCGGTGTCGCGCAGCAGCACGGCCGGCACCCGCAGGCTGGCGTTGGGCCACGGCGCGCCGCCCGTCGGCGCGAACGCGAAGCCGCAGAAAGTCAGCGGTGGCGCCACGCTCCCTACCTGGTTCCTGTCGTCGCCACCGTCGACTCGCCAGTGCGCGCGCAAGCCGCGCAAGGCGGCATCGAGCGCGGCGAAGCGGCCGGCGCCTTCCGTTTCCACGCGCAGCGCCGCGCCCAGCCCGGTGAGCGTCAATCCCCGGTCCGGTCGCCGCCAATGGCACCACTCGCCCTGGTCCGGCAGCCCTTCGACCGGCTGCGGCAGGGGCACGATTACGGTCAACATCCCGCCGGGCGCGGTATCGCGCGCGAGCCTGGTCAGGCGCTGTTCGATGCGCGGCCAATCCATCATGGCGCCACCAGGGCCGGCAAGGCGCGCCGATCCAGCTTGCCGCTCGCGGTGCGCGGCAGCCGCGCGACGCGATGCAGGCGGCGCGGCCGGTGCGTGCGCGGCAGATGGGCGCGGCACCAGGCCGCCACGCTGGCCTCGCTCGCTTCGCCTTCGTAGAGCGCGGTGACGATCTGTCCCCACACGGGATCGTCGATGCCGGTGATGGCCGCTTCGCGCACGCCCGGACAGGCGGCGAGGCGCGCCTCGATGTCGGCCGGCTGAATGTTCACCCCGCCCGAGACCAGCATGTCGTCGGCGCGGCCAGTCACGGTGACGCGGCCCGCCGCATCCACTCGACCGAGGTCGCGCGTCGGCAGCCATGCGCCAATGTCGCGCTCGCCGAGGTAGCCGGCCATGCGCGCCGGCGTGGCGATCTCGAGGGTGCCGTTCGCCGCGATGCGGAAGCGCGCGCCCGGCAGCGGCTCGCCATCCACGGCAGCCAGCGCGCCGGTTTCGGTCATGCCGTAGCTGAGCCGCAGCGGCCAGCCGGCGGCGCGGGCCCGCGCCAGGAGCGTGTCGTGCAGCGCCGCGCCGCCCACCAGCGCGCAGCGCAAAGTCAGTGGCGGCGGCACGCCGAGGTCGAGCAGCCGCGCCAGCATCGGCGGTACCAGCGAAACATGCGTGATGCGCCGCCGCGCCAGATCGTGCGCCACCGCTTTGGCATCGAAGCCGTCGTGCACGACAGCCGTCGCCCCGGCGCGCCAGCAGCGATAGAGGATCATCGCGCCGCCGACCGCGTGCAGCGGCAGGCAGGCCAGCCAGGCATCGCCGGGCGCCAGGCCGAGCGCCCGCGCCGACATGCGGGCGCCCGCCGCCACCGCGCGCCAAGGCAGGCGCACGCCCTTGGGCGCGCCCGTGGAGCCGCTGGTGGCGACGATCAAGGCCAGCGCCGGCGCCGCTGCCGCGCCTGCCAGCTCGACGAGCCGCTCGCGATGCCCATCCGTCAGATTCGGCGGCAGGGGGAAAGCCGTGCCGCCGCCCAGCGCGCAGGCCGCCAGGCCCAGCGCCATGCCGCCGGCGCCGCCGGTCAGCACGTTCAGCCCCGGCGCGCCTGCGGTGGCGGCGAGATCGGCATAGGCGAGCGACATGCCGTCCGGCAGAACGAGCGCGACGGTGCGCGGGTCGTTACGCAAATCGGCGCGGCGGAGCCAGTGGCGGAAAGGCAGCATGGAGCGGGATTCTACGTGCCCCGCTCGCGCTGTCGCATGAGAGAAATCAAGCGTGAATGGCGCGTCTTGCCGTCGGCGGATGGCCGATACCCGGCGCGTCGGGCAGTTGCAGCCTCCCGGCGACAATGGGCAGCGGCGGTGCGACATCCTCGGCCAGCCAGTCGCCGGTTGCCAGACCGTGGACGAGATGGGGCGCGATGGCCGCGGCAAGATGGGCCGCGGCGGCAACGCCGACGGCCGAGTCGACGACGGAGGTGAGCACGACTTCGATGCCGGCATCGCGCGCGCCTTGCGCCAAAGTCAGCGTTGGCGACACGCCGCCGATGCGTGCCGGCTTGATGACGAGGCGCCGTACGGCGCGCGCGTCGATGAGCGCGTCGAGGCCGAGGCGCGGCAGCGATTCGTCGGCGGCGATGGGGAAGGGCAGGCGCGCCTGCAAGCGCGCGAGGCCGGCGCATGTGGGGTCCGCCAGCGGTTCTTCGATGCCGTCGATGGGCAGGTCGACGATGGCGTCGAGGAAGCGCCGGGCGTCGGCTTCCGGCCACGCGCGGTTGGCGTCGAGGCGCAGGCGCAGTTCGCTTGCCGCGGCCACTTGGCGCAACCGCGTCAGTTCGACGTCGATCGGCGCGATGCCGACTTTGATCTTGCCGATGCGGTAGCCTTGCGTGGCGGCGGCACGGGCGCGCTCGGCACAGGGGTCGTCGAGCGCGCCGAGCGCGGCATTGACCGGCACTTCGAGCGTCGAGGCGCCGAGCATGCGCGCGAGCGGCAACTTGCGCCGCTGCGCTTCGGCGTCGCAGACGGCGGTTTCGTGGGCCCAGCGCACTTCAGGCGGGTCCTCCAGGCGTACCGCGCCGGTGGCGGCGAGGCGTTCCAGCGCGGCCCGGCAGCGCGCCTGGTGGGCGGTGCCGGCGCTGGGCAGCGGGGCGCAGTCGCCCCAGCCGACGATGCCGTTTTCGTCGATGACTTCGAGCAGCCAGCCGCGCCGTTCGGTCAGGATGGCGGCGGCGGCGACCCAGGGGCGCTTGAGCGGCAGGCGATAGGGATGGATGCGGATCGGCATCCGCGCCTCAGGCTCGATTCAAGGCCGGCGCCGGTACTTGCCGAAATCGGGCGGACGTTTTTCGAGCCAGGCGTTTTTGCCTTCCTGGCCT
>WBZU01001882.1_pt2 | contig 14837 bp, 16 predicted proteins | sample 5204311 | NCBI WGS metagenome assembly WBZU01 (sample SAMN12344359, study PRJNA552823) | activated sludge metagenome | biome: Activated sludge suspended growth; feature: Nitrification reactor; material: Wastewater; isolation source: activated sludge from nitrification reactor of wastewater...
TCCAGGCAGCAATCGGTCTGTCGCGGTCGACCGGCCAAAGTGGCCGGTTTCCGCTCACTTGGCGGCGATGGTCGCGTCCTTGACCCTTATCGCCTTGGGAATCAGCTTCAGTTCGTGGAAGGTGTCGCCGAGCTTCTGCTGCGCATCGATGACCGGATCGCTGATCGGATTCACGACATTGCTGTAGTTGCGGATCGTCTGCTCGACGACCGCCGGCTCAAGCCCTTGCAGCGGAGCGATCCGGGTTGCGGCGGCCTTGTGGTTCTGGTTGATCTGCTGGCCGGTCTGCTGCAAAACGGTGAAAACTTCCTTGATCACGTCCGGACGTCTGGTGGCGAAATCGCGCTCGGCCAGGAAGAAGGCGTAGTTGTTCACGACGCCGGTGCCGTCGGCCAGGATGCGTGCGCCGACCTGCTGCTGGGCGGCGGCGGTGAACGGATCCCAGATCACCCACGCATCGATGCTGCCACGTTCGAAGGCGGCACGGGCATCGGCGGGCGGGATGAAGATGGGCTGGATGTCGGAGTACTTCAGGCCGTGTTTCTCGAGCAGCTTGACCAGCAGGAAATGCACGTTCGAACCCTTGTTCAGCCCGACCTTCTTGCCCTTCAGGTCGGCGACGCTCCGGATCGGCGAATCCTTCTGCACGATCAGCGCCTCGGCCCGCGGTGCCGGCTCCTCATAGCCGACGTAGACGAAGTTCGCGCCGGCGGCCTGGGCGAAAATCGGTGGCGCTTCACCGACATAACCGAAGTCGATGGCGCCGACATTCAGGCCCTCGAGCAGTTGCGGTCCGGCCGGGAATTCAACCCACTTCACCTCGATGCCCTGCGGGGCGAGGCGCTTCTCCAGCGTGCCGTCGGCCTTGAGCAGGGTGAGCAGGCTGGCTGACTTCTGGAAGCCGATGCGCAGCAATTTCGGGTTGTATTCGGCGTGGACCGTGGCAGACAGGGAGATGACCGAGAGGCCGAGGGCGAAACCGATCGCCTTCTTGAGGAACTGACGTTTCATTGAATTTCCTTCGCGGGTTGGGTGCGCAGAGTTTCGATGAACAGCGAGCAGGCAATAAATATGAATTCCTTCATTCCTTATGCATTCCCGGGGGCATATGAAACTGGCTTTTTCTTCGTTCGGCGCGGACCTCCTGCTTGCTAACTTGCGCCCACGGACCGGCCGCCGCCGGCTTTCTCGATGAACGGCAACCCGGAGAACAGAAGCATGGGCCTCGTCACCAAACTGATTTCCACAATCAAGTCTTCGGTCAGTAAGCAATTGCCGGAGCCAAACTCAAGCCAAGGGAGTACCACCGTGAGCGACACCAGCGACAACAAGCGCAATTACCGTTACGAAACCCTGCAGGTCCATGCCGGCCAGTCGCCGGCGCCGGGCACCAACGCCCGCGCAGTGCCCATCTACCAGACGACTTCCTACACCTTCAACAGCGCCGACCACGGCGCCAGGCTGTTCGCGCTGAAGGAGTTCGGCAACATCTACACGCGCATCATGAACCCGACCACAGACGTCTTCGAGCAGCGCATCGCCGCGCTCGAGGGCGGCGTCGCGGCGGTCGCCACCAGTTCCGGCCAGGCCGCGCAGTTCCTGGCGATCACCACCATCGCCCAGGCTGGCGACAACATCGTCTCCAGCAGCCATCTCTATGGCGGCACCTACAACCAGTTCAAGGTGGCGCTGCCGCGACTGGGCATCAACGTCAAGTTCGTCGATGGCGACCGGCCGGAAGCCTTCCGTGCCGCCATCGACGCCAGGACCAAGGCGCTCTATGTCGAAACCATCGGCAACCCAAGCTTCTCGGTGCCGGATTTCGAGGCCATCGCCAAGATCGCGCATGAGAACAACATCCCGCTCGTCGTTGACAACACGTTCGGCGCCGCCGGCTACATCGCCAAGCCGATCGATCACGGCGCCGACATCGTCGTCCAATCCGCCACCAAGTGGATCGGCGGCCACGGTACCTCGATCGGTGGCGTCGTCGTCGATGCCGGCAGGTTCGATTGGGGCAACGGCAAGTTCCCGCTGTTCACCGACCCGGCGCTTGGCTACCACGGCCTCAATTTCTGGGAAGTGTTCGGCAGCGGCGGCCCGTTCGGCAACATTGCCTTCGCCATCCGCGCCCGCGTCGAAGGCCTGCGCGACTTCGGCCCCAGCCTGTCGCCGTTTAATGCCTTCCAGCTGATCCAGGGCGTCGAAACCCTATCGCTGCGCGTCCAGCGCCATGTCGACAACGCGCTGGAACTCGCCCAATGGCTGAAGGGGCATCAGCGAGTCGCGTGGGTCGAATACAACGGCCTCGAGGGCAGCCCCTACCACGCCAAGGGGAAGAAATACCTGAAGAACGGCTTCGGCGCCGTCCTCAATTTCGGCATCAAGGGTGGCTCGAACGCGGCCCAGAAGTTCATCGACAACGTCCAACTGGCCAGCCACCTGGCCAACGTCGGCGATGCCAAGACGCTGGTCATCCACCCAGCGTCGACGACGCACCAGCAGCTTTCCGACGCCGAGCAGAAGAGTGCCGGCGTGCGTGCCGACCTGGTGCGCGTCTCGGTCGGCATCGAGCACATCGAGGACATCAAGGCCGACTTCGAGCACGCCTTGCGCCGCTCGGCCCTCGAAGCCGCCGCATGACGGCGTTCCGGCTCTCGGAAAAAACTCAGTGGCTGGCCCTCGGCCAGCCATTGCTCCTGGAGTCGGGCACCGAACTGCCGGGTGTCGAGATCGCCTATCGCACCTGGGGTCAGCTCAACGCCGCGGCCGACAACGCCGTGATCGTCTGCCACGCGCTGACAGGCTCGCCCGATGCCGACGCCTGGTGGGGCGCATTGTTCGGCCCGGGCCGAACACTTGATCCGGAACGATATTTCATCGTCTGCAGCAACGTGCTGGGCGGCTGCTACGGCACCACTGGACCGGCCAGCGCTGCGCCGGACGGGCGCCTGTGGGGTGCCCGGTTTCCGCGCGTCACGTTGCGTGACCAGGTGCGCCTGCAGATGGCGCTGGCCGACCGGCTGGGCGTTCGCGGCATCCGTTTTGTCATCGGCGGCTCGCTCGGCGGGTTGCAGGCGCTGGAATGGGCCGTGCTCGACACGGAACGGGTTGATGCGGTGGTCAGCCTCGCCGCCAGCGGCCGCCATTCGGCTTGGTGCGCGGCATGGAGCGAGGCGCAACGGCTGGCGCTCGCCGCCGATCCGAAATTCCGCGACGGCAATTATGATCCGGCCGACCCGCCGCGGGCCGGCCTGGCTGCCGCGCGGGCGATCGCCATGGTCAGCTATCGCAGCCCAATCTCGCTGGACAAGCGTTTCGGGCGGGCGTCGGGCGGGGAGGTTTTTGCCGACCGCGCGGCGGCCCCGGAAGAGCTCGCCGTGCGTGGCTGGCTGCGGCACCACGGCTCTTCGCTGGTCGAACGCTTCGATGCCAACAGCTACCTGGCGCTGATCGATGCCATGGATACCCACGATCTCGGCCGCGACCGCGGAAGCTACGAGCGCGTGCTGAACCGGCTGGGCCAGCCGGTGCTGGTCGGTTCGATCACCAGCGACGCGCTGTATGTCGCGGTCGACCAGCAGGATCTAGCCTTTTTGCTGCCGCGCGGCGAGTTTCTCGAAATCGACTCCGAGCACGGGCACGACGGCTTCCTGATCGATGCGGCGGGCTTCGAGCCGCAGGTGCGGCGCTTCGTCGAAGGGCTGGAGGATGCCGCGCGCGAGGGATGCCCGTGGCCGGTGTCTGCGTCGACAAACCACGTCGTCTCGGGCAGTGCCGCCGGCGAGTGGATTTTCGGCATCGACAAGCCGGAGGATGCATCATGGCAGCGCTGATCGTCGGAGGCGACCGGGTCGGGCCGTACAAGGAAGTCCTGGCGCAGCAGGGATTCCTGCCGGTGCGCCACTGGAGCGGGCGCAACCAGAGCGAGGCGCATCGGCCGATTCCGCTCGATACCCGGGTCGTGGTGGTCATGGTCGATCAGGTCAGCCACGGACTGGCCCGGAAGATCCGGCGGGTGGCCGACGCCATGTCGGTGCCCGTCGTCTTCAGCCGCCGCAGCGTCGGCCAGCTGAGCAGCGCGCTGGCCAGCGTTACGGACTGAGGGCACTTACGAAAAGTCGTCGTCGGGGCACAGAGGCGTTCCCCGGCGCAGGGCCTGGCTCGCCAGTGCGCGCGCTTCTGCCGCACCGACGTCATCGAGCCACGCCGGCAGGTCACCGAAGCGGCTTTCGTAGGCGGACAAAGGATCGGGCCGGGTGTGGCGGATCGGCAGTTCGACGGTCAGGACCATTCTGATACTCCTTACTCCCCTGTGAGTCCGGCGCGGCCGGCTCCCGGGGAGTGCTGGAGCGAGCGACGCTTTAGCCAGTAAGTACTTGTCGTCCGCCCTGGCAAGTTATCGATTAAATCCGGCGGTGTCCCGCCATCCTGCAGCGCCTTGTCGCGGTCGACAAATAATTTCTGGCAATTTCGATATGTCGACCGCGGCAAATGGCTATCAACTCTCCGGGTATTTGAAAAGAAGAAGTGCGTCGTTGGGTTTGCGTCGCCGCCTGCTTAGGCTGGCGCCTCCATTCGAACAACAGGAACCATCCGGAGATCCCGATGCGCATTCGTCAAGTCATTCACGCCGCCGTCCTGCCGGCCATCCTCGCGCCGGGACTGGCGCTCGCCACCAACGGTTATCTTTCCCATGCCTACGGCGTCAAGGCGCAAGGCATCGCCGGCGTCGGCATCGCGCTGCCGCAGGACGGCCTGGCGGCCGCCACCAATCCGGCGGGCACGGCTTTCGTCGGCAATCGTGTCGATGTCGGCCTGACCTGGTTCCGCCCGACGCGCGGCGCCGAAATCAGCGGCAACGGTGCCGGCCTGAACGGCAGCTACGAAGGCAACGACACCCGGAATTTCTTCATCCCGGAAATCGGCTACGTGCAGCAGATCAATCCGCAGTTCGCTGCCGGCGTTGCAGTCTATGGCAACGGTGGCATGAACACCGATTACGGCAGCAATCCCTTCCGCGCCTTCGGCGCCAGCGGGTCGGCCGGCGTCAATCTCGAGCAGTTGTTCGTCTCGCCTTCGCTGGCCTGGAAGATCACCGAGGACCACGCGCTCGGCCTTGCCGTCAATTTCGCCTATCAGCGCTTCAAGGCCGAAGGCATCCAGCCGTTTGCCGTCGCATCCGCGTCACCGGGGAATTTCACCAATCGTGGCACCGATTCTGCGACCGGCTGGGGCTTTCGTCTCGGCTATACCGGCAAAGTGACGCCCGACCTGACCGTCGGCGCGACCTGGGCTTCGAAGACGTGGACCAGAAAGTTCGACAAGTACCAGGGTCTGTTCGCCGAGGAAGGCGGCTTCGACATTCCGTCCAACTTCGGCGTCGGTATCGCCTGGAAGGCGACTTCGGCGCTCGTTCTGGCCGCGGATGTGCAGCGCATCTTCTACAGCGACGTGAAATCGGTCGGCAACCCGATCGGCAACGTCTTCGCCGGCAATGCCTTCGGCACCTCGAACGGCCCCGGCTTCGGCTGGAAGGATGTGACGGTCGCCAAGCTGGGCGTCAGCTACGACATCGCCGACTGGACGCTGCGCGCCGGCTACAGCCACGCCACGCAGCCGATCCCCGAAGATCAGACCTTCCTCAACATCCTGGCCCCGGGTGTCGTGCAGGACCACTTGAGTCTCGGGGCGACCTGGAACCTGAGCAGGAACGGTGAACTGAGCGTCGCCTATACCCACGCCTTCAAGAAGACGGTGAGTGGCTCCGGGTCGATCCCCGTGCCCTACGGCGGCGGCGAGGCGGACATCCATTTGTCGGAGGACATTTTCGGCATCGCCTACGGCTGGAAATTCTGAGTGCAGTCCGGGATGCTAAAGCCAAGAAGAATATTACGAAGATTGTTATATCGATCTGAATTTTTATTCGTTCTTCGCATGAAGCGTGGAGGATAGATTGGTGGCTACAGGCACCAGCGGCCCCCTTGCCGGCGGTGACAACAACAACCGATGCCGGCCCGCGACGGGCGGGCTGTCCAGATGCGAAAGGAATGTCCATGTCCGATGTCGCTGTCGATGTCGAGAAGCCTTCGGTGGCAGCCACCGTCTTTGCCGGCGAGGGGTTCGCCGTTGCATCCTCGCCGATTCTCGAAAACGCTCGCTTGCGGGCGGCGCAGGAGGGCCTGCCCTACGCCGGCAGCGTTTCGCCGTCCGATGCGTGGGCGCTCTTTTCCCGCGGCGAGGTCGTTCTGGTCGACGTGCGCACCGCCGAGGAGCGCAAGTTCGTCGGCCACGTGCCGGAAACGAAACACGTCGCCTGGATGACCGGCCTGTCGCTGTCGCGCAATCCCCGCTTCACCCGGGAACTGGAAGCCAAGGTGGGCAAGGACGAGGCGATCCTGCTGCTCTGTCGCAGTGGCAAGCGCTCGGCCGCAGCCGCCGAGGCGGCGACCAAGGCCGGGTTCACGAAAGTATTCAACATTCTCGAAGGTTTCGAGGGCGATCTCGACGAGCAGCAGCGGCGCGGCGCCTTCAACGGCTGGCGTCATGCCGGCCTGCCGTGGGTTCAGGATTAATTCAAGGAGAAACAGCATGTCCAAATGGTTCAAAGATAACGCCGAGTCCATCGGTCACACTCCGCTGATCAGGCTCAACCGCGTCACCGACGGTGCCAGTGCGACGGTGCTGGCCAAGATCGAGGGGCGCAATCCCGCCTACTCGGTCAAGTGTCGGATCGGTTCGGCGTTGATCTGGGATGCTGAAAAGCGTGGGCTGCTCGGCCCCGGCAAGGAGCTGGTCGAGCCGACCAGCGGCAATACGGGCATCGCGCTAGCCTTTGTCGCCGCCGCCAAGGGCATCCCGCTGACCCTGACCATGCCCGAAACGATGAGCCTGGAGCGGCGCAAGCTTCTCACCGCCTACGGTGCCAAACTGGTGCTGACCGAGGGCGCCAAGGGGATGCCCGGCGCCATTGCCAAGGCCGAGGAAATCGCGGCGTCCGACCCAGGCAAGTATGTCCTGCTCCAGCAATTCAAGAACCCGGCCAACCCCGACATCCATGAAGCGACCACCGGACCGGAAATCTGGGACGACACCGACGGCGCCATCGACATTCTGGTTTCCGGCGTCGGCACCGGCGGCACGATCACAGGGGTCTCGCGCTACATCAAGCAGACCAAGGGCAAGGCGATCCAGTCGGTGGCCGTCGAGCCGACCGCCAGCCCGGTGTTGACCCAAGCCCGCGCCGGCGAGCCGTTGCAGCCGGGCCCGCACAAGATCCAGGGCATCGGCGCCGGTTTCGTGCCGGCCGTGCTCGACCTGTCGCTGGTCGATGACGTCGAGCAGGTCAGCAACGAGGATGCGGTTCTCTTCGCCCGTCGCCTGGCGAAAGAGGAAGGAATTATCTCGGGCATTTCCAGCGGCGCCGCCGTGGCGGCTGCCGTGCGACTGGCGCGGAGGCCGGAAAATTCCGGCAAGACGATTGTTGTCGTGCTGCCGGATTCTGGCGAGCGCTACCTGAGCTCCATCCTGTTCGAGGGCCTGTTCAACGAGGCCGGGTTGCCGGCATGAGTTACCAGGTGCGCAATTCCTCACCGGCCTACGAGCGCCTCGGCGGCTGGGGAGTGAAGGCGATCGTCAGCGAATTGCGGGCGGCGCGCGAGCGCTGGCGCACCTCGCAGCAGCGCAGCCTGGCGTTCGCCGTGCGCGAATTCCCGTCGCGCGATGCCCTGAAGGAAATCGCCGACGCCCTCTGCGGTGCCCTGTTCCCGATGCGCCTCGGGCCGTCGGAACTGCACCAGGAGGGCGAGGATTTCTATGTCGGCCACACGCTGGACAGCGCTTTGAACGGGCTGTTCCTGCAGGTGCAGCTCGAGCTTGGGTACAACCATCGGCACCGGGAGGGAAGCGACGTCGATGTCGAGGAACAAGCCGCGCTGATCGTCAAGGATTTTGCCAGCCAGTTGCCCGAGCTGCGCAGCCTGCTCGACACCAGCGTCGAGGCGGCCTACCTGGGCGATCCGGCGGCGCGCAACGTCGATGAAGTGCTGCTCTGCTATCCGGGCATTCAGGCGGTGATCTACTACCGGCTGGCGCATGCGCTCTATGAGCGCGGGGTCCCGTTGATCGCCCGCATCGTTTCCGAAGTAGCCCATTCGGCGACGGGGATCGACATCCATCCGGGCGCACAGATCGGTGCCGGCTTCTTCATCGACCACGGTACCGGCGTTGTCATCGGCGAAACGACGATCATCGGCCAGCGCGTTCGCCTTTACCAGGCCGTCACGCTGGGTGCCAAGCGCTTTACGCAGGATGAAGGCGGGGCGCTGCAAAAGGGTGGGCCGCGCCACCCGATCCTCGAGGACGAAGTCGTCGTTTATGCCGGTGCCACTATCCTCGGGCGCATCACCATCGGGCGTGGTTCAAGCATCGGCGGTAATGTCTGGCTGACGCGCAGCGTACCGCCCGGCAGCAACGTCTCCCAAGCCAGCCTGCAGCACGATCCCGGTGGCGTCGCGCGGATTTCCCAGTGACCGAACTGATATTCAGCTTCGGGGCGACCGTCCGAAGTCTGCGCGAGGGGCGCGGCTGGTCGCAGGAACTGCTGGCCGAGAAGGCCGACCTCAATCGCTCCTTCCTCGGCGAGGTTGAGCGCGGCAAGGTCATTCCATCGCTCGCGACGGCGGCCAAACTTGCCGAAGCGCTCGGCTTCAAGCTGTCTTCCCTGCTTGCCGATTGCGAGGGCAGGGCCGACTGAGTGGCGGTGGTGGCTATAGCATGTTGAAGCGGTTCTGGCCGCCCACGACAATTGATAGTCGAGTTTCTTATAAGCATTTTCATTCCTGATCCAAGGAGTTCAACATGGCAACAAACCACGAAGCCAATACTGCCCTGAGCGATGTCGCCGCACGGCAACTGGCCAATGCGACCAAGACCACGGCGCAGCTTTCCACCATTACGCCGCGCTGGCTGGTCCACCTGCTGCAATGGCTGCCGGTCGAGGCCGGTATCTATCGCCTGAACACGGTCAAGAATCCGCGTGACGTGCGCGTCGCCTGCTCGCAACGCGACGAGTCCGAGTTGCCGCAGACCTACGTCGATTACGACGAGCAGCCGCGCGAATACTTCCTGAATGCCGTCACCACCATCCTCGACGTGCATACCCGCATTTCCGATCTGTACAGCAGCCCGCACGACCAGATCAAGGAACAGTTGCGCCTGACCATCGAAACCATCAAGGAGCGCCAGGAAGCCGAACTGATCAACAACCCGGATTACGGCCTGCTGGCCAACGTCGCCGACGAGCAGCGCATCTCGACGCTGACCGGCGCCCCGACCCCGGACGATCTCGACGACCTGCTGACCAAGGTCTGGAAGGAGCCCGCCTTCTTCCTGACCCACCCGCTGGCGATCGCCGCCTTCGGCCGCGAATGCACCCGTCGTGGCGTACCGCCGCCGACCGTTTCCCTGTTCGGCGCCCAGTTCGTGACCTGGCGCGGCATTCCGCTCGTTCCATCGGACAAGATTGCGGTAGACGGCGGCAAGACCAAGATCCTGCTGTTGCGCGTCGGCGAACGTCGCCAAGGCGTGGTCGGCCTGTTCCAGCCCGGCCTCGCCGGCGAGCAGAGTCCCGGCCTGTCGGTGCGCTTCATGGGCATCAACCGTAACGCCATCGCATCCTACCTGATTTCGCTGTATTGCTCGCTCGCCGTCCTGGTTCCGGACGCGCTGGCTGTCCTCGAAGACGTGGAGATCGGCAAGTACCATGACTATCCCGACACCTACAAGTAATGGCGTCCAGGGGCTGAGCGCCGGTTCGGCACCCGGACTCCCCGACGAGGCCACGCTTGGTCGGCTTGCTTCGGAATTCTTCCGGCTGCTGCCGGGTTCGCCCGAACCGTCGTTCGACTTGCTGCCGACTTCGCTCGGCGCGGGCAGCGCGCCGGCCCCTGACCCCAACCTCGCCAGCGCGTTGCCGAGCATCGTGCCGTTGCCGGCGGCGCCGGATCGCGTCGACCCGGTCGGTTCGGCCGGTGGCGAATTCGGCGTGCCGGAAGCCTACGCGGCTGCGCTGCCCGTCGTCACGCCGCCGCCACAACCGCCGGTCGAAGGGTCGTTGCCAGCCTCGGCGTATTATTTCCTTGGCGAGGCCAGCCCGTATGCGCAATCCGGCACGGCGCCGGCGGCTCCGGCGGCTTCAGCAGTGCCGGAACGCACCGACCCGGTCGGGTCGGGCGGCAGCGAATTCGGGGTGCCGGAGGCCTATGCCCCTGCGCTGCCCAGCGTCACGCCACCGCAGCCGCCGGTCGAATCGCATTTGCCGGGATTCGTGCCGGGGTCGCCGTATTATTTCGTCGGCGAGGCCAGTCCGTACACGCAACCCGGCGCGGCGCCTGCCGACCCGGAAAACCGCATCGTGGCGAAATCCTTCGGCCTTCCCGGCGACGGTGAGTTGAAGGGGTTGCTCGACGAAATCGCCGGCGGTCGCCAACTGGTGGAGCAATCCGCCGCCCCGGCCAATACCGGCAATTTCTACTTCCTCGACAGCGTCGGCAGCGGCGGCAGGGTGCCGCAAATCGGTCCGACGGTGCGCCCGCCGTTCGATGTGGCGGCCGTCCGCCGGGATTTCCCGATCCTCCAGGAACGCGTCAATGGCCGTCCGCTGGTCTGGTTCGACAACGCAGCGACGACGCAGAAGCCACAGTCGGTGATCGATCGCCTTTCGTACTTCTACGCTCACGAGAATTCCAACATTCACCGTGCAGCGCATGAACTGGCGGCGCGGGCGACCGATGCCTATGAGGCGGCGCGCAACAAGGTGCAGCGCTTCATCGGTGCCGGTACCGCCGACGAGATCATCTTCGTCCGTGGTGCGACGGAAGCCATCAACCTGGTCGCCAAGACCTGGGGCGTGCAGAACATCAGCGAGGGCGACGAAATCATCGTCTCGCTGCTCGAACACCACGCCAATATCGTGCCATGGCAGCAACTTGCGGGGCAGGTCGGCGCCAGGATCCGGGTCATCCCGGTCGACGACAGCGGCCAGTTACTGCTCGACGAGTACCAGAAGTTGCTCAACCCGAAGACGAAACTGGTCTCGGTGGCGCAGGTCTCGAACGCGCTGGGAACAGTGACGCCGATCAAGAAGGTGATCGACATGGCCCATGCGGCCGGCGCCATGGTCCTGGTCGACGGCGCGCAGTCGGTGTCCCACCTGCGGGTCAACGTGCAGGCGCTGGACGCGGACTTCTTCGTGTTTTCCGGCCACAAGATCTTCGGTCCGACCGGGATCGGCGTCGTCTACGGCAAGAAGGAACTGCTCGAGAAGATGCCCCCGTGGCAGGGCGGCGGCAACATGATCGCCGACGTCACCTTCGAGCGCACGCTGTTCCAGCCGCCGCCCAACAAGTTCGAAGCCGGCACCGGCAACATCGCCGACGCGGTGGGCCTCGGTGCTGCGCTGGATTATGTGGACCGCATCGGCCTCGAGAACATCGCCCGCTACGAGCACGACCTGCTGGTCTATGCGACGCGTGGCCTGTCCTCGATTCCCGGCGTGCGCCTGATCGGCACGGCGGCGGAGAAAGCCAGCGTGGCCTCGTTCGTCCTCGACGGCTATCACCCGGAAGAGGTTGGCAAGGCGCTCAACGAGGAAGGCATCGCCGTGCGCTCCGGCCACCATTGCGCGCAGCCGATCCTGCGCCGCTTCGGTGTCGAAGCCACTGTCCGGCCGTCGCTGGCGTTCTACAATACCTGCGAGGAAATCGACCGCATGCTTGCCGTCTTGCGTCGCCTGGCGCGTGGCAAGGGGAAGCTTGCCGCGTAGGGCAATCTCCTGTCGATGCCTTCAGGAACGGGTCCGAATGCGGGCCCGTTCCTGTTCACGGAGACGGTTCGCCGGGGCAGAAGATAGCCGCTCAAGAGCAGTGGGTGGTCCTGAGCATCTCGATCACTTGCAGCAGCCGGGCATCTGCGATCGAGTAATAGACCCGGTTGGCGTCCTTCCTCGAGGTCAGGACTTTCTGGTCTGCCAGCATGCTCAGGTGCTGGGAGATGTTGGGCTGTGTCGTGCCGAGGGCATCACAGATTTCGCCAACCGAGCGTTCCCCTTGGGCAAGAAGGCAGACTATGCCCAAGCGGAGCGGTTGTGCGATCGCCTTCAGCCGCCTGGCGGTCAGGTTGATCTGCTTGTCGCTCCAGCCTGCCTGCATTGTATTCGTTCCTGGCAACTCGGATCATCGGGGATTTCCGGCAAGACAGGCAACTGCGCCTCTTCCTCGGAATGCTGCGGTCAACGCCGGGGCGAGCGCGGAATTGCGGCAGGCAGATAGCGCGCGCCCTCGCCGGCTGGGACGATGGCCGGAGTGTACGGCCTGCCCATATTGAGGCAAACGAACGAATATTCAGATGCATATACGAAATGCATCTAACGGACGGGCCAGTTGCGAAACGGGTCCGGCAGGCGATGTGCCCACGCGCAGGCGTTCCAGCAACTGCAGGACTTCGGGCCACGGTCCGTGACCCGAATCGACGTTGATGTGGCCGGCTGCGCCGACGTTGACGAAATCGCTGCCCCAATGCCTTGCCCAATGCCGGGCGACGTTGGTCGCGATCCACGGATCGTTTTCGCTCGCGACGACCACGCTCGGGAACGCCAGTCGTTCCTCGAGCAAGGCCGCCGGCTCGCTGAAGCGATCGGGATCGGCAGGCGCCACGAGAAGCGCCCCGCGTATGCGCTCGCCGCGCACGAGCCCGGCGGTCACTGCGGCAAGGCATCCGAAACTGTGGGCGACCACCCATACTGGCTCGCCTTGCGCATCAATCTCCTCGCGAACGCGCGCGGCCCAGTCGCTCAGGCAGGGCTGCTCCCAGTTACTCTGGACGACGCGGCGGGTGTCGGGCAGTACGTTTTCGAGCCAGCTTTGCCAGTGGTCCGGACCACTGTTGCGCAGTCCGGGGACGATCAGCACCCTATCCACGATGCTTGCTCATGAAAGGATGTCGGACCAGATGTTCTTGGCCCACGCCCGGGCGAACAAGGCTTCCTCGACAGACGGTTCCTTCGAGACGCCGCCCGAACCTTCGACCACCAGCAACTGCTTCTTCTCGGGGTTCCAGCGGTGCACCGAATCGACGTGGATGGCGCGCCGGTCGTCGACCAGCGAGTAGCAGGTGTTGGCCATCAGGGTCGGTCGTGCTTCGCGCCCCGACAGGATTTCGAAGATTGCCGCCGCCGCTACCTTGCCGTGCTGGTTGGCCATGTGGCCCGATTTGGGCATCAGCGGCGCCGACAGGGTCGCGTCGCCGAGGACGTGAACCTTCTGGACCGCGGTCGACTCGAGCGTCACCCAGTCGACCGTCGCCCAGCGGTTGTTGGCATTGACGACACCAATATCGTGGGCGATCTTGCCGGCCGTCTGGGGCGGGATCAGGTTGATCACGTCGGCGCGTTCGCGGTCTCCAATTTCACTGGTGATCATGTTCGTCTCTGCGTTGATTTCGACCGTCTCCCAGTTCGGGCGGTACTCGATGATGCCCTTGTAGTCGTTGGCCCAGTTGTCGGCGAACAGCTTGGTCTTGGAAATGATCTTGTCGTTGGCGTCGAGGATGAGGATCTTCGACTTCGGCTTGTGCGCCTTGAAGTAACTGGCCACCTGGCTGGCGCGCTCGTAGGGCCCGGGCGGGCAGCGGTAGGGCGCCTTCGGAATCGAGATAATGAAGGTGCCGCCATCGGGCAGGTCGACCAGTTGCTTGCGCAGCGCGATGGTCTGGGGGCCGGCTTTCCAGGCGTGCAGGATCTTCTTCTGGGCCGCTTCGTCGTAGCCGGCGACGGCGCCGAAGTTGAAATCGATGCCCGGCGAGATGACCAGGTGATCGTAGGTGAAGCTGTCACCGCGATCGGTCTTGACCGTCCGCTTTTCCGGGTCGACCGCGGTCACCGCGGCGTGCACCACCTTGATCCCCCAGTTCTTCTTCAAGCCATCGAAGCTGTGGACAAGTGTGTCGAACTCGCGATGGCCGGCCAGCACTTCATTGGAAGTCGGGCAGGAGATGAATTCCTTGTTGCGCTCGATGAGCGCCACCTCGATGGCGCTGTCGCTCCATTTGCGCAGGTACTTGGCGGCAGTGGCGCCGCCGAAGCCGGCGCCGATGACGACGACACGGCCGAGTTTCTTGCCTTTCTTCGGGGCGGCGAACGCGCTGCCCGGCAGCAGCGAGGCGCCGGCCAGCGTGGCGGAGGCGCCGAAGGCCTGAAGCAGGCGGCGGCGGTCGTTGTTGATCAGGGACATGTTCATCGCCCCTTATTTCTGACGGGAAAAGTAATCCGCCAGAACGGCGATTTCTTCATCGGTGTAACCCTTGGCCAACTGATTCATGATCGTGGCCTGCTTGGTGCCGGCCTTGTAGGCTTTCAGCGTTTCTTCCAGATACGCCTTGTCGCGCCCGGCGATTGCCGGGATCGCGGAATTGACCCGGCCTTCGGTTCCGTGGCAGTTGAAGCAGTTGCCGACGAAATAGGGAAAGGGCGCCGGCGTAGACGCCTGGGCGTTCCCCTTGGCGGAAAGGGCCGCGGCGGAAGCCAGCAGTCCGAGCAATGGCAAGAGGCGTTTCATGGATTCTCCCTGTCGATGTGCCTTGGCCGGCATGGATTGCGCAAACCCGAGCCGCCGGCGGTTTCAATCGCCGTGAATGTGCAGGATCGAAGCTGTCTGACCAACGAATTATTTTTCATATGCAAAGAAGTGCAGGGCCTGGCATCGCTTCGGGGCTTGCCGATCGGGCATATCGTTATCAGCAAATCGTTGTTGCGAGGCTGGTCGACCCGTCCTAATCTCCGG
>WBZU01001941.1_pt1 | contig 14837 bp, 9 predicted proteins | sample 5204311 | NCBI WGS metagenome assembly WBZU01 (sample SAMN12344359, study PRJNA552823) | activated sludge metagenome | biome: Activated sludge suspended growth; feature: Nitrification reactor; material: Wastewater; isolation source: activated sludge from nitrification reactor of wastewater treatment...
GGCGCTGGCGGGACGCGGGGTCGATGTTGAAAATCGGCGCGAAACCGCGGTCGACCGCAGCAATCATCAGGCAATGCCCTGTCCTGACATCGCCGCCGAATGCCGGGCGATCGCCGCCTGGGCGCAGGCACGTCTGGCCGCCGATCCGGCGTGCCGGGTCGGCATCGTCGCCCCCGACCTGGCGAGCGTGCGCGACCGCCTGGAGTTCGCGCTCGACGACGCGCTGCATCCGGCGCTGATCCGGCCCGATGCCGCCGAGTCGCCGCGCTGCTTCAACTTCTCGCTCGGCCGCAGGCTCGCCGACCTGCCGCTGATCCGGGTCGCCCTCGACCTGCTGGCCTTGGGCAGCGGCCGGGCCAAGGTCGAGCAACGCCGGCTGTCAGCGCTGTTGCTGGCCGGCGGCTGGTCGGCGGCGGAGGCCGAAGCCGACGGCCGTGCCCGGCTTGACGCCGCGCTGCGCCGCGACCTGCCCTATTTCATGACCTTGCCGGCCGTGATCCGGCTGGCCGGACGCCTGGCTGAAGACGCGCCGCCTCCACTGTGCCCGCAGACCGTGGCGGCGCTGGACGCCTTTGTCGCCGTGATGTCAGGCATGTCGAGAGCACTGCACCCGGGCGAGTGGGCCGGCGTGTTCCGCAGGGCCCTGAAGGCTGCCGGCTGGCCCGGCGATCGCCGTTTGTCCAGTCACGAGTTTCAGGCGCGACGGGCGTTTGGCGAGGTCCTCGATGGCTTCGGGCGGCTTGATGGCCTGCTCGGCAAGCTGTCGCCGAACGAGGCTGCACGGCGCCTGTCGCAGTTGTGTCAGCAGCGCATCTTCCAGCCGGAAACGCGCGGCCTGCCGCCCATTCAGGTGCTTGGGGTTCTCGAGAGCGCCGGGCTCGAATTCGACGCCTTGTGGGTGATGGGCATGAACGACGACCTCTGGCCGCCGCCGCCGCGGCCCAACCCGCTGCTGCCGGCCGAACTGCTGCGCGGGGCCGGGGCGGCGCATGCCAGCGCCGAGGTCGAGCTCGATTTCGCGCAACGGGTGCATGCCCGCTTGGCGCGGGCTGCGCCGGATGTGACATTTTCGTATGCCCGGGCCGACGGCAACCGCATCCTGCGACCGAGCCCGCTGATTGCCGGCATACAGCCGGCCGGAGATGCGCCGGGCGAGGTGGTCACGCTGGCGCGCCAACTCGGCAAGGAAGCCGGCATCGCCTGCGAACTGCTCGACGATTCCCTGGCGCCGCCGCTCGGCGACGGCGAAAAGGTGTCCGGCGGCAGCTGGTTGCTGCGCGCCCAGGCGATCTGTCCGGCCTGGGCCTACTACCAATACCGGCTCGGCGGCGAGGCAATGGACGAGCCGGTCGAAGGCCTCGACCCGGCCGCTCGCGGCACGCTGGTGCATGAGACCCTGGAAGCCTTCTGGAAGGCCACGCGGACCTCGCCTGTCCTCGCCGGCATGAGTGAAGCAATCCGCCGGCAGGCGATCGCCGAGGCCGTCGCCACGGCCATCAGCGCCTTCGAGACGGATCGCCGAGTGACATTGCCGGCCCGCTTCCGCGAACTGGAAGCGGCGCGCCTGCAGAAACTTCTCGACGTCTGGCTGGGCGTCGAAGACAAACGCGGGCTGGAATTCGAGGTCATCGCCTGCGAACAGCCCGCCGAAGTCGACATCGAGGGAATCAGGGTCAAGGTGGTCGTCGACCGCATCGACCGCCTGGACGACGGCAGGCAGATCATCATCGACTACAAGACCGGCGCTGCCATCGACACCAGGAACTGGGCCGAGCAGCGCATCAGTGAGCCGCAACTGCCGATCTACGCCGCGCTGGTCAACGACGAGGTGGCTGCCGTCGTCTTCGCGAAGGTGCTGCTCGACAAGCCGGCGTTCGTCGGCATTGCCGACGAAGGGGACATCCTGCCCGGCGTCCAAGGCATCGCCGATGCACGACAGAAGATCTTCGCTCCCGCCGAATTCCCCGACTGGATCACCGTCGTCACCCACTGGCGCGAGCGGCTGCATGCAGTGGCCAGGGAGGTCCGGGCGGGGCAGGCCGGCGTCATGTTCGCCGACGAGAAGGCCCTGCGATACTGCGAGGTCCTGCCCCTGCTGCGCCTGCCCGAACGACGCCGTCTGCTGGCCAGGAAAATGGCATGACGCCCGCAGTCGACCGCCTCGCCGAGGACGAAATCGCCCGCCGGCAGGCTCTTGAGTTGGCCTCCTTCATCGTCGAAGCCCCGGCCGGAGCCGGCAAGACGGAATTGCTGACGCAGCGCTACCTGCGTCTGCTGGCGGTGATCGAGCATCCCGAGGAAGTGCTGGCGCTGACCTTCACCAACAAGGCGGCGACCGAGATGCGCGACCGCATCCTCGGCAGCCTGGAACTTGCCGCCAGCGGCAGGATGCCGGAACAGACGCACAAACGGCTGACCTTCGATCTGGCGCGGAAGGTGCTGACCCACGATGCCGAACGTGGCTGGGGACTTCTCGGCCACCCCGGCCGGCTGCGCATCACGACGATCGACGCGCTGTGCGCCAGCCTGGCGCGGCAGATGCCCTACCTCAGCCGCTTCGGCGGTCAGCCGGGCGTCACCGAGGATGCCACGGCGCATTATGCGACGGCGGCGCGGCGCGCACTGGAAATGGTCGAATCCGGCATGCCCGACGCCGAGGTGGTGGCCGAAGCGCTCGCCTTCATGGACAACAACGCCGGCCGCTTGGAAACCCTGCTGATCACCATGCTCGGGCGGCGCGACCAGTGGCTGCACCACGCCTCGCGCATCGAGAGCGGGGCGATGAAGACCGAGATCGAGGCCGGCTTCGCCGCGCTGATCGAGCGCGATCTGGCGGCGGCGGGCAGTCTGCTCGATGCGCGCCGCCAATCTCTGCTGCTGCCGCTGGCCCGCTTTGCCGCCGCCAATGCGCCGGGCGTGCTCGATTCCATTCTTGACTGGAATTTGCCGTTGACCGCAACCATTGCCGATCTGCCGCAATGGCAGGCGGTGGCGGGCCTGTTGCTGACCGCCAGCGGCACGCTGCGCAAGTCCGTGCACAAGCGCATCGGCTTTCCGGCCGACAAGGAATTCGCCGACCGGAAAAAGGCCATGCTGGAACTGCTGGCCGATCTGCGCGGCATTGCCGGGCTGGAAGCGGCTCTGGCCCTGCTGGTCAAGCTGCCGCAGCCAGGACTTTCCGATGCCGAATGGGCCACCGTCGAATGCTTCTCGCGCCTGCTACGGCTCGCCGCCGGGCAACTGTGGCTGGCCTTCCAGGAAGCCGGCGAAGTCGACTTCATCGAAATCGCCGCCCGCGCCGGCCTGGCGCTTGGCGAAGACGAAGCGCCGACCGACCTTGCGCAGGCGCTCGATTACCGCATCCGCCACCTGCTGGTCGACGAATTCCAGGACACCAGCCCGAGCCAGGTCGGCCTGCTCGAAAAACTGACGCGCGGCTGGACGCCGGACGACGGGAGGACGCTATTCGTCGTCGGCGACCCGATGCAGTCGATCTACCGCTTCCGCAAGGCCGATGTCGGGCTCTTTCTGCGCGTCCGCGAGCGTGGCATCGGCGACATCCGGCTCGGCCACCTGCGCTTGTTCCGCAACAACCGTTCGTATCCGGGCATCGTCGATTGGGTCAATTCTGCTTTCCCGACGATCTTCCCGATGGAGGACAGTCCGGAAACCGGCGCCGTGCGCTACGCCGAATCGGCTGCGACGCGGCCGGCGCGGGCCGACAGCGGGGTATTCGTCCATCCCGTCATTGAACGCGAGGGAGAGGATGCCGTTGGCGAAGAAGCCTGTCGCGCCCTCGACATCATCCGCCAGACCCGTGCCGATGCGCCGGACGAACGCATCGCCGTGCTGGTTCGCGCCCGCACGCATCTCGACGCACTGGTCGCCGAAATCCGCCGCAGTGCGCCGGAGTTGCGCTTCCAGGCGGTCGATATCGAAGGGCTGGACGGCCGCCAGCATGTGCAGGACTTGCTGACCCTGTTCCGCGCCCTGCACCACCGCGCCGACCGCGTGCATTGGCTGGCGCTGTTGCGTGCCCCGTGGTGCGGCCTGAAGCTGGCTGACCTGCATGCGCTGGCCGCCGACGACAGGCAATCGACCATCTGGCAACTGATGCAGGATGAATCGCGCGTCGCCCGCCTTTCCGACGATGGCCAGCAACGGCTGAGCCACGTCCGCGAGGTGCTGCGCCTAGCCTTTGCTGGCCGCGGCCGCCAGCACCCCCGGCGCTGGCTGGAAGGCGTCTGGCTGATGCTCGGCGGCCCGCGCACCCTGGAAGCGCCGGAAGCCGTGAACGATGTCGAAGCCTTCTTCATGCTGATCGACCAGTTGGTCGCCGCCCGCGACCTGAGTCCCGAAACGCTGGCGACCCATGCCGCCGACCTCTACGCGCCGACCGACCCGCTCGGCGACGCGGTACAGATGATGACCATCCACAAGGCAAAGGGCCTCGAATTCGATACCGTGATTGTCCCCGGCCTGCACCGCATAACCGGCGGCAACGACAGCAGCTTGCTGCTGTGGGACGAAGTCGCCGGCGCCGACGGCCACGAACACCTGCTGGTCGCGCCGATGAAGGCCAGGGGCGATGGCAACGGTGAGCCAACCGCCTACGATTACATGAAGAAGCTCGAAGCCGAGCGCGCCGCGCACGAGGACGAGCGCCTGCTCTACGTCGCCGCCACCCGCGCCATCCGCAATCTGCATCTGGTCGGCGTCGCGGTGGCCGATGAGCAGGATGACGACGGCCTGAAGCCGCCGGCCGCCGGCACCCTGCTCAAACTTCTCTGGCCGGGCGTCGCGCAGCCGGTTTTCGCTGCGGCACTATCCCGTCTTGAGCCGGTCGCGGCGTGCCACCCCGGCGTCGACGCGGCGACGTTCGTCCCGCCGCTGGTTCGCCTGCGCGCAGCCGGCCTGCCGGCTGCGCTATGCACACTGCCCCGCAGCATCCCCCCGGCCGGCGACATGCTCGACCGGGACGTCGCGGAAGGCCGCATCGCGCTTGAGGCTTCGGTCGGCACGCTGGTTCACCGCTGCCTCGAACTGATCGCCCGCGCCGCGCATGACGCCGGGCAAGGTCGGCAAGCGCCCCTGGAGGGCGACGGACTCGCGGGCTGGTCAGCGCAACGTGTCAGGTCGCTGGCGCCCGCCTATCGCCGCTGGCTCGTGGAGGCCGGGCATGGGTCAGCGGAAGCCCAGGAAGGTGCCGAACTGGTCGTCACCGCCCTGTCCCGGACCATGGCGTCCCCCGCCGGACGCTGGATCCTGGTGCAGCATGACATGGCCGGCGCCGAACAGGCATGGTCGGCTCGCGGCGTCGAGGAGGGCGCGACGGTTACGGTCAACCATGTCATCGACCGCATTTTCATTGCCGACGGTTGCCGCTGGATCGTCGACTACAAGATGGTTCACGCCGAAGCGGATGAACCGGCGGCTGCGCTACAGGTGCGCGCCGAGGAATACCGGCCGCAACTCGAGCGTTATGCCGCGCTTTTTTTCACTGATCCCCTGCCGCTCAGGATGGCGATCTTCTTCCCGCTGCAGGGCGTGCTCGTCGAACTTCCTCGAGACAGCGGCCACCCCGGATCGTCTTGACGGGTCAGGCTTGAGCTATACTGCCGCGAAAATTCCAAGAACATGAATCGATGTCGCCTCGACTGCGGAACATTCTCGCCAGCCTGTTTGCGGCCACCTGCCTTTTTGCGGCGACGGTGGCCCACTCGGCCGCGACCGCGCTGCAGGTCGCGGTGCTGGAAAACTCGCCGCCAATGGCCTTTCGCGACGCCGCCGGCCGATTGACGGGCTTCAGTGTCGAGGTGGCGCGGGCGGTGTGCGCGGAAATGAAAGTCCGGTGCGAGTTTCAGGTGATGGTGCTGGACCGGGTGGTCGACGCGCTGGCCGGCGACGAGATCGACATCGCCGCGGTCAGCCTGCTCGACACGCCCGAGCGGCGCCGGCGGATCCTTTATGCGCAGCCCTACTTCCGGTCGATCACCCTGTGGTTCGCCAGGCCCGGCGTGGAACCGGGTCAGCGCGGACTGCGCGTCGCCGTCGTCAAGGGCTCGGCGCAGGAAACCTACGCCCGCAAGCAGAACTGGGATACCGTCAGCGTACAGACCAGCGGCGAACTCGGCGCACCGCTGCTTGCCGGCATTGCCCAGGCCGCCATCGTGCCGATGAATGCCAGCCTGAATTTGCAGAGCAGCAAGGAGTTTCAGCGGCTTGGCCTCGCCGCGACGGTCATGACGGCTCCCGACCTGGTCGGCAATGCCTCTTTCGGCATCAACCCGCGACGCCCCGAGATCAAGGTTGCCGTTGACGACGCGCTCGAACACATCAAGCGCAACGGCGTCTACGAGCACATCAATACGCGGTTTCTGCCTTTCCGGGTGCATTGATGCCGGCATTCCGATCGCTCTTTCTGGTTGCCGCCATGTTGTCAGGAGCGCTGCAGGCAGCCGATCTGCGAGTGGCGGTTGTGGTTCAGGATGCGACGCAGGTATCGCCGCAGGGCAATCTCGTCGCGAGCAGCACGCCCGCAGCTGACATGGTGGCCTTTACCGACGAACTGGCCCGGGAGGTCTGTCGTCGTATCCGTTCCCGCTGTGCCGTTTCCTACGTCACCTTCGGCGAAATCCTGCCGGGTGTCGAAGACGGGCGCTTCGATCTCGGCTTCGGCAACTTCCTGCGCGCGCCCAAGCGCGAGAAACGTGTCGCGTTCAGCGAACCGATCTTCCGTTCCGCGTCGCGCCTGGTCGGATCGCCGGCTACCGCCCGGGCGTTTGCCGGCAAGCTCGGTCAGGCGGTCAATCTCGACAACCTGTGCGGCGCGCGCGTGGCAGCGATGGAAGGCTCGCAGCAGCAGGCATTCCTCGACGCCATCGCCGGCGAGCGCGAGTTGACCGTCGTTGCTACAACGACGAAGGCCGGCGCATTCGACACACTGCGCAATGGTAGCGCCGACTTCGCGCTGCTGCCGATCCGCACCGGCTATGCCCTGATCAGCCACGACAAGTCGCGGCGCTTCGGTTTCGTCGGCCCGGCTGTCGCCGATCACGGCCTCGGCGACACCGTGCACATCATCCTGCCAAGACAGAAGGAGGCGTTACGCCGCTCGCTCAACCAGGCAATCGCCGATATTCGCGCCGACGGGACGGGCCATCGCATCATGCGCCGGCACTTCCCGGTGAACCTGGACTGAAGCGCGATGCCGACTCGCCCCAGACGTTACCCGGCGAACCGGGTTTTCGCCCTGCTAGCCGCAGCTTTCGCACTGCTGTTCATCTTTGTCGTCGTCGTTCTGGCCGTTGACCAGGAACGCGTTCGCCAGTCATCGGAACGCCTGCAACAACAGACCGTGCCCAAGATCATCCGCTTTCAGCGGCTGGCGCGCAACCTCGATCAATTGCGCCAGGAAGGGGAACTGGTCTTTTCCTCGGACACGCCCGAAGGCCGCCAGCAGTCGCTATACCTCGTCATGCTGGTAGCCAGCCATCCGAGCATTCTCGAACATCCGCAGGCGGCGGCGGCGGCCCGTGACACGGAGGCCTTCCTCACCGAAACCGGCCGCCTGGCGGAACGGGATCCGGCCATGCTCAGGTCGCAGCGTGCGGAATGGCAACAGTTTTCCAAGCGCCTGAACCTGCTGGTGGATGACATCCTGGTCGAGGGAGCCAATCTCGCTACCGCTGATCTGGAAGACGTTGCCGCCGCCATGCGTCTTACCAGATTCAAGCTGATGGGGGCCACGGCACTGCTCGGCGGCTTCCTCCTTCTGCTGATGGTCCTGCTCAGGCGGCACCTGCTGCGCCCGTTGGAAAAGATCGACCGCGCGCTGTCATCGCTCAGCGTCGACCGGCCGGCACCGGAGTTTCCCGATGTTCGCCTAGCCGAGATCCATGCCGTCGAGGAGGCGGCCAAACGCCTGCACGACGTGATGGTGAGCAACGATGCGGCGCGCCGCGAGCTGCAACTGCTGGCCAATCGGGACGACCTGACCGGGCTGATGAACCGGCGGCACTTCATGGAATCGGCCACAACCGAACTGCGGCGCGCCCAGCGCTATGGCCGACCCACTGCCGTCGCCCTTGGCGACCTCGATTTTTTCAAGAGCCTCAACGACACCTATGGTCACGGCGCCGGCGACGCCGTGTTGCGCAGCTTCGCCGAACTACTTACCGAGAGTCTGCGCCAGTCCGATCTCGTCTGCCGCTATGGCGGGGAAGAATTCGCGTTCCTGTTCCCCGAGAGTACCGTCGGGCAGGCACACATCCTGGTCGAGCGTTTTCGCGAACACTGCGCCGCGCAGGAGATCCGGCTGCCCGATGGCTTGCTCGTCCGCGTCACGCTCAGCATCGGGCTGGCGGATGCCAGCAACTGTCCAATCGAAGTTGCGTTGCAACGCGCGGACCTTGCGCTTTATGAGGCCAAGCGGCTGGGACGCAACCGGGTCATCGTCGCGGCGGAGGCCGGCTGATGCATGTCCTGATCGTCGAGGACGACCGGGTGATTGCTGAAAACCTCTATGACTTCCTCGAAACCTGCGGACATCGGTGCGATTTCGCACCCTCGCTGGCTTCTGCGGAGGCCCTGCTGACGCGCAACGAATTCGACGCGCTGGTTCTCGACCGCAGCCTGCCTGACGGCGACGGCGCGTCGCTGGCCAGTCGCTTGCGTGTCGCCGGAAATTCGCTGGCGATTCTCATGTTGACCGCGCGCGATACGCTGGACGACAAACTCGCTGGCTTCGGCGCCGGCGCCGACGACTATCTCGCCAAGCCCTTTGCCCTGAAGGAAGTGGGAGCGCGGCTGCAGGCCCTGCTGCGCCGCTCGGGCGGCCGGCCGGCAGCGCAGCGGCTGGCGTTCGGCGCGCTGACCTACGACCCGGCAGAACAGGTGGTGACGCTGGCCGACCGGCCGCTCACCCTGCCACCCAAGGCATTGCGCCTGGTCGAGGTGCTGTTGCGGCAGCCGCAACGTGTCTTTTCGCGGCGTGAACTGGAAGTGGCCGTCTGGGGGCGCGAACAGGAAGCGAGCGACAACCTGCGCAGCGTCCTGCATACCGTACGCCGGGCCCTGACCGATGCCGCTCCGGTCCAGATCGTCAATGTCCACGGCCTCGGCTACAAACTCGTCAGCCGCTAGACGCGGACCGAGCATGCGCCTGCGCATCGCACTGGCACTGGGTGCGCTGTCGCTCCTGGTGATCCTGGCGCAGTCACTGACGATGCTGGCGGTCTTCGACCAGACCGAGGAAGAGTTCATCGACCAGATGCTCACCCAGCAGATCGCCCACAGCATGGCGGTCTGGAAGACAGCGCCGGAATCGGCATTTCCCAACACCCCAGCGATGCAGCTCTACCGATTCGGCCCCGGAATGGCGCCATCTGAAGGATTGCCTGCGGAGGTCCTTTCGCTGCCAGTCGGCAACCACGAGATCCGCCTCGGCGGTCGCGAAGCTCACGTCGCGGTCCGCCATGATGGCAGCGCGCGCTACATCCTCGTGTACGATGCAGAAGAGCACGAGGGGCGAATGCTCAGCCTGTTGCTTCTCACGATAACTGCCAGCACGTTGCTCGCCCTGGGGGTGCTGCTCGCCGGCTACGCGCTGGCCGGACGCCTGTCGGGCAGCCTCGAGCGGCTAGCGGCGCGCGTCGACAGGCCGGACGGCGCACCACTGGCCGGGCCCGACATGGAGCGTGAACTCCAGGCGATCGCCACGGCGCTGGACCGCTACCGCCAGCGCCAGCAGGAGGCACTGGACCGGGAAAGGGCATTTGCCGCCAACCTCTCCCATGAACTGCGCACACCATTGACCGCAATCCGCACCGATGCCGAACTGCTGGCGGCGCTCCCCGACGCCCCGAAGGTGGTACGGCGCCGCGCAAATCGCATGATTCAGGGGGTCGACCGCATCAATGCCCTCGGCAGCAGCCTCCTGCTGCTGAGCCGCGAGGCAGGACCGGCGCTGCTTGAGGAAATCGGTCTGCGCCCCGCCGTGTCGGCGGTCTGGGAGTCGCTTTCGCACTCCGTTAGCAAGCCCGTCAGCCTGCGTCTGATGGTCCCGGAAGGGACTACCGTCAGCGCCGACCCGGCCTTGTTCGACCTGGTGTTGCGCAACCTGCTCGACAATGCGCTGCGCCATAGTGACCGCGGCGGGATCGTCTGCGCGCTGGAGGGCAGCCGCCTGATCGTCTCCGACTGCGGCCCGGGCTTCGCTGAGGCCGAGTTGCCGCACGTATTCGACCGCTTTTTCAGCGGACCGCAAGGCCGGCACGGCCTTGGCCTCGCGCTGGTACAACACGTCTGCCGCGCCAGCGGCTGGCGCGTCAGTGCCGGGAACGCGGAGACGGGTGGTGGTCAGGTGACCATCGATCTGGGCGACAGCTTGCAGCCGTCCTGACCCTGCCGTTTTCCCCGAAGTCGCCCACAAAACGCTCACACGTGGTCGGCCAGACTAGCCGGCAAATTTGGTCCGGTCGGCAATGGTGATGTTTTTCAGGGGCTTGAAAGGAAGCGCGTTGCGTGTCCCGGGCCTCGCCGCCCGCCGTTCGCCAGCGTGTTTCCCGGCTGCGCACACGGCTACCGGGTTTATGTGGCTGGCTTGGGCGATCAGCCTTGGCCTGGCTGCCGCGTTGGGGATCGGGTGCCGATCAGCGGCTCCCCGGCCAGAGCACGCAAGCCCAGACAACCGCGGCGTTTATCAGGCTTAAGAGTACCGCCGCGCTGCCCATGTCCTTGGCCCGCTTGGCCAGTTCGTGCCTTTCCGGCGACGCCTTGTCGACGATGGCTTCGAGCGCCGAATTGAGGATTTCGATAATCAGGATCAGCAGGATGCTCCCCGCCATCAAAGCGCGTTCGATCCCCGTCCTGCCCAGATGGAAGGCCAGCGGCAGCGTGATCGCCGCCAGCAGCACCTCTTCGCGGAAGGCCGCCTCATGTTTCCAGGCAGCGGCAATGCCATCGCACGAATAGCCCGTCGCATTCCACAGCCGGACCAGACCCTTCTTGCCCTTGAATCCGGCAGCGCTCATACCTCGTTTGCAAACCAGGCACCGGCAGGCGGATCGGTTATCTTTGCACCCAGACTAACCCGCGTCAGCACCGCCGGGTTGATAATCCCGATCCCACGGGTGGCAAGGCGGTAAGGGATGATCTTCTGTTCGAAAAAGGCAGCGATGCGCTTCACCCGTTCCGCTGTCAATTCAGGCTGAGAGTTCTCGACCCAGGCTGCCAGTGTATCGCCCCCCTGAAAGAAGAAATCAATGTCAGCGGACAGTCTGCCGTTTTCTATGCCCCCGGGTCCGATGAGTTCGCCCGGTGCTAGGGCGCGCAGATCCAGCCGCCATGATGGCGGGAGCACAGTGCTCCAGTCAGCCTCGGTTTCGAGTTCGATGCGTGTGATCAAAGATGCGCTGAACCCTTCCGTGGACAATTCGCCGACGATGACAAGCATCCGGTCGTCGAAGAAATGAGGCCCACCCTTGAGGCTCTCGATGATTTCCGAGATGCGCGCCGGATCGGTCTGGAAGAAGCGCCGGGTGCGGTTGGCTGTCGTGACGATGGTAATGGCGAGTGACATGGCGACTCCTCGGGTCAATGGACGAATCTGGCGATTTTAGCCTAGCGCGCCAGCAAGGGCTTGAGGAAGCGCCCGGTGTGGCTGGCCTTACATTTGGCGACCTGTTCCGGTGTCCCGGCGACCAGGATGCGCCCACCGCCGTCGCCACCTTCCGGCCCGAGATCGACCAGCCAGTCTGCTGTCTTGATGACGTCGAGGTTGTGTTCGATGACGACGATGGTGTTGCCGTTGTTGGCCAGCCGTTGAAGCACGCTGAGCAGCATTTCGATGTCCTGGAAATGCAGGCCGGTGGTCGGTTCGTCGAGGATGTAGAGCGTGCGGCCGGTGTCGCGTTTGGACAGTTCGAGCGCCAGCTTGACGCGTTGCGCCTCGCCCCCCGATAGCGTGGTCGCGCTCTGGCCGAGGGTGATGTAGCTGAGGCCGACATCGACCAGCGTCTGCAGCTTCCTCGCCACCACCGGCACGGCGTCGTAGAACTCGCGCGCCTGCTCGACGGTCATGCCGAGAATGTCGTGGATATTCTTGCCCTTGTAGTTGATCTCCAGCGTTTCGCGGTTGTAGCGCTTGCCGTGGCAGACATCGCAGGGCACGTAGATGTCGGGCAGGAAGTGCATCTCGACCTTGATCATGCCGTCGCCCTGGCAGGCCTCGCAGCGCCCGCCCTTGACGTTGAAGGAAAAACGCCCCGGCCCATAACCGCGCGCCCGCGCTTCCGGGACCTGCGAAAAGAGATCGCGGATCGGCGTTAGCAGGCCGGTGTAGGTTGCCGGGTTGGAACGCGGCGTGCGGCCGATCGGCGCTTGGTCGACGCTGATCACCTTGTCGAACAGGTCGAGGCCAACGATTTCCTGGTGCGCCGCCGGCTCCGCGGTCGAACCGTAGAGGTGTCTGGCGGCGGCGACGTAGAGCGTGTCATTGATCAGCGTCGATTTACCTGAGCCGGAAACGCCGGTGATGCAGGTGAACAGGCCGATCGGCAGTTCGAGCGTGACATCCTTCAGGTTGTTGCCGCAGGCGCCGATGACCAGGAGCTGTCTGTCAGCCTGGCGCGGTCGACGCGTTCTGGGGGCCACAATTGCCCGGCGCCCGGAAAGATAGTCGCCGGTCATCGACGCCGGGTTGGCGGCCACTTCGGCCGGCGTGCCTTCGGCGACGATGAAGCCGCCGTGGATGCCGGCGCCGGGGCCGATATCGACGACATGGTCGGCCGAGCGGATGGCGTCCTCGTCATGCTCGACGACGAGCACCGAGTTGCCCATGTCGCGCAGGTTTTTCAGCGTCTGCAGCAGGCGGTCGTTGTCGCGCTGGTGCAGGCCGATCGATGGCTCGTCGAGAACGTACATGACGCCGGTCAGCCCGGAGCCGATCTGCGAAGCCAGACGGATGCGCTGTGATTCGCCCCCGGACAGCGTTTCCGCCGAGCGTTCAAGGCTCAGGTAATCGAGACCGACGTTGATCAGGAAAGACAGCCGGGCGGTGATTTCCTTGAGTATCTTGTCGGCGACCTGCGCCTTGGCACCGGCCAGCGTCAGACAGTTGAAGTAGTTGCGCGCCTCGCCGAGCGGCAAGCGGCTGATTTCGTGCAGGGTGTGCGTGCCTACGCGGACGTGCCGCGCCTCGATGCGCAGGCGGGTGCCGGCGCACTGCGGACACCCGGTGTTGCTGATGTACTTGGAAAGCTCCTCGCGCACCGCCTGCGAATCGCTGCCCCGGTAGCGGCGCTCGAGGTTGGGGATGATGCCCTCGAAGGTGTGGCTGCGGTCGAAACGCGTGCCTCTTTCGTTGAGGTAGCGGAAATTGATCTCGGTGCGCCCGGAGCCATAGAGAATCACCTGGCGGAATTCCTCGGGCAACTCGGCGAACGGCGTGTCGACCGAGAAGCCGTAATGCGCACCCAGCGATTCGATGATCTGGAAGTAGAACTGGTTCTTCCGGTCCCAGCCGCGAATCGCCCCGCCGGCCAGCGACAACGCCGGGTTGGCGACGACCCGCTTGGGGTCGAAAAACTGGATCACGCCGAGGCCGTCGCACTTCGGGCACGCGCCCATCGGGTTGTTGAAGGAAAAGAGGCGCGGCTCGAGCTCCTGCAAGGCGTAGGAGCAGACCGGGCAGGCAAATTTGGCCGAGAACATGTGTTCGGTGCCGCTGTCCATCTCCAGCGCGACCGCCCGGCCGTCGGCGTGGCGCAAGGCGGTTTCGAAGGATTCGGCCAGGCGCTGGCGCATGTCGTCGCGCACCTTCAGGCGGTCGACGACGACATCGACGTTGTGCTTCTGCGACTTGGTCAGCCTGGGCACTGCGTCGAGTTCATGCACGGCGCCGTCGACCCGCACCCGGGCGAAGCCCTGGGCGCGCAGTTCGGCGAAGAGATCCATCTGCTCGCCCTTGCGGTTGGCGACGACCGGCGCGAGGATCATCAGCCGCGTTTCTTCGGGCAGCGCCAGCACGTGGTCGACCATCTGCGATACGGTCTGCGCCTCCAGCGGCTGGTTGTGATCGGGACAATACGGCGTGCCGGCACGGGCGAACAGGAGGCGCAGGTAGTCGTGGATTTCGGTAACGGTACCGACGGTGGAACGCGGGTTGTGCGAGGTTGCCTTCTGCTCGATCGAAATTGCCGGCGACAAGCCCTCGATCAGGTCGACGTCGGGCTTCTCCATCAACTGCAAAAACTGCCGCGCGTAGGCCGACAGCGATTCGACGTAACGCCGCTGCCCCTCGGCATACAAGGTGTCGAACGCCAGCGACGACTTGCCTGAACCGGACAGCCCGGTGATCACGATCAGCCGGTTGCGCGGCAGATCGAGGTTGATGTTCTTCAGGTTATGAGTGCGCGCGCCGCGAATGTGGATGGTTTCCATGATGCCGACGTCGTGTTGAATGGAAGCAGCCGCTCACTATACGCATGTTCGTCCGCCGGACCACCACGGAACAGCAGCCGCGCCGGCGATCAGCCCGGTGGCGCTTCCTTGAGGGACAGCGTCACGTGGACCGTGCCATCCGCGATCGTTCTCTTCATGGGCCATCCAACGGTGGAGAATACCTTGAGCATGGCCGCGTTGGTGACGAGGACTTCCGCAATGAAGCGCGAAATTCCGCGTTCCCCGGCAATCCGGCCGAGATGCGTGAGCAGTCGCCGGGCGATGCCCAGGCCGTGAAAATCCTCCTCGACGATGAAGGCGACTTCCGCCACGCCATCGCCACAGCGGGAATAACTTGACGACGCGATGACGACCTCCCGGCCCTCCACCCTGCG
>WBZU01001942.1_pt1 | contig 14832 bp, 11 predicted proteins | sample 5204311 | NCBI WGS metagenome assembly WBZU01 (sample SAMN12344359, study PRJNA552823) | activated sludge metagenome | biome: Activated sludge suspended growth; feature: Nitrification reactor; material: Wastewater; isolation source: activated sludge from nitrification reactor of wastewater...
GGCTGATGAAGAGCTGGGTGGCGACGATGGCGGCCGAGAAGGCGAAGAGCCAGACGGCCAGTTTGCCGGTGCCTTGGCGATTCCAGAATTCGACGACGGCCGAGCGCATGCAGAAACGGGAACGCTGGGCGCAAACGCCGAACAGCAAGCCGATGACGAGGCCGGTCAGGGTGATTGTCGTCTTTTCACCGAGCAGTTCGGTCAGGCTGTTCAGGTCCATGATTTTTGCCCAAAATACGCGGTCGACCGCGACACTCGGCCTGGCATTGCGATTCCCCGCAAGCCTGTTGCAGTCATTGCTAATATTCTAGCGCGAATGGCTTGCAATCTTCGCAGGCCGCGACGACGGCTGGCGCTGCCGGCCGGTTCAGATGACCGGCTGTGCGCTCCGCCGACGACCGAGGAAGTTCTCGACCAGCGAATAGACCGCCGGGACGACGACCAGCGTCAGCAGCGTCGACGAGATCATGCCGCCGATGACGGCGATCGACAGCGGCTGGTTGGTTTCCGATCCGGCACCGAAGCCGAGCGCGGCGGGGGCGAGGGCAAGAACGACGGTGGCCGAGGTCATCAGCACCGGGCGCATGCGGATCGGGCAGGCATCGCTCAGGGCATCGTCGATGCCCATGCCGCCGGCGCGCCGCTGGTTGGTTAGGTCGACGAGCAGGATCGAGTTCTTGGCGACGAGGCCGATGAGCAGGACGAGGCCGATCATCGAGTAGATGTTGAGGGTCTGGCCGGTCGCCCACAGCGCCGCGACGCCGCCGATGATGGCGAGCGGTTGCGCCAGCATGACGATGAAGGGCTGCAGGAAGGAGTCGAACTGGCTGGCCAGCACCATGTAGAGCAGCACCATCGCCAGCACGAAGGCGAAGGTCATGTACTTGGTGGTCTTGGCGAATTCCTCGGCCTGACCGATCAGCTTGATCTGGTAGCCGGGCGGCAGGTCATCGGCGAACGACCGCACTTTCTGAACCGCCTCGCCGAGCGGGATGGTCGGCGTGGCGAAGAAGGTGGCGGCGTATTGCAGGTCGAAGCGGCCGATGACCGCCGGCCCGAGCGTTTCCGTGAAACTGGCGACCGAATCGAGACGCACCAGCTTGCCTTCCTTATTGCGCAGATAAATCTTGGCGAGGTCGGCCGGCTGGGTGAATTCGCCCTCGCGGCCCTTGAGGCGGATGTCGTAGCGCTGGCCGTCGCCCGGCTCGTCGTTGTACTTGGCGATGTCGACGCCGCCGGTCAGCATGTTGATGGCCAGCGCGACGTCGGCGGTGGTCAGGCCGGCGGCGGCGATGCGCAGGCGGTCGGGCTGGAAGACGAGTTGCGGCAGGTCGAGCTGGAGGTCGCTGTCGATGCGCCCGCCGAGGCCGGGCTCGGCCGCCAGCTTGCCCTGCAGTTCGCGGCCGAGGCGGCCGACTTCGCCGAGATTCTCGCCGCTCAGCACGAACTGCAGCGGCTCGCCGCGCTGGCCCTGGACCATCGGGTACGGCGCGGCGAAGACGCGGGCGCCGGGAATCTGCGCCAGCTTCTCGCGCAGGATGGGCAGCAGTTCCTGCTGGCTGATGCGCCGTTCGTTGCGCGGCGCCATGCGGGCGACGACGGTGCCCTGATTGACCTGGCCGGCGCTGCCGAGACCGATCAGGGCGAATTCGGTGACGATTTCGTCATGTTCGTTGAGCACCGCCTCGACCATGCGCAGGCGCGAGTCGGTGTAGTCGATCGACGAGCCGAGCGGGGCGCGCAGATAGACCAGGAAGCGGCCCTCGTCCTGTTCCGGCGCAAAGGTCTTGCCGACGTTGGCGAAGAAGAAGGCGCTGGAGGCGACGGTGAGCAGGGTCAGCAGCACCACCGTCCAGCGACGCGCCAGGGCGCGGGCGAGCAGGCGGCGGTAGAAGGCGTCGAGGCGCTGGAAGCCGCGCTCGATGGCAGCGAGGAAGCGGCCGTGCTGGTGGCCCTTTTCGCGTACGGTCAGGAAGCGCGAGCAGAGCATCGGCGTCAGCGTCAGCGAGACGAACAGCGAAACCAGCACGCCGAAGGTGACGACGACGGCGAAGGAGCGGAAGAACTGGCCGATGATGCCGCTCATGAAGATGACCGGGGCGAAGATCGAGACCAGCGCCAGGGTCGCGGCGATGACCGCGAAAACGACCTCGTTGGCGCCGTTGACCGCAGCCGTCACCGGGTCGGCGTCGAGTTCCTCGCGGTGGCGGAAGATGTTTTCGAGGACGACGATGGCATCATCGACGACGACGCCGATCAGCAGCAGGAGGCCGAGCAGGGTCAGCGAATTCAGCGTGTAGCCGAAGAAATAGATGACGGCGATGGCGCCCATCAGCGACACCGGAATGGCCAGCGCGACGATGAGGGTCGCCCGCACCGACTGCAGGAACAGCCAGACGACCAGCGCGGCGAGCAGGGTGCCCTCGACCAGGTGTTCCTTCAGGGCATTGACGATTTCGAGGATGAACACCGCGTCGTTCGACACGATGTGCAACTGCAGGCCAGGCGGCAGTTGCGGGCGCAGCTCGTTTTCCAGCTTCTGCTTGATCTTGTCGACGATGGCGACGGTGTTCGTGTTGGTGACCTTGACGATGCCGAGGCCGACCGTGGTATCGCCGTTGAAGCGGGCGAGCTGGCGATTGTCGGTGAGACCGTCGACGACCTCGGCGACGTCCTGCAGGCGGACCGGCGCGCCGGCCTTCCAGCCGATCACCATTTGCTTGAGGGCATCGACCGAATGGAATTCGAGGTCGAGCTTGACCAGGCTTTCGGTCTTCTCGCCGACGACGAAACCGCCGGCCATCTGCACGTGCTCGCGGGCGAAGGCGTCGTTGATGTCCTGCGCGGTGACGCCGAAGGCCGCCATCCGCGCCGGCCACAGCTCGGCGCGGATGGTCCGGTCGCGGCGCCCGCCGAGCCGCACTTCGCCGACGCCGTCGATGGTTTCCAGGCGCTTCTTGAGCACGTTGATGGCGTACTGGTTCAGCTGCTGCTGCGTGCGGTCGCCCTGCAGCGCCAGCCACATGATCGGCTGGGCGTTGGTTTCGACCTTGGCGACGACCGGCGGGTCGGCGTCCTTGGGCAGGCGGCGCAGCACCTGGTTGACCTTGGCCTGGACCTCGTTGAAGGCGACGTCGATCTTCTTTTCGAGGTTGAAGGTGATGGCGATGACCGAGACGCCGGGCGACGACGTGGACTGGATGTGCTCGATGCCCGGCGTCGAATTGACCGAACTTTCGATGATGTTGGTCACCGAGGCGTCGACGATGTCCGGGTTGGCGCCCTTGAGCGTCGTCGTGATCGAGACAACCGGGAATTCGATGTACGGATAGCGGTCCATGCCGATCCGGTCAAAGCTGATGACACCGAACAGGACCAGGACCGCGCTCAGCATCCACGCCAGCACGTGGCGCTTGATCGACAGCTCGGGCAGGGTCATTGCGGCTTCGCGGCGACCGGCGGGGCGCCGGCGGTTTTCGGCATTTCCTTGACGTTGACCGCAGCACCGTTGCTCAGGAAACCGGCGCCGTCGAGGGCGACCGTTTCACCGCCGTGCAGGCCGCTGGTGATCTCGATCAGGCCACGCTGCTTGCTGCCGACCTCGACGACCTGCTGCGTCGCCTTGCCGTCGGCGATCAGATAGACGACCTTGCCGGCCGGGCGCAGCACGACCGCCTGTTCCGGCACCACGACGGCCTGCGCCTTCTGGCCGGTGACGACGGCGGCATCGACCGAACCGCCGGCCTTCAGCGTCCCGGGATTGTCCACGCGGGCGATGACGTCGATGGCACGGTTGCCTTCGCCGACCGTCGGGCGAATGTCCTCGACCACGCCTTCGATGGTGGCCTCCGGCGCCAGCGGGCTGGCGATGCGCACCGGCATGCCGACCCTGAGGCGCGGCGCGGCGGACTCCGGGAAGGGCAGGTGGGCGCGCAGACGGGTGTTGGAGACGAGGCGGAACAGCGGGTCGCCGAGCTTGACGTAGTCGCCGGCGGCCACCATCTGTTCCTCGATGGTGCCGGCGAAGGGGGCGACGACGCGCGTCTTGTCGACGTTGTTGTGCGACAGACCGGCGCGCGCCTGGGCGGTGGCGAGCTGGCTTTTCAGCGCATCGCGCTGGGCGGTGGCTTCGTCGAGCGCATTCTTCGAAATGAAGTTCTTCTGCACCAGCTCGGTCTGGCGCGCCAGCACACGTTCCTGCTGCGCGAGCAGGGCCTGCAGGCGGGCGCTTTCGGCATTGTCGGCGGTCGCCTGATGGCTAGCATCGGTCGGGTCGATCTGCGCCAGCAACTGGCCCTTGCTGACCGCCTCGCCGGCGCGCACGGCGATCTTGACGATCTTGCCGGCGATCTCGGCGCCGATCTTCGGATCGTCGACGGCCTCCAGCGACCCGAGTGTGCGCTCACTGACTTCCAGCGCCACTGTTTTTGCCAGAGTGGTGGTAATCAGGGTCGGCGGCGCGCCTTTTTTCTCGGGCGGTTTTTCGCCGCAGGCTGCGACCAGCAGCGTCGCCGTCAGCAGCAGGGCGACGCGCCTCATGCCGGCAGGAGTTGCTCGCCGGCGTAGAGTTCGGCCACCGTTTCGCGGCGGCGAATCTGGTGCACGGTGTCGCCGTCGACCATGACTTCGACGGCGCGCGGTCGCGTGTTGTAATTGGAGGCCATCGCCATGCCGTAGGCGCCGGCCGACATGACTGCCAGCAGGTCGCCAGCCTTGAGGCACAGCGGGCGAGCCAGGCCGAGGAAGTCGCCGGTTTCGCAGACCGGGCCGACCACGTCGTAGATGCGGGTTTCGCCGGCGTGCGGCGTTACCGGCAGGATGTCGTGCCAGGCTTCGTAGAGCGCCGGCCGCTTGAGGTCGTTCATCGCCGCGTCGATGATGGCGAAATTCTTGCCATCGCCGGGTTTCAGGAATTCGACGCGGGTCAGCAGCAGGCCGGCATTGCCGACCAGGCGGCGGCCGGGTTCGAGCACGACCTTGAGGCCGCGCCCGGTCAGTCGGTCGAGCAGCGGGTTCAGGTAGGAGGCCACTGTCGGCTGCACCTGGTCGTCCTTGTACTTGATGCCGAGGCCGCCGCCGAGGTCGATGTGGTGAATGCGGATGCCTTCCGCGGTCAACTGGTCTACCAGTGCCAAAATGCGCTCGAGCGCCTCGACGAAGGGCGACGGGTCGAGCAGTTGCGAGCCGATGTGGCAGTCGATACCGGCCACCTCGATGTGGGGCAGCGCGGCGGCACGGCGGTACAGGGCCAGCGCGTCGTCGTAGGCGACGCCGAACTTGGCTTCCTTGAGGCCGGTAGAGATATAGGGGTGGGTCTTCGGGTCGACGTTCGGATTGACGCGCAGACTCACCGGCGCCCGCTTGCCGCACTGGCCGGCGACCTCGTTCAGGCGCTCCAGTTCGGCCGGCGATTCGATGTTGAAGCAGAGGATGCCGGCGTCGAGCGCCTGCTTCATCTCGGCCGCTGTTTTGCCGACACCGGAAAAAACGATCTTCCGCGGCTCGGCACCGGCAGCCAGCACGCGTTGCAGTTCGCCGCCGGAAACGATGTCGAAACCGGCGCCCATGCGCGCGAACAGGTTGAGGATGGCGAGGTTGGAGTTGGCCTTGACGGCGTAGCAGACCAGCGCTCCCTGGCCGGCCGGATGGCCATTGAGGACGTCGAGAAATTCCTGCAGTGCAGCTTCGAGCGCGGCGCGGGAATAGACGTAGGCCGGCGTGCCGAATTCCTCTGCAATCGCGGGCAGAGCGACGGATTCGGCGTGCAGGACGCGGTTTCTGACAGCGAACTGATTCATGGGGTGGCGGTCTTCTGGTCCGTGCTAACATCTGACGGCGGACTCGGCCATTTCAGGCTGTCGAGGACCGGTGCCGGTGCCGGGCCGGGCGGCAGCACCAAGGGGCCTTTCAGGCCGCAACCGGCAAGGCAGAGCGTCAGGAGCAAGGCAACGAATCTGGACATTAATGACGGGACAGTCAGTAAAGGGAGGGATGTTAGCACACGATGGATGATAAGGAATTCAATGCCCTGGCCGATACGATCCTGACCCGGATCGAGATGGCACTGGATGCGAGCGACGCCGCCATCGACTTCGAACTGGCTGCTGGCGGGGTTCTTGAACTGGAATTCGCCGATGGCAGCAAGATCGTCGTCAATCGCCATGGCGCGGCCCGCGAGATCTGGGTCGCGGCGCGCGCCGGGGGCTTCCACTTCCGCTGGGATGGTACGTACTGGCGCGATACCCGTGACGGGAGCGAACTGCTGGAAAAGCTGTCGGCTCTCGCCAGCCAGCAGGCTGGCGAAGTGGTCAGGCTCGGCTGATCAGTCGCTGGGTGGTTTGCTCAGGTCGGGCTGGGGCGGCGGGGTATCTCCGGCATCGTCTTCCGGCGGCGGTTCGGGGCGGAAGTTCTCGGCATAGATGTAGGACCGGTCACGGCCGCTGCCCAAGGCGACCAGTCCCTCCGGGGCTTCCTGTGTCTGGATCGGGACATTCTTGAGCGCACGGCCCATGTAGCCTATCCAGATCGGCAACGCAGCGGCGCCGCCGGTTTCCTTGTCGCCGAGTTTCCTTGGCTGGTCGAACCCGACCCAGGCGCAGGCGGAGACTGTCATCTGGTAGCCGCAGAACCAGGCATCGACATATTCGTTGGTGGTTCCGGTCTTGCCCGCCAGATCCTGCCGCTTGAGTGCCACGGAAGCCTTGGCGCCGGTGCCGTAGATCGTGACGTCGCGAAGCATGCTGTCCATGCTGAAGGCGTTCCTGGGGTCGATCGCGCGGAGCGATCCCTCGCCAGCCGGCACAGGCGCCGCCTGGGCCAGTAACTGGTCCTTCTCGTTGCGGATTTCGTTGACGACATACGGGCTGATCCGGTAGCCGCCGTTGGCGAACACGGAGTAGGCGGTGACCATTTGCCAGGGTGTCACCGACCCGGCACCCAGCGCCATGGTCAGGTAGGGAGGGTGCTTTGCGGCGTCGAAGCCGAAACGGGTGGCGAAGTCCTGTGCGTAATGTGTGCCGATGCTTTGCAGGATGCGAATCGACACCATGTTCTTGGATTTGGCCAGCGCCATGCGCATCTTCATCGGGCCTTCGTACCTGCCGTCGTAGTTGTGCGGCTCCCAGGCCTGCGAACCGGTCTGGCTGGCCGAGATCACGATTGGCTCGTCGTTGATGATGCTGCCCGGATGAAAGCCCTTCTCGAGCGCGGCCGAGTAGATGAACGGCTTGAAACTGGAGCCGGGCTGCCGCCAGGCCTGAGTGACGTGGTTGAACTTGTTGCGATTGAAGTCGAAGCCGCCTACCAGGGCACGAATCGCTCCGTCCCTCGGGTCGACCGCGACAAACGCGGATTCCACTTCAGGAAGCTGACTGATCTGCCAACTGCCCTTGTCGTCCTTCTGCAGGCGGATGATCGCCCCGCGCCTGATGCGCTTGTTGGGTGGCGCCTTGTCGTCAAGCATTCTTGCGGCAAACTTCATGGCATCGCCGGAGAGCGTGATGACCTCACCCCCCTTGCGGTAGGCGCGAATCTGCCTTGCGTCCGCCGCAAGCACCAGGGCGGGAACCAGATCGCCGGCATCGGCGATATCCTGAAGCGCCTCGTCGATCGCTTCGTCCTGGTCGCCAGCAAAGTCCTTCATGTCGAGATAGGATTCGGCTCCCCGGTAGCCGTGGCGGCGGTCATAATCCATGACGCCACGACGCAAGCTGGTGTAAGCGGCTTCCTGCTCGGCCTTGATCAGGGTGGTGTAGACCTTGAGGCCAAGTGAATAGACATCTTCAGGAAAGCGCTCGGCGGCTATCTGCCGTGCCATTTCTGCGGCATGCTCCGCGTGGACCGAGTAATCGGCCAGCTCGCGCTTGACCACGAGGGGCTCATGCAAGGCGGCCTCATACTGCGTATCGTTGATGGAGCCAACGTCGCGCATCCGGCGCAGCACGTATTGCTGGCGCATCTTGGCGCGCTTGGGATTGGCGATCGGATTGTAGGCCGACGGCGCCTTTGGCAAGCCGGCCAGCATCGCCGCTTCGGCGAGAGTGATGTCCTTCAGGGACTTGCCGTAGTAGATTTGCGAGGCGGCGGCGAAGCCGTAGGCGCGCTGGCCGAGGAATATCTGGTTCACATAGAGTTCGAGGATCTGGTCCTTGCTCAGGTTGTTCTCGATCTTGAATGACAGGAGTGCCTCGTAGAATTTCCGCGTATAGGTCTTTTCCCCGGACAGAAAGAAGTTCTTCGCGACTTGCTGCGTAATGGTCGACGCTCCCTGGCGCTTGCCGCCGCCTGCCAGGTTGGCACCGGCGGCACGCAGGATGCCGATGTAGTCGACTCCGCCATGCTGGTAGAAGCGATCGTCCTCCGCCGCGAGGATCGCCTGTTTCATGACATTTGGAACTTCGTGTATCCTTACGAGCGATCTTCGCTCTTCACCGAATTCGCCGATCAGGAAGCCATCGGCGGTATACACGCGCAGCGGAATTTTCGGCCGGTAGTCCGTGAGCACCTCGAGTGATGGTAGATTCGGATAGGCGAGAGCGAAGATAATCATTGCCAGCGCGACGCCGATCGCCGCCAGGCCGAGCAGCAAGAGTAGAGGGAAGAACGCAATTCGGACAGCCAGAGGTAGGGAGCGCAAGGTGGTGAGTCATTCTGATTGGCGTTGCGCGGATTATACGCCGTACCTGAAACAGCCCGTGAAAACGCTTTACATGCCGTGTGCTTGTTGCTAGCATCTGAAGTCAATTATTGGTTATTTAGCTAACTTCGCATTTTTTAAGGACTTTTTGGGGGTCTGGTGCGCTTCGATATCTCAGCGTTTTTAAATCCCAAGGCGCGTCGCCTGTTGGGGCTCGACATCAGTTCTTCAGCTGTCAAGCTGGTCGAACTGGTCGCTAACGGGAAGGAGGGTTACCGTGTCGAGCGCTACACCGTAGAGGTGTTGCCCAATTGCGCCACCTGAAAGTGACAAATTTTGTCATATTGCACCACTCGGGATTCTAGGGTGTTGCGCCGAAAGCCACTGAAACTGGCATATGAGGGCAAGAGGGGCGCCCATGCCATGAGGCTGGCACGGTTTGTGATAGAATATCAAATCTGAAGTCAATTATTGGTTAATTAGCTAACTTCGTATTTTGTAAGGACTTTTTGGGGGTCTGGTGCGCTTCGATATCTCAGCGTTTTTTAATCCCAAGGCGCGTCCCCTGTTGGGGCTCGACATCAGTTCCTCGGCTGTCAAGCTGGTCGAACTGGTCGCTAACGGGAAGGAGGGTTACCGTGTCGAGCGCTACACCGTGGAGGTGTTGCCGAAGGATGCGGTTTCGGATGGCAATATTGCCAACATGGACGGCGTCGTTGATGCCGTCAAGCGGGCTTGGAAGAGGCTCGGTACGTCAACGCGCAATGTCGCGATGGCGTTGCCTTCTTCCGCAGTGATCACCAAGAAGATCATCGTGCCCGCTGGATTGCGTGAAGACCAGCTTGAAATCCAGGTGGAGTCCGAGGCCAATCAGTATATCCCGTTCGCGATCGACGAAGTGAACCTGGACTTTCAGGTGATCGGGCCGGCGCCGTCGGCGCCCGATGAACTTGAGGTCTTTATTGCTGCTTCCAAGAAAGAACGGGTGGAGGATCGCGTCGCGGTTGCTGACGCTTGCGGTCTGTCAGCGGTGGTGGTCGATGTGGAAACCCAAGCCGCACTCTCGGCGTTCGAACTGATCGAAAGGCAGTTGCCCGGCGGCGGTAAGAACCTGACCATCGCGCTGGTAGATGCCGGTTCCAGCATGATGAGTCTGACGGTGCTGCGCAATGGTCAGCAGGTGTATGCACGAGAACAGGCCTTCGGTGGCGCGCAGCTGACCCAGGACATTGCCCGGCATTATGGGATGAACTATGAGGAAGCCGAGGCCGCGAAGCGTTCAGGTAGCCTCCCCGAGGGGTACGAGGGGGAACTGCTTACCCCCTTCATGGACAATCTGGCGCTCGAAGTCTCACGCGCCCTCCAGTTCTTCTTTACCTCGACCCAATTCAACCACGTCGACACCATCGTTCTGGCCGGTGGCTGTGCAGTGATTCCGGGTATCGACGAGGTTGTCGCGACGCGCACGCAGGTCAGTACGCTGATAGCGAACCCGTTTGCCAACATGGTGCTTTCGGATCGGGTCCGGGCCAAGAGCCTGCTTGCTGATGCCTCGTCGCTGATGGTGGCGTGTGGTTTGGCGCTGCGGAGGTTTGACCCATCATGATCAGAATTAACCTTCTACCCCACCGGGAAGAAGCCCGCAAGGCAAAGCGCCAGCATTTTTATCTGATGGTTGGCGCGGCGGCCTGTCTTGCTGGACTGGTTGTCTTTCTCGGATACACGATCATCAATGGGTATATCGCCAACCAGGCCTCTGCCAACGATTTCCTGAAGGCTGAAATCGCTGTTCTCGACAAGCAGCTCGCCGAGATCAAACTACTGAAGGAAAAGACCCAGGCCTTGCTGGCGCGCAAGCAGGTCATCGAGGATCTGCAGCGTGACCGCAGCGAAACGGTTTATCTGTTGAGCGAACTGGTCAAGCAGGTTCCCGAGGGGGTATACCTCAAGTCCCTGAAACAGGACGGGGCCAAGGTAAATATCACCGGTTACGCCCAGTCCAACGCGCGCGTGTCGGCACTGATGCGTAATCTGGAAGCGTCTCCTTGGCTGGAAAATCCTCAGCTCATCGAGGTCAAGGCAGTGATTCTTAATGGGCGCCGCAGCAACGAGTTTGCGATGAACTTCATGCTGACTCGCACTCAGCCCACTCAGCCACCTGCCGGGAAGGGCAAGAAATGAAAGCCAAGTCCGCTGCGCTTCCAAAGATAAACTTCCAGGCACTTGCCGATGAGTTTCGTGATCTGAATCCGAACGATCCTGGCGCGTGGCCACCATTACCCAAGAAGGCCGTTCTGCTGGCCATCTTTGCAGTGCTGGTTTTCGCTGGCTGGTGGTTTCTCTGGAGCGATCAACTTGCAGAGTTGGACGTCAAGCAGAAGGAAGAGGCAATGCTGAAACAGCAATACCTCGAAAAAAAGAAGCAGGCCGTCAATCTCGATCTCTACATCGAGCAGTTGGCTGAAATTGACCGCTCGTTTGGTGCGTTGCTCAAGCAACTTCCGAACAAGTCGGAAGTCGAGGCCTTGCTGATTGAGGTGAACCAGGCTGGCCTCGGACGCGGTCTCCAGTTCGATCTTTTCCGGCCCGGAGCCGAACAGGTGAAGGATTTCTACGCGGAATTGCCAATTGCTGTGAAGATCAACGGCGGTTACCACGATTTTGGGGCGTTCGCCGCCGATATAGCGAAACTGCCGCGAATCGTGACGCTGAACAACATTTCGATCGTGCCATCCAAGGACAATACGCTTTCGCTGGATGCGACAACAAAGACCTTCCGGTATCTGGATGAGGAAGAGGTTGCGAAACAGAAGAAGGCAGCGCAAGGAGCGAAGAAGTGAAGCGACTAATCCTCGTCGCACTCTGCGGGGCATTGGGGGCCTGTTCGGGTGGCGACCACGAAGACCTCAAGCGGTGGATGGCCGACAATACGAAAGATATGCGCGGCAATATCCCCAAGTTGCCGGAAGTCAAGCCCTATCAAGCGGTACCCTACGACGTCGAAGGCCTGCTCGATCCGTTCAAGGCGAGCAAGATCGAGCCGGAAAACAAGAACAAGCAGGGCTCCGGAAAGTCAGGTGCTTTCCAGCCGGACTTCGAGGCACGCGATCTGCGTAACAGCCTGCTCGAAAAATACCCGGTCGAGTCACTCAAGATGATCGGATATCTGAATATCAACCGCCGTCCGATTGCGGTTATTCAGGTCGAAAACAAGGTCAAACAGGTTAAGGTTGGTGATTATGTCGGCCTTGATTTCGGCATGGTTACGCAGATTACCGACAACGAAGTCGTGATGCGTGAATTGATTCAGGATTCTGCGGGTGACTGGAGTGAACGCACCAGTTCCTTGTATCTGCAGGCCAAGGAGGGAAGTAAGAAATGAAAGTCATCAAATACGCGATGGCCGCTATTGCGGCGACATGCCTGGTCTTGGCCGGGCCGGTGTCGGCGCAAACCGCTGTCCCCAACACGATCGAGGCGATCGTTGCCGCGCCGCAGGGCGACAACGTGGCCGTAAGGATCGATTTGAAGGAACCGCTGGGCACGCCTCCTACTGGTTTCAGCGTGGCGAAGCCAGCCAAGATCGCATTTGACTTTCCATCGACCGCGAATGGTTTGGGCAAGACTAGCGTGACCTTCAAGGAAGGCGACCTGCAAAGCGCCAACGTCGTCGAGGTTGGCGGTCGCACACGCGTCGTCCTTAATCTGACGCGGGGCATGACCTATACGACGCGCCTGGACGGCAAGTCGCTCTATGTGCTGCTTGCTCCCATCCCGGCGGTCGGTTCGTTGCCTGAGCGCGTCACGCAATTTACGGCGGAGACTTCCGTCGGCAAACGACACGCCGTGCAGGATATCGCGTTTCGTCGCGGCAAGGATGGCGAAGCCCGAATCGTTGTCGACTTGAACGATGCCGGCACCGGCATCGACATCCGTCAGCAGGGCAAGACCCTGATTGTTGATTTCCTCAAGACCAGCGTTCCGGAAAATCTGCGGCGCAAGCTCGATGTGACCGATTTTGGCACGCCCGTGACTTCCGTCGAAACCAAGCCCTTGGGCGAGAACGTCCGGATGACCATCATGCCGCATGGCCTGTGGGAGCACAACGCCTATCAGAGCGACAATCAGTTCGTCGTCGAGGTCAAGCGCATTGTCGAAGATCCCAACAAGCTGGTCCAGGGAACGAAGACCGGCTATCAGGGACCGCGAGTCAGCATCAACTACCAGAACGGCGACGTCCGCGCCCTGTTGAAGCTGATGGCCGAGGAACTCGGCCTGAATGCGGTGATCAGCGACACCGTGACCGGCACGACGACCCTTGTCCTGAAGGACGTGCCTGCCGATCAGGTGATCGACATCATTTTCCAGCAAAAGGGTCTGGACATGCGCAAGAAGGGCAACATTATGATGATTGCCCCGCGCGACGAAATCGCCACTCGCGAAAAGCTGGACTTCGAGTCCCGCCAGCAGATCAGCGAACTTGAGCCCATCCAGCATGAGCAATTTGCGTTGAACTACCAAAAGGCCGGTGACGTTGCGAAGCTTCTCGCCGGAGTTGGTGGTGTTGGCGGCTCCCCGGGCGGGGCATCGCAGCGCCTGCTGAGCAAGCGCGGCAATGCGATCGCCGATGCACAATCGAATATTCTCTTCGTCAATGACATCCCGAGCAAGCTGGAAGAGATTCGCAAGTTCATCAAGGCGATCGATACCGGTTCACGCCAGGTCATGATCGAGGCCCGTGTGGTCGAGGCGCAGGATACGTTTAACCGCGACCTTGGCGTCCGCCTCAACTTCCTGAGTACGACGAGAAGCCAGCTCGGCGGCAGCGGCGTATATGCCGGTGGTGGTACGTATGCGCCGTCGGGTCAGGTTACCAACCAGACTATTGGTGTCAACCTGCCTTCCTTCAGCAATGTCGGTGGCACGCTGGCTTTCGCGCTGTTCAATGCTTCGCTGACACGCATCCTCAACCTAGAACTTGCGGCCCTAGAATCGGATGGTCTCGGCAAGATTGTCTCGAGCCCGCGCGTCATCACGGCGAACAATGTCAAGGCAAAGATTCAGGACGGCACCGAGATCCCGTATGTGACGACGGCAACGGGCGGTGGTGTCGCGACCCAGAACGTCTCGTTCAAGACCGCCGCGCTCTCGCTGGAAGCGACGCCGCAGATTACGCCAGAAGGGACCGTGCGCATGTTGCTGGTTGTCAAGAAGGAAGAGCCCGACTGGACACGCGCTGTTCTCGGCAATCCGCCGATCAAGACCGCCACGGTCGAGACCAACGTTGTTGTTGAAAACGGCGGAACCGTCGTCATCGGTGGCGTCTATATCACCAAGAAGGAAAATGTGACCGAAAAGGTTCCTTTGCTCGGCGACATCCCGTTCTTTGGCTATCTTTTCAAGTACCAAAACGATACCGGGCAGCGGCGCGAACTGCTCTTCTTCATCACCCCGCGCATCATTTCGGACAAATTGCAGATCAACTGATCGTCCGTGTGAGAGCATCGAGGGCCGGCTTTGCCGGCCCTTGTCTTTTGTGGCAGGCTCCTGGCATCGGCTAAAATGCCGTCGTGAACAATTGCAGCAATATTTACCTCGTTGGCCTGATGGGAGCCGGCAAGACGACCATCGGCCGGCAACTTGCCAGACGCCTTGGCTGGCGGTTTCACGATTCAGACCATGAAATCGTCGAGCGCACTGGAGTTTCCATTCCGACAATCTTTGAGATCGAGGGCGAGGATGGATTTCGTCGTCGTGAAGCGCAGACGGTCAGGGAGCTGACCTCCGGGTCCGAAGCCGTCATCGCCACCGGCGGCGGCGTCGTGATCAATCCGGAGAACAGGAAGCGGTTGCACGACACGGGTTGGGTCGTCTATTTGAATGTCCCGCCGGCCATACTGTTCGAGCGCACTCGCCACGATCGCAACCGACCGTTGCTGCGAGTGCCCGATCCGTTGGGCAAGCTTGAGGAACTTCATGCCCTCCGCGACCCTCTGTACCGGGAAGCCGCCCATATCGTCGTAGACGGATCCCACCTCGTCGCCTCCTGCGTCGTTCAGTATCTGCTCCGGGAATTTCACCGCCAATGCAAGCCATGATCCAGACCCTGAATGTGGAACTCGCCGAACGTTCCTATCCCATCCACATCGGTAGCGGATTGCTGTCGCAACCGGAATTGCTGACGCCCCACCTGGCCC
>WBZU01001944.1_pt1 | contig 14829 bp, 17 predicted proteins | sample 5204311 | NCBI WGS metagenome assembly WBZU01 (sample SAMN12344359, study PRJNA552823) | activated sludge metagenome | biome: Activated sludge suspended growth; feature: Nitrification reactor; material: Wastewater; isolation source: activated sludge from nitrification reactor of wastewater...
TTGCAGCCCAGCCCGCGGCTCATGCTCGGCAGGTGATCGGGGCCGCAGGAGGCCAGGCTGATGCTGACTCCGGTCTGGATGAAGGCGGCGTTGTCGCTGTCGAGCATGACTTCACTGGGCGGTGGCGTCGGTGCCGTGCTGACGGATACTGGAAAGAAGAAGGCGCCTTGCGGGCGCCTTGGATGTTGCTGCCCCAGCCGTCAGATTTTCGGCTTGGACGGGGTGCTCATCTGCTTCTCGTCCTTGGCCTTGTCGCCGCAGGCCAGCGCGGAAACGCTGGACAGCGCGAAAACGGCGGCGAGCAGCGCCGAAACCAGTTTCTTCATGGGAATCTCCTTCGCGATAAAACTGTTATATGAGGGCGAATTTGCGGGTTGGTTCCAATCTTGCGGCATGCCGACTCGCAGTTTCTCGATTATGACCCAGGATAGGCGAAAATAGCGCAGTGTGTCGCTGGCCGGATTGATTCGGGATCCTGCGTTGGCCGGGCGGCTATTGTTCGAGGAATGCATATGCGTCGGATCGCCATCGTTGTCGCCATCGTTGCCGTGCTCGGCTTGGCCTTTGCCTGGTTCAGCCGGCCCAAGCCAATTCCCGTGGTGCTGAAGGAGGCCGCCGAAGGCAAGGTCGAAGCGACGCTGGCCAACACCCGTGCTGGTACCGTCGAAGCCTGCCAGCGCACCAAGCTGTCGACCATCATCGGCGGGCGCATCGAGTACCTTGGCGTCAAGGAGGGCGACCGGGTCAGCAAGGGACAGTTGCTGCTCAAGTTGTGGAACGACGACCAGCAGGCGCAGGCGGCGCTGTCGCAGGCGCAGGTCACTCTGGCCGCCAAGCGCGTCGATGAAGTCTGCATCGCTGCGGTCAACGCCGAAAAAGAGGCAAAAAGGCAGGCCGAGTTGCGCGACAAGGGGTTTGTTTCGGCCAGCCGCGAGGAGATCGCCCGCACCGAGGCGGAGGTCAAGCGCGCCAGTTGCAACACCGCCAAGGCCGATGTCGCCCAGGCCGAGGCCAGACTGAAAGCCACGCGCGTCGAGCAGGGGCGCGTCGCGCTTTACGCGCCGTTCGACGGCACGGTTGCCAAGATCGTCGGCGAACTGGGCGAATACTCGACACCGTCGCCGCCCGGCGTGCCGACGCCGCCGGCGATCGACCTGATCGACGACTCCTGTCTTTACGTCAAGGCGCCGATGGACGAAGTCGATGCGCCGAAGATCAGTGTCGGCCAGCCGGTGCGGGTCACGCTCGATGCCTTGCCGGGCAAGATCATCCCCGGCAAGGTGCGGCGCGTCGCACCCTATGTGTCGGCAGTCGAGAAGCAGGCGCGAACGGTCGATGTCGAAGTCGACTTTGCCAGGCCTGACGAAACCGGCAAGCTGCTGGTCGGCTACAGCGCCGACGTTGAGATCATTCTCGACGGCCGCGACAAGGTTTTGCGCATTCCGACCGCAGCCATTCAGGAAGGCGGCAGGGTGCTGCTGTTCAACCCCGATAGTGGCAAGCTCGAGGAACGCAAGGTCAAGACCGGCCTCGCCAACTGGGAATACACCGAGATTCTCGAAGGCCTGGCCGCCGGCGACCGCATCGTCACTTCGCTCGAAAAGGAGGGCGTCAAGGCCGGCGCCACGGTGACGCCCGACGACAAGGCGAAAGCCAGGTAGCCGATGGCGCTGATCGAACTCAAGGGCATCGAGCGCGTATTCCAGCTCGGCGATGCTGCGGTGCACGCGCTGGCGGGGCTGGATTTGTGCATCGACAATGGCGAATACGTGGCGGTGATGGGACCGTCCGGCTCCGGCAAATCGACGCTGCTCAACCTGCTCGGCCTGCTCGACCGCCCCAACACCGGCAGCTACCTGCTCGAAGGGCGCGACGTGACGACCTTGTCACCCGACGAGCAGGCGCGCGTGCGCAGCGAACGCATCGGCTTCGTCTTCCAGAGCTTCCATCTGGTGCCGCGGCTGACCGCCGCCGAGAATATCGCGCTGCCGATGACGCTGGCCGGCATTCCGGCCCGCGAGCGCAACGCCCGCGTCGCCAGGGCGCTGGCCGGCTTCGGCCTGGAGAATCGCGCCGACCATCGGCCCGACCAGCTTTCCGGCGGCCAGCGCCAGCGTGTCGCCATCGCCCGCGCGACGATCATGCAGCCGGCCCTGATCCTGGCCGACGAGCCGACCGGCAACCTTGACCGCCACACCGGTGAAGAGGTCGTCAGCCTGCTCGAAGCACTGAACGCCAGCGGCGTCACGCTGATCGTCGTCACCCATGACCAGGCGATGGGCGCCCGCGCGCGCCGCCAGATCGTCATGGAAGACGGCCGCATCAAGCACGACAGCAACCATGCGCCTGGCTGACACGCTGCGCTTCGCCCGCGATGCGGCGACCGGCTACCCGCTGCGGACGGCGCTGTCGGTGCTGGCGATGTCGATCGGCGTCGCCGCCGTCGTCGTCCTGACGGCGCTCGGCGACGGGGCGCGGCGCTACGTCGTCGGCCAGTTCTCCTCGATCGGCACCAACCTCGTCATCGTCCTGCCCGGACGCTCGGGTACCGGCGGCTTCAATCCCGCCAATGCGATCACGACGACGCCGCGCGACCTGACCATCGACGACGCCGCCGCGCTGCTCCGTGCCGCCGGGGTCCGGCGGGTCGCGCCGCTTGCCGTCGGAACCTCCGAGATCAGCTTCGGCGGGCGGCTGCGCGAAGTCATGGTTGCCGGTTCGGTCAGCGATTTCCTGCCCATCCGCAATTTCGAGCTCGCTCAGGGTAGCGGGCTGCCCGACGACGACTGGAGCCGGGGCGCGCCGGTCGCCGTCATCGGCGCGACGATCCGCGATGAACTGTTCGGCGCCGAACCGGCGGTCGGCAAGCTGATCCGCGTCGGTGACCGCCGCCTGCGGGTGGTCGGCGTCCTGAAATCGGTCGGCCAGGGGCTGGGGATGAACACCGACGAACTGGTCATCGTCCCGGTGGCGCTGGCGCAGGCGATGTTCAACTCCAACACGCTGTTCCGCATCCTGATCGAGGCCAGGAGCCGCGAGGCGATTCCCGAGGTCAAGGAACGCGCGCTGGAGATCCTCAGGCAGCGCCATCGCGGCGAGGAGGACGTCACGGTCATCACTCAGGATGCCATCCTGGCGACGTTCGACAAGCTGCTCGGCACGCTGACCCTGGGTGTTGCCGGCATCGCCGCGATCAGCCTGGCGGTCGCCGGCATCCTGGTGATGAACGTCATGCTCGTCGCCGTCACCCAGCGTACCGGCGAAATCGGCCTGCTCAAGGCGCTCGGCGCGCCGGCCCGTACCATCCGGCTGGCCTTCCTGACCGAAGCGGCGATGCTGTCCACCGTCGGCGCGCTGGTCGGCTATTTGCTCGGCGAATCCGGGGCGTTCGCCCTGCGCCAGTTTTTCCCGGCCTTTCCCGCCTATCCACCCGACTGGGCGGTTATCGCCGGCCTCGGGACGGCGCTCTTTACGGGACTGCTGTTCGGCGTCATGCCGGCCCGCCGGGCCGCCCGGCTCGACCCGGTGCAGGCCCTGATGAAGCATTGAGATGCTGTTCGCCGACGCCCTCCAACTCGCCCTGCGCGCCGTCACGGCGCAGCGCCTGCGCAGTTTCCTGACCCTGCTCGGCATTGCTGTCGGCATCGCGGCGGTGATCCTCCTGACCTCGATCGGCGAAGGCATCCACCGTTTCGTCCTCGGTGAGTTTACCCAGTTCGGGACCAACGTCATTGGCGTTCATCCGGGCAAGACCAAGACCGGCGGCCATCCGCCGTCCGGCCTGCCGTCCAGCGCTCGGCCCCTGTCGCTGGACGATGCCCGGTCGCTCGAACGCCTTCCGAATGTCATCGCCGTGACCCCGATCGTACGCGGCAATGCCGAGGTCGAAGGCAACGGCCGCACGCGCCGGACGCTGGTTTCCGGCGTCAATGCCAATCTGCCGCAGGTGTTCCGGTCGACCGTCCAAAGCGGGCAATTTCTGCCGGCCGACGACGAAAGCAGCGCCCGCGCTTTCGTCGTTCTCGGGTCGAAGCTCAGGGACGAACTGTTCGGCAGCGAGAATCCGCTCGGCCAGCGCCTGCGCATCGGCGGCCTGCACTTCCGGGTGATCGGCGTCATGGCGCCGAAGGGCCAGTTTCTCGGCATCGACCTCGACGACACCGCCTTCATTCCGGCGGCGCGCGCCCAGGAACTGTTCAACCGCGAGGGCGTCGACGAGATCAACATCGCCGCCGAAGAGGGTGTTCCTTCGGCGCTCGTCGCCGCCGCCGTCAAGGAGCGCATGCTCGCCCGGCATGGCCGCGAGGACTTCACCATCATCACCCAGGAAGAAATGCTGAAGACGCTGTCGAACATCCTCAACGTGCTGACCATGGCCGTCGGAGCGCTCGGCGGCATCTCGCTGCTGGTCGGCGGGGTCGGCATCGTCACCATCATGACCATCGCCGTCGCCGAGCGCACCGGCGAAATCGGCCTGCTGGTCGCTCTCGGCGCGCCGCGGCGCACCATCCTGCTGCTCTTTCTAGGCGAGGCGGTCGCGCTCTCGGGCTTTGGCGGTCTGCTTGGCCTGCTGCTCGGCTTCGGGCTGGCGCAGGCGATCCATTTCGCCCTGCCGGCGCTGCCGGTGCATACCCCGCTCAGCTTCGTGCTGCTTGCCGAGGCGGTTGCCGTCGCCATCGGTCTTGCCGCCGGCGTGCTGCCGGCCCGGCGCGCCGCCCGTCTCGATCCGGTCGAGGCGCTGCGCACCGAATGACGTGGTAAAGTCTCGCCCACCACGAATGATCCTCGGAGAACAGACATGACGCACCACATCGACCAACTTCATCCCGGCATGACAGCGAGCATCGCCAAGACCGTTACCGAAGCCGACATCGTCCTTTTCGCCGGCATCTCGACCGACGTGAATCCGGCGCATCTGGACGAGGAATACTGCAAGGACACCGTGTTCGGCGGGCGCATTGCCCACGGCATGCTGGCGGCCAGCTTCATCTCCGCCGTGCTTGCCAATCACCTGCCCGGTCCCGGCACCATCTACCTGTCGCAGACGCTGAAGTTCAGGGCGCCGGTTCGTCCCGGCGACACCGTCAAGGCCACCGTCACGGTCAAGGAAGTCAACGTCGCCAAGAACCGCGTCGCGCTCGATACGGTGTGCACGGTCGGCGGCAAGGTCGTCATCGAAGGCGACTGCCTGATGATGCCGCCGGCACGCGGGCTGGGCGTCGCCGGAACCGCCTGAGGGCGGCTGCGCAACCCGAAGACGCCGGCTCGCAGCCGGCGTTTCATGGTTTCAGAAGGCCTCGTCGACGCGCAGGAAGCGCCAGTGTCCGGGCGCCAGGTCGCCGAGCTTGACCTTGCCGATGCGCACCCGCTTGAGGGCGGTAACGCGCAGTCCGACCAGTTCGCACATGCGGCGGATCTGGCGCTTCTTGCCTTCACGCAGGATGAAGTGCAACTGATCCGCGTTGATCTGCTTGACCCGTGCCGGTTTCAGCGGCTTGCCGTCGAGTTCGAGGCCGTGGTTGAGCAGCCTGAGGCCATCCTTGAGCATCTCGCCACTGACGCGCACCAGGTATTCCTTTTCGGCATCGCTGTCCTCGCCGATCAGCTTCCTGGCAATCCGGCCGTCCTGCGTCAACACCAGCAGGCCGGTCGAATCGACGTCGAGGCGTCCGGCGGGTGCCAGCCCGCGCAGCATCCACGGCTTGAATTCCGGATCGCCCGACTGTCGGACCTGGGTTTCCGCCGCAATCAGGGTCACCGCCGGCGTCGAGCCCGGCTCGGGCTGGCCGGAAACATAGCCGACCGGCTTGTTGAGCAGGATCGTCACCAGCCGCGCCTGATCCTGCTTCGCTTCCTTGGAAATCGAAATCTCGGCGTCGGGGTCGATGCGCGATCCGAGTTCGGAAATGCGTTCCCCGGCGACGAACACCCAGCCGCGCTCGATCCACAGGTCGGCCTCGCGCCGCGAACACATCCCGCGCGCCGACATGACCTTGGACAGGCGGACGCCCTGCGGTGGCGCGCCGGGTTCACGCTGCAGGGCGGGCGCCCGGGCGGGACGAGCAGCCCCGTCAGGCGACTTCCTGACCGGCGCGGTCGACGCCTTCCTGAAGGCGGTTTTCGCCGCCTTGCCGCGCGCTGGCGCAGCCGGTTTGATCGGACTCAGCGTCCCCGTGGGCCGCTCGCGCGCCGTAGCCGCCGGCGGCCTCTCGGGCGTGGGCGGCAATTCCGTCGGTTTTTCGCCGTCGACCGCGCTTGCTCTGCCGACATGGTCCTCCCTGGCTGCGCGGGGGGCAGCGACGCGCTCCGCGGGCGGGGCGGCTGGCGTCTCCGGCTTGCGCCACCGCGCCCACGGGTCGTCGCCGGGCGCCGGGGTGGGCGGCCGTTTCGGCTTGCGCTCGCGGCCGACGTCGCTCATCGGATGGCGAGCAGCTCGACCTCGAAGACCAGCGTCGCGTTCGGCGGAATGACGCCACCGGCACCACGTGCGCCGTAGCCGAGTTGCGGCGGGATGGTCAGCTTGCGCGTGCCGCCGACCTTCATGCCCTGAACGCCTTCATCCCAGCCGGAAATGACGTGGCGCTGGCCGAGCGGAAAAGCGAAGGGGTCATCGCGGTCCTTGCTCGAATCGAACTTGCTGCCGTTGGTCAGCCAGCCGGTGTAATGGACGACGACCTGGTCGCCGGACCGCGCTTCGGCGCCGTCGCCGATGAGGGTGTCTTCGTAGATCAGGCCCGAGACGGTGGTGATTTCAGCCATGAACTGCTCCTGATATGGCGAGTCGCAGCGACTCGCGAATCTCCCTCGCTCTCTGGGGAGAGACGGCGGGGGAGAGGGGGTTGGAAAGGCCGGAAGTCTACCACAAGGCGCGACAAGGCTTTGACTTGCTGGAACTTTTCCGTATAATGCGCGGTTCCCTGTAACACCCCTTGGTTCATTTTCGGAGTCCAACCATGTATGCGGTCATAAAAACCGGCGGCAAGCAGTATCGCGTTTGCGCTGGCCAAAAACTCAAAGTAGAACAGATACCGGCAGAAGTTGGCGCAGAAATCACCCTCGATCAGGTCCTCATGGTAGGCGAAGGCGAGTCGGTGAAGGTCGGCGCCCCGCTTGTCGCTGGCGCCACCGTCAAGTGCACCGTGGTTTCCCACGGCCGCCACGACAAGATCAACATCTTCAAGATGCGCCGGCGCAAGCACTACCAGAAGCATCAGGGCCATCGTCAGAACTATACCGAACTGCGCATCGACACGATCGCCGTCTGAGTCACGAAAGGAGCTAGCAAATGGCACACAAGAAGGCAGGCGGCAGTTCACGCAACGGCCGCGATTCAGAGTCGAAGCGGCTTGGCGTCAAGCGTTACGGCGGCCAGTTCGTCCTCGCCGGCAACATCATCGTTCGCCAGCGCGGCACCGAATTCCACCCGGGCGACAACGTCGGCTGCGGCAAGGATCACACCCTGTTCGCGCTCGCGGATGGCGTTGTCCAGTTCGCCGTCAAGGGCGCTAGGAATCGCCGCACGGTAACCATCGTTCCGGCCGCCGAATAAGTCGGCACGGCGGAAACCGAAAGCCCTATCCGCCGGATAGGGCTTTTTGATTTCCGGAGGCGAAAGATGAAATTCATCGACGAAGCGAAAATCCACGTCAAGGCCGGCGACGGCGGCAACGGCGTCGCTTCGTTCCGCCGGGAGAAATACGTTCCCCGCGGTGGGCCGGACGGCGGCGATGGCGGCCGTGGCGGCAGTGTGTACGCGGTCGCCGACCGCAACCTCAACACGCTGATCGACTATCGCTACACCCGGAAATTCCATGCCCAGCGCGGCGAGAACGGTCGCGGCGCCGATTGCTACGGTGCCGGCGGCAACGATATCGTGCTGCGCGTGCCGGTCGGCACCGTCATTTTCGACCAGAACAGCGAACAGATGCTGGCCGACCTCGATCAGGACGGCAGGAAAGTGCTGATCGCCAAGGGTGGCAAGGGCGGCCTCGGCAACATCCACTTCAAGTCGAGCACCAACCGTACCCCGCGTCAGTGCACCAGGGGCGAGGCGGGCGAGGAACTCGATTTGCGCCTGGAACTGCGCGTGCTGGCCGACGTCGGTCTGCTCGGCCTGCCGAACGCCGGCAAGAGCACGCTGATCCGCGCCGTTTCCGCGGCCCGCCCGAAGGTCGCCGATTACCCGTTCACCACCCTGCACCCGAATCTTGGCGTCGTTCGCGTCGACCCCGACAAGAGCTTCGTCATGGCCGATGTCCCGGGCCTGATCGAAGGCGCCGCCGATGGCGCCGGCCTCGGCATCCGCTTCCTCAAGCACCTGCAGCGCACCCGCCTGCTGCTGCACGTCGTCGATATCGCGCCGATCGACCCCGACGCCAACCCGCTGCGCGACGCGCGGGCGATCGTCGGCGAACTGCTCAGGTATGACCCGTCGCTCGCCGCCAAGCCGCGCTGGCTGGTGCTCAACAAGGTCGACCTGATTCCCGCAGACGAGCGCGAAGCCGCCCTCGCCGCCTTCATCGAGGGCTACAGGAAGGCGACCGGCTACGACGGCCCGTGTTTCCCGATTGCCGCGATCAGCGGCGATGGGACGAAGCCGCTGATCTTCGCGGTCTACGAAGCGCTGGAACAGCTGGCGCGGCCCACGCCCCAGGAAAAGCCTCCCGAGGACGACATCGCCGATGATGCGCCGGGCGGTGCTGGCGTGGGCGAATGAACAAGACCCGCCTCGCCAAGGCCAGGCGTCTCGTCGTCAAGGTCGGGTCGGCGCTGGTCACCAATAACGGGGCCGGACTCGACCTCGCGGCGATCGACGACTGGGCGCGCCAGATCAGCGTCCTCCGGCGCCAAGGCAGGGAGGTCGTCCTCGTTTCCTCGGGCGCCATCGCCTGCGGCGTGCGGCGCCTTGGCTGGGCGAAGCGGCCAGGGACGGTCCATGAGTTGCAGGCGGCGGCGGCCGTCGGCCAGATGGGGCTGGTCCAGGTCTACGAAGGCGCATTCTCGCGCTATGGCCTGCAGACCGCGCAGATACTGCTGACTCATGACGATCTCGCCGACCGCAAGCGTTACCTGAATGCGCGGTCGACACTGACGACGCTGCTCGGGCTCGGCGTGGTGCCGATCATCAATGAAAACGACACGGTGGTCACCGACGAGATCAAGTTCGGCGACAACGATACGCTGGGCGCGCTCGTCGCCAACCTGATCGAGGCCGATGCGCTGCTCATCCTGACCGATCAGACCGGGCTGTTCACCGCCGACCCACGCAAGGATCCGGCCGCCACGCTGATCCACGAGGCGACGGCCGGCGACGAGGCGCTGGAAGCCATGGCCGGCGGCGCTGGCAGCGCCATCGGCAAGGGCGGCATGATCACCAAGGTCATCGCCGCCAGGCGCGCCGCGCAGAGCGGGGCGCACACGGCGATTGCCAGCGGCCGCGAAGCCGATGCCATCATCCGCCTGGCCAATGGCGAGCGGGTCGGCACGCTGCTCGTGTCACAGACCCAGCCGCTGGCGGCGCGCAAGCAATGGCTGGCCGACCACCTGCAACTGGCGGGCCGGCTGCTGCTCGACGCCGGCGCGGTCAACGCGCTGAAAGCGGGCAAAAGCCTGCTGCCGGTCGGCGTCGTCGCCGCCGAGGGCGATTTCGGGCGCGGCGCGGCGGTCGCCTGCATCGCCCCCGGCGGTGCCGAGGTCGCGCGCGGGCTGTGCAACTACGGCAGCGGCGAGGCGCGCCTGATCGCCCGCAAGTCGACACTGGAAATCGAAAGCCTGCTCGGCTACGTCGACGAGCCGGAAATCATCCACCGCGACAACCTGATCCTGATCGGCTGATTCCGGGCCGGCAACAAGAAGGGCGCCCCGCGGGGCGCCCTTCTTGTTGCACTGCCGATTTTGGCAAGGTGGCACACAACAAAAAACGGGCGCCGAAGCGCCCGTTTTATTTTCCAACCGGTCAGACCGGATTAGAAGGAGTGACGAACCCCAACCTGAACGCCCTGGTTCCTGGCGCCGAAGCCGGAAGAGGTGATGGTCTGGGAGTCGACAAGGTTGCCGGCAGCATTGGCACCAACGGTACGGGACGCGCTGTAAGACGTGTTGCCGATGGCATTGACGCCGAAGTCGGCGGCCGAGTTGTCCTGGTTGTCGATCATCGCCCACGTGGCCTTCAGCGCCGTGCGCTTGGACAGGTTGTACAGCGCGCCAACTTCGTACAGGTTGGCCTTGGACTGGCTGATGTCCTTGGCGCTGTTGGTGCCGTACCACTGCGCGAGCAGGGTGGTCTTGCCGATGTTGAAGGTGCCGCCGAGGCCGAACTTCTGCTGATCGGTGTTGGAGGCGAGGAAGCCGTTGTTCAGGTCAAGCTTGGTCTTTTCCCACATGGCGCGGACGGACCAGTTGGGGGCGGTATACATGCCGCCGACACGAAGGTTGTCGACCTGGGTGTCAACCCAGTCGCCAAACTGCGCCCAGTTGTAGGTCACAGCAGCCATGAAGCCCATGCCTTCCCACTTGATGCCGAGGTCATAACCGTAAGTGTTGGTCTTGGCGAGGTCGCCGGCGAAGGGGTTCGCCAAAACAGTGGAGACGCCGGCAGCGTTGGTCGTGGTGACGTACTGGGTGCCGTAATCCGGAGAGTTGTTCTCGTTGGCGACGTAGGCGGCGGCGAACGAGAAGCCACCCCAGTTCGGGGACAGATAGGCGATCGCGTTGGCCCAGCGGGTGTCGAAGATCGACGTGCAGGTGCCGCTGCGGCCACAACCGTTGGTGCCCGCACCGTAGCCCAGACTGGTCGAGGCGTTGACAATCGCGCCGGTGCCGGCGGTGACGGCGCTGACGCCGACGGAACTCTTGAGCGTCGAGCCGGCGATCTTGCCGATCACGCCGCTGTTGGCGCCGATGCCGGTGGCACCCGGGTTGACGTCGAGGGCGGCGCCCAGGGCGCGGGTCGGGCCGGTCAGGTTGCCGAGAACGATGGTGCCGGCCTTGTCGTGGCTGAGGCCGACGAACGAATCACGGTCGGCGGCGACGGCTGTGCCCGAAGCGTTGCTGCTTGAGTCAAAACGAACGGTCATTTCATACTGGAACAGAGCCTTGAGGCCGTTGCCCAGATCTTCGGTACCCTTGAAGCCGACGTAGGACGAGTTGGCGGATACGCGGGTGGCATCGACATTGTTGCCCTGCGTCGTAAATCTAACGCCGGTCCCGGCCGGAACGATGGCGCCAGCGGGCGTGGTGGTGAGAGTCGTTGTTTCGGATTGCAGCTGGCTGCCGCCCTGCCAAACGTAGTCGAACGTGCCGTCGGCTACACCGTAAACAACGACGTTGGTCTGCGCGAAGGCGGCCGTGGAGGCCAGACCGGCGACTGCCAGGGCGATGATTTTCTTTTGCATCAGAATTTCTCCTTAGTGGTTAGTTTTTAATCTCTCTTGCGAGCCGATTAAGCTTTACCTCTCGATTCGAGAAGTTGAGCCGATTTTGGCAAAGAGCGGGCGGGCGGGCAACGGATGTTTTGTCAGCAGGGAAGGTTTGGGGCGTTCCTGTTGTTCTGACGCAACAATGTCCGGCAAAGCGGCCATCGCTCAGCCCGCGCCGGCGAATCCGCCCCGCCGCCAGGCCTCGAAGACGGTGACGGCGACCGCGTTCGCCAGGTTGAGGCTGCGCTGGCCGGCGCGCATCGGCAGACGCAGGCGCCGCGCCGGCGGGAACTGGGCGAGGATGGCGGCCGGCAGGCCGGCGGTTTCGCAGCCGAAGACAAAGGCGTCGTCATCCCCCAGTTCGCTGGCGAAGGGGCTGGCGCTTCCGCGCGTGGTCATCGCCCACAGCCGGCGCGGGCCGAGCGCGGCCCGACAGGCGCTCCAGTCGGCGTGGCGGACGACACGGGCGCATTCGTGATAGTCGAGGCCGGCGCGGCGCAGCGCCTTGTCGGTGAATGCGAAGCCGAGTGGCTCGACGAGGTGCAGTTCGGCGCCGGTGTTGGCGCACAGGCGGATGATGTTGCCGGTGTTGGGTGGGATTTCGGGCTGGTGGAGGACGACGGCGATCATGGTCTCGGTTCTTGGCGGGTTGGCCGGGGATCAGCGGCGCAGGGCGCGGGCGGCGACGGCGACGGTGATCGTCCCGGCGCCGTGGAGTTTCAATATGCGGGCCGCCTCGCGCAGTGTCGCGCCGGTGGTCATGACGTCGTCCACCAATAGCACGCGCTTGCCGGCGAGGTCGCCGGCGCACGCGAAGGCGCCGCGCACGTTCCTGGCGCGCTCCTTGAGGGGTAGCTCGGCCTGCGGCGGCGTCGCGCGGGTGCGGGACAGCAAGGTCGGGTCGGTCGCGACGCCGAGCGCCCTGGCGACGGGGCGGGCCATTTCGAGCGACTGGTTGAAGCCGCGCGTCCGCAGGCGCGACGGGTGGAGCGGGAGCGGCAGGACGAGATCGTGGTCCGCGGCAATGAGCATTTGACCGAGCCGGGCGCCGAACCAGGCGGCCAGCGGCAACTGGTGACCATACTTGAGCGCCTGGATCAGGCGGTCGACCGGAAATTCGTAGCGAAAAAGCGCCAGTGTCCGCGCGAAAGCCGGCGGATCCTTGAGGCAGGCGCCGCAGCGCTCGCCGAGCGTCGTCTGGTCGCCGCACTGCGGGCACAGCGTAGCGGGTAGTTGCGGCAGGTCGGCCGCGCACGCCGGGCACAACAGGCCGGCGGCGCTGTCGGCGGCGCAAAGCAGGCAACTGCCAGGTAGCAGCCGGGCGGCAACGCGGTTGAGGGCAGTTCGCAACGGCTGGGGTAAAATTGACATGTCTACAGGCGTCCCCGAAAATTCAGCGACGTCGCCACCGCTTTCTCCCGATCATTCTCAAGCAAGGCCTCCCATGCACGCCAGTTCCCTCGCCGCCGTCTCCATCGCCGCCCAGCCCGTCCCCGCCCGCCGGTGGACGGTCGAGGAAGTGCTCGCCCTCTATGAAATGCCGCTGCTGGATCTGCTCTGGCGCGCCCAGGGCGTGCACCGCGCGCATTTCGATCCCAACGCCATTCAACGCTCGACGCTGCTCTCGGTCAAGACCGGCGGCTGCTCGGAGGATTGCAGCTATTGCTCGCAGTCGGCCCGCTACGATACCGACCTCGAGCGTGAGCGCCTGATGCCGCTTGACGAAGTCGTTGCCGCCGCCAAGGTGGCCAAGGCGAAGGGGGCCTCGCGTTTCTGCATGGGGGCCGCGTGGAAGGGGCCGAAAGACAACGATCTCGACCGCGTGCTCGATATGGTTCGCGAAGTCAAGGCGCTCGGCATGCAGACCTGCGTCACGCTCGGCATGCTCAAGGACGGCCAGGCCGAGAAGCTCAAGGAAGCCGGCCTCGACTATTACAACCACAATCTCGATACCGACAAGGAATTCTACGGGCAGGTCATCAAGACCCACACCCATGACGACCGGCTCGATACCCTCGATCAGGTCCGCGAGGCGGGGATCAACGTCTGCTCGGGCGGCATCATCGGCATGGGCGAGTCGCGCAAGAACCGCGCGGCGCTGATCGTGCAGCTCGCCAACCTGCCGCGGCCGCCGGAATCGGTGCCGATCAACAACCTGGTGCCGATTCCCGGCACGCCGCTGGCCGACAACCCGCGTCTCGACCCGTTCGAGTTCGTGCGCACCATCGCCGCCGCGCGCATCACCATGCCGTCTTCCTGGGTGCGTCTGTCAGCCGGGCGTCAGGAAATGAGCGACGAATTGCAGGCGCTGTGCTTCCTCGCCGGCGCCAACTCGATGTTCTACGGCGACCGCCTGCTGACCACGGGCAATCCCGATGTCGACCGCGACGACCAGCTTTTCGCCCGCCTCGGCATGAAGGCGGTTTGAGTCAGGCCTTCGTCGACCGGCTGCAGGTCGGCCGGCGCTTTTCCCGCGCGGCAGCGGATTACGATCAGGCGGATTTCTTCGTCCGCGAGGTCGATCGCCGCATGCAGGAGCGACTCGACTATGTGAACATCCAGCCGGCGCGCATTGTCGATCTCGGCTGTAGCCGCGGTGGCAGTTTCGCCGGCTTGGCGGCGCGCTATCCGCGGGCACAACTGATCGGCCTCGATATTTCTCCGGCGATGCTGCAGGCCGGCCAGGTGCCGCGCGCCGGCTGGCAACGCTGGCTCGGTCGCGGGCGGCAGAACGAGGCGCAGCGGCTGGCGGCCGATGCCGTGAAATTGCCGCTGAAATCGCAGTCGACCGCAATCGTCTGGTCCAACCTGCTGCTGCACTGGCTTGACGACCCGTTGCCGGCGCTGGCCGAGGCGCATCGCGTCCTCGAAGTCGGCGGGTTGATCATGTTCTCGACGCTCGGGCCGGATTCGCTCAAGGAGTTGCGTTCGGCGTTCGCCGACGGCTATGCGCATACCCAGCGCTTCATCGACATGCACGATTTCGGCGACATGCTGGTCGGCTGCGGCTTTGCCGATCCGGTAATGGACATGGAAGTGCTGACGCTGACCTACGACAGTTTCGACGAGATGCTCGGCGACCTGCGCGCCGCCGGGTCGGGCTGCGCGATGAAGGCGCGCCGGCATGGCTTGACCGGGCGTCAGGCCTGGGCGCGGACGCGCGCCGCCTACGAGCGCCTGCGCCGCGACGGCAAGCTGCCGGCAACCTTCGAGGTCGTCTATGGCCACGCCTGGAAGGCGGCGCCGAAGCAGGCCGCCGATGGGCGCGCCATCATCCGCTTCGAGTCGCCACGCAGGAAATAGCTTTATTCCGGCTTCTGCCTGAAGAACTTGAGCGGCTTGGCATTCTCGAACTGCGGCACGGGAATCGCCTTGCGCCGCCGTTCGCGCACCCGCCAGCCGAGCAGGAAGG
>WBZU01001945.1_pt1 | contig 14829 bp, 7 predicted proteins | sample 5204311 | NCBI WGS metagenome assembly WBZU01 (sample SAMN12344359, study PRJNA552823) | activated sludge metagenome | biome: Activated sludge suspended growth; feature: Nitrification reactor; material: Wastewater; isolation source: activated sludge from nitrification reactor of wastewater treatment...
CTCGCAGCTGAAGAGGCTGCTGTAGTAATATTAGTTTCTGGACCGATACTATCTCCTTTCCAGTATAAGGAAGTGTCACCTGGTTTTTTATACAGTCTTCCAAAGCCATCAGAAGGTTGATTAACAACTGACGAATCGCTTAATTCAAGTGGGCCTTCAACTATTTTAATTCCTTTTGTTTTCATTTACTCTGTATTAACTTATTTACATTATGTTTTTTACAATAAAAAAGCCGTGTATTTCTACACGGCTTTAAAATTTAGGTTAAATTAAAATTAACCAATTATGATTCTCGCGGCATAACGAGCGTCTGTAACACCGTCATTAACCACACGAAGTTCAATAGCATTTGTAACCGCATCATACTTAATTCTATCAGGTTCAAATTCTAAATAATTATCGGCACCAGTATGAGTGGTAAGAGCAACTGTTCCAGAATAAGCAGCATATGTTTTGACTGTTCCAAAGTTTGAATATCCGTGAGTAGCGGCAGAAATTGAATATACTGAATATCCACCAGATGGTGCTGACCAATCAGCAACATCTATATTAATAGTATATTTTTTTAGACTAATCTGATTAGTTACTATTTGTATAGTTTTATTATCAACATTAGCATTTACATTACTATCAACAACAATGCCAGAACCAGCAGAAACGGACACTGTGTCTGACCCTACTGATATACCGTTACCTGCGCCAACTGCAAGAGGAGTTCCACCACCTCCAGTTAAACCATTACCAGCAACAGAAGTATTAAGTTGAGTTTCTGTAATACCTTGGTTTGGAACATAAAGTCTATTACTGTTACCAGTATCTTCGTTAATTGTTGAAGCATCTACTTTTACAGCCACACCATTAGTAGATACATTAATTGCTCTTGCTAAGTTTGCTCCGCCTACTGTATCTGCAACAAATGTAATATCGTTAGTTCCCACCGATATAGCGCCATTTGTTGATACTATATCAAGTTGATTTCCTGTTTGTGTTATACCTGAGCCACCGACTACAGATGTTGTAAAATCAACAGCAAGGGTAATTGTTCCAGGACCGTTGGTAATTGTTATACCAGAACCTTGAGTAAGTGTGCTTAAACTGAACCCTGAACCGTTACCAATTAACAATTGTCCATTAGAAGCAGTTGAAGTGTTAAGTCCTGTTCCACCGTAAGCATTGCCTATGATTGAACCTTGCCATACGCCACCTGAAATCGTACCAACAGTTTTAAGTGAAGAATACAACACAGTAGAGCCAAGAGTTGTTTCACTTAATACATTATTACTATTTATACTAATATATTTATTAACACTTAAACTTAATCCTGTTGAATCTATGGTAGCAATTGTTGGACCGCCAATGCTAAATGTGATTACACCTGCTGTACCACCAGTTGGGACACCTGTACCAATTTGAATGTTACCAGTGTTAATTGCGCCACCGCCACCAGTGTTTATGTTAATGAAAGGACTGTCTTCGCCTACAGCAGATTTTGTAGTTATTAAATTCAGTGAATGTGAACCTGTACCTACTGCATTAACCTGTAAAGAACCAGAAATTGTTTGAACATAAAAAGTATTACCAGCAGTTGCTTGTAATATTGGATATGTATCAACTAATTCTAATTTTGAACTAAACGATGGAACTCCTGCATTTGAATAAAATACCTTATTGGGTGAACCTGAAATATATTGAACAGCACTTGTGCCATTTCCATACATAACAGCATTCTGACCTATTGTTGATAAACCAGTACCACCGTGATTAACAGGTAAGATACCATTTGGATTATTTGTTAAATCAACATTGAATGTTGTTCCATCAAGAATCAGGCCAGAGCCAGCAAGATAAGCAGTTCCAGACGCATTGATAGTTATTGAACCAGCGCCGTTGTTTATATAAATTCCAGAACCAGCAGTTAAAGTTGATAATGTATAATTAGTACCATTACCAATTAACAATTGTCCGTTTGTAGGAGTAGTCGATAAACCAGTTCCACCGTAAGGCACACCAATTGTAGAACCATTCCAAGTTCCTGCTACAATAGTACCAAGATTTGTGATTGATGTTTGCCCACTATATGTTGGAGAAATCGTTATTGTCGGATTTCCTGCAACACCATCACCATTTGTAACATCAATGTAATTTGATGTTCCTGTTATAGTTCTTTCAACATAAGTGTCAGCAGCTGTTCTTACTATAATACCATTTGATGTGATATTATGAACAATGTTTAAATCGGATAAGAAACTTGATACTGCTGTTTTACTATTTAATCCTGTTGATGCATCAAAATATCCAAGTGAATCATTTGTTGCAATTGTGTTTAACGGTAATCCACTAATATCTAATTGAAAATCATTTATTACTTTTTTAACACCGTTTGATGCTGTATAAACTACAGCAGCTGCGAACTGAGTCCAAACAATATTATCATAATCAACAATTGCATTTTTTGTAGGTGAACTAATTGACCATTGTGTATAAGCGTTAGTGTTACCATAAGAAACAAAAACTAAATCTCCACCTCTTACTTCGTTAGCAGGTGAACCATCAAAATCGGATGCACGGATAAGTTGCCAAGGTGTGCTTATGCCACCACTATTTTTAATGGCATACACACCATTGTCTTTTTGGTCTGATGCGTCTTTAAAAAGAACACGACAAGCAGGATATAAATCATTTGGATTTGCAGATGCACCATTATGATCTATATCATCAAATAATTCATAATAACCGTCAAAACTTATAACCCCACTTGATGTTGATGTTAATATGTGCGCTGAACCTGACCCTGATCTTGTATAGTCAACACCAAGTGTTAATGTTGTTGTAGTCGCAACATCAACAGAAGCGTGTGATTGAATACCAGCAGCTATTGAATCTGCATATTGTTTTGTTACAGCCTGTAAGTCTGCTATTATTGGGCCTGTTAATGTTACAGAATTAAATGTTGGACTACCTGTAGTAGTCACATTTTGATTTATCGTTGATGCTCCAGTAACATTTAATGTACTGCCACTCATCGTAAGCGAATTTGGTTCGCTAAGTGTTAAATTACGGGAACTTATATTCCTCGATACATTTAAATCACCTTGTATTTGATATGCCATATTTTTTTATACCTCTCCCATATTTCAATAAATTTATAATAACAAACTTACACTTAACTTGTTTTAAAAAGATTGATAATTAATAAATGGGCAAGAGATATTAGATTTTTTATGATTTTGCAGTAATCATAATATCACCATCAAATCGTAAGTCTGGATAGGTGTCTGGTACTAAAATTCTGAGAATATTAGAAGAAACTCTCTTTTTTTCAACTTCATAGAAATCACCACTGTTACTTTCTATTACTTGAACAATCAAAAAATTAGCATTAAGATTATGAGTGAAGTCAATTTTATAGTCCGCACCTGATAAAATCCAAGTTCCAGATGTAAAAGAAGAAGAATATGATAAAACAGAACCCGAATTACTATAAGCGGCTGTATACTGAATACTGTTATCAGGGAAAATAATGCCATAAGAGCCTGGATTACCAGAAAGTATCAAATTACCGTTCGTAACAGTAAAATCACCTGACACATACGCAGTACCGCTTAAACTTATATTAGTTACATAACCACTTAAAATATCAATTTGATTTTGAAGATAAGAATCGTCATCAGGAACTATTTGTCCACTTAAGTAATTTATTTGATTTCGTAAATCAGTAATTTGTGATTGTAATATTTGTCCACTACTAATCAAATTACCACTTATAATGTTAATTTCACTTTGTATATAAATTTGGTTTTGACTTAATGTTTCAACACTACTCACTAAACTTCCACTTATCAAATCTATTTGATTTTGAATGTATGCTTCATTATATAGGATTATTTGTCCACTCAAATAAAGATTGCCACTTAGTGTATTAATTTGATTTTGAAGATAAGAATCATCGTCAGGAACTATTTGTCCACTTAAATAATTTATTTGATTTTGAATGTAAGCGTCATTTGCTAAAAGTATCTGTCCACTATTAACTAAAGCACCACTTAAATAATTTATTTGATTTTGGAGATAAGAATCATCATCAATTATCGCTTGCCCACTTAAATAATTTATTTGACTTTGAAGATAAGCGTCGTTTGCTAAGAGTATCTGTCCGCTTTCTATAATTACATTTGTCAAATATCCACTCAAAGAAAGTATCGCTGAATTATCAAGAGTTGACAATACTCCACTTAAATAATCTATTTCATTTTGAAGATATGCATCTGTATAATTTAGAGTTTGAATTTGCGATTGAAGTATTTGTCCACTTAAATATAAATTATTATTTGTAGAATTTATTTCATAAAGTAATATTTGTCCGCTTAAGATTAAAGAATTGTTTACTGTATTTATGTTTGATTGTATTAGAGCATCTGCTATAGTTAATATTTGTCCGCTACTTATTAAGGCACCACTTAGATAATCTATTTCATTTTGAAGATAAATTTGTCCAGAATTTAGTATATTAACGCTTGAAACAAGACTATTACTTATAGCATCTATTTCAGATTGTAAATAATTTTCATTTGCTAATAATATTTGTCCACTTGAAATTAAGTTTGAGGACACTGTATTTACATTTGACTGTACAGTATTGATTTGACTTGTAAGTATTTGTCCACTTAAAACCAAATTTGATGAAACATTACTTATCCTTGCTTGAAGAATATTACCACTTGATATCAATGCTCCACTTAAAGTATTAATTTGGTTTTGAAGATAAGTGTCATCGTCAGGAACTATTTGTCCACTTAAATAATTTATTTGACTTTGGAGATAAGCATCATTTGCTAAAAGTATCTGTCCACTTGCATTAATAGCAGCAATGTCAGCAGACACTACTACACCACTCAGTATATTAATTTGGTTTTGTAAATTTACATCTCTATTCCATAAAATATTTCCACTTGATACAAGGTTTCCACTACTAATATTAATTTGGTTTTGTAAATTTACATCTCTATTCCATAAAATATTTCCACTTGATACAAGTGAATTACTCAGAGTTACTACCTGTCCGCTTAATCCATCAATTTCACTTATAATATAAGTTTGCGAAGATGCAAGTGTTATAATACTTGCACCTAAACTATTAATTTGAGTTTGTAAAGTAACATCTCTATTCCATAAAATATTTCCACTTGTTGTTAAGGCCGTTTGTAATGCTGTGTCTCTGGCCCAAAGTATTTGTCCACTTTGTATTAAAGCATTATTAAGATTATTTATCTGAACCTGAATAGCATTCCCACTTGCTATTAATGCTCCGCTAAGAGCATAAATGAATCCCATATCAATGGTTCCGCTACCACCTCCACCACCTAAAGTAGTTCCTAAGTTTATCCAACTATAACTATCATCAAGTTGATAGTAGTTACCAACATCTTGTGCATAAACTAACATACCAGGTTTTAACTGGTTAGATACAATAGTATTTAACCCTGCTACACCTGATAAAACACGAAATCCACCACCTAAATCTGTGTCATTAACAACAGCAAAATTATCTGCTGGTGAAGTTTTAGTTACTGTATTTATTACTTGTGGCATCTTTTTATTTCACCTTATGTTAATGTATAGTTATTTCCAGAAGCACCACCTACAGCATTTATTGAACGGTATACCGTGTAAATATTATCTATTGAATTCACATTAGTTACAGTTATAGTCCCTATATTTGTAAAATCACCTGTCACATTAAAACTGTTTGTATTGTCATAAATACTTGTTAATGCCCCAAAACTATTTGGATAAACAAAATATATGTAGTTTAATCCACCAGGGTTAGTTGGGAGAATAAAATTCCCTGCTCTTGATGAAGCAAGTGTTGAAGACTGAAGTGCTAATGTTTCAGTACTATTTATTATAGAACCAGAATAAAATCCATAATAATATCTCCAATACCAATTTACAGTAAAATTAGAAGTGAAAGTAGAACTATGAGTATTTGTTCCTGTTACACTCCATACGTGACTCGTATTTGTTGTTTTTTTAATATTGTTTGGTAAACCTAAAGACGCAGTACCTGTATTTGGTAATGAACTTCCTAATACTATATTGCCACTTGTAACATCTTTTATTACAATTGAATTTGTATTTATATTACTTGAATTTGTAGTCGTCCAAATAAAATCAACAACCACTGCGGGTATTGTGGTTCCAACTTCAATAAATGTTGATTGAGCATTTATATAAAATGAAGAAAATGCAGGTGATTGATATGGATAAAACATCATATCAAATACTTGTTGAAATGTTAAATTATTAAAAGTAGTGCCTACAGGTATACCACCTACTGCGACTGTTGTTGGATTTAAGTTTGTGTATACCTGTCCAGATACACCTCCAGTTGTAAATAAAACTCCACTTAAATAATCAATTTGTGACTGTACATAAATCTGTCCAGAATTTAAATCATTTACATCGCTTACTATTGGTGGTATGCTTCCACTTATTGCATCTATTTCTTTTTGTAAATAATTATCTCTATTCCAGAGTATTTGTCCACTATTTACTATTACGGTATCAATGTTTGTACCAGCATTGAAATTTACAAATGTATTGAATCCAATTGCACCTGAGACGAGTTCAATACTTCCGCCAGATATTGACAGTTCGTCTATATACACAGAACACCACCTGTTTTAATTATGTTATTAAAATGAAAAATCACTTATTAATAACTTAACTTTTTATAACTAAACACTTCTAAATTATGCGTTTTAGTTATCCTATAATTATTACTTTACCAGTTGCAGGTAATGTAAAACTAACAGTAATTGAATTGTATTGACATAATATATTGTTTGGGATAATCACATTTCCAGTCAAATCTTTAACAGTCACTACATAATCATCAGTATTTAGTGTATGAGAAAATGTCCAGGTTGCCAACGGCAATGCCTGAGTAAACACTCTCTTTCTTGCTGCTTGAAAGAAATCATTCCAAGAAGAACCGTCAGAAACAACAAGGTCTAAAACACCAGAACTGTTCAAGAGTGCAATTCCGCCAGATGCAACATTTGCAGGAGGAAGGTATGCTATATCTCCAGAAGTAGCGTTTATGTTAAAAATATTGAAATAAGCTATTCCATTTGAATCCAATTTATATATTGGAGTTGCATCATTTCTCTGAATTTCAAAACGAGTTATTGGGTCAAGTGCATATAAAGTACCATCGTTCTCTACTCTTATCCCATAAGCAAGAGTATTCGGTGCTACAATTGAAAAATTTAATGGTGTTCCAGAAGTTACTAAACTTGTTTTTATTTCACCACTTCCAAATACATTTTCTACATCAAGCATCCAGAGAGTAGAATTTTCAGCCTCTATTATGTAAGTAGATGGTGTTCCTGAAAAAATTTGTTCTGTAATTAATTGTCCATCATCATTTATTGTAATTTGCCACAAATCAGAGGTTTGTGTGTCTTGAACTATTATTGATTCAAAAACTGCGCCGCCAGTATATCCTAATTTTATGATTGCATTACCATCAATGTTCGTGTGTTTAGTCTCAGGAATATTAATACTGACATAACCAGAAGTAGTATCTGCTATTGTATAACCTGCTCCTGTTAAATTGATTCCTGTTTCAGAAAATAGAAGTGCTCCTTCCACAAAGAAATTTGTTTTTTGTGGTTGAACTAATAATCCTTGTAAATTATTTACATTTAATTCATCTTGTCCACCAAATTCGTGATTGAATACGTGGTTCATAACTGCACCACTTATAAAACCAGCACTAATGTCCGCACCACCATTACTATTTGCTGTCACAGAAAATTCTGGAGCAAAATTTAATTCTGTAAAACCTAATACAATAACATTGCCATCATTTTTTACTATTTTTGTTGGAAAATTAGATGGAGACGAACTTGGTATTTTTGCTTCTATTGTATCGCCATATCTAACTTGATATACAATAAATTCTGTTGAACGGTTTCCAGTTAGCCCTACTTCATCAAAATCTTTACCTATGTGAAGATATTTACCATTATTATGTATTTCTAATTCATTGGCACCTACAACATAATTATGAGATGTTAATGTAAATGTTTCTGTATATATTACATCACCTGAACCTGCTGTAAAATTAAATGTTTCTCTCCATCCATCATTACCATCTACTAATTTAATACCGTGTGTTCTATTTACAGAACTTAAATTAAGATAGCCACTACCATCAATATACGCTGTTGATAGAATTATATCATTTGTAAAATCAATTTGTAAAGCACCGAAAACGGTACCTTCTGACATTCCAAGCGTAGAATAAACACTGTGGTCAACAGGCATCAGTGTTATGTACCCAGCAGGGTCTTGTGCGTGTAATTTTACTTTTGTTGTTGAAAAAGTAGAAGATGTTACTTCTGGAAATGTTGTAAGGTTCACTTCATCAACAATATTTTGAGCAGTTCTTGCAGGAGTCTCTACCGACAAATCATTTGTACTAAATCCTAATGTAGTATTTGCTGAGCCAGCTAAAATTTGTACTTGTTTAAGTGCTATTGGTGTTGCATCTCTTGGCGATGTTAATCTAATTTTATTTTCATTACTAATGACAAATGCAATAGGATTTGTAAGCAAAAGATTCTGAGCATATGCAAGTGAATTAATTTGTGTGCATAATCCACTTAATGTAAATACTTGTCCACTTACAACTCCTGTTAATGAAAGACTATAAGAGAAAGTATCAATTATGAAATTTAATGCGTCATTAGTGCCATTGTATAAGGTTACTGAACTTGAGCCTAAATCATCACTTGTAATTGAAGCAACATTTGGTGTCAGTGTTACAGCATATTCAGGAGTAGACACATTCGTAGCAAATAAAATCTTATTATTTACATCCTTAGTAATATTATAAGAACCTGCAATAGTACCTGTAATTTGTGGTTCTATTGGTGCAGCAAGTTTCCATTGATAAGTAAAACTATCATTTCTATAAGCATTGTATGTTAGTGTATTATATTTATAAGTTGTTCTAAGTGAAGAAACATCCTCAATAGTAGTATAATTTAAAGTAAGATAATTGTTTACATAAGGAGTATATTCAAGTAATGCATAATTTGTGACTGCTGGACCATTAATCTCATTAAATTCACTGTCAAATGCAATAGTTGGAGAAATATTAACTCTTAATGGATTAGTCGCAATTTGTACTTCTCCACCATCTTTGATGTAAGGAGGATCGGACATTATATGCCATATATCTCTGGCTTTTCCATTCAAATATTCTTGGTCAATAGTCAAATCTTGAAGTTTATATATGTCATATTGAGCATTTTGACTTTCTCTGTTAAACCTTTTTCTGTCCATTATTTATAATTACCTTTGTATTTTTTAAAATTATCTATGGTTTTTCAAATAGATTTCCTTGTCCAAAAGAATATTCTGGACTACTATAATCAAAACTATCTTTAACTTCTGTTACAACAGGGTCATAATCAATGCCTTCGTCATAATAAACATAGTTGCTATATCTTAATTCAAATTTTTCATCTGCTATATGTTTTGTTAAACCTATTGTGATATTAAATTCTTCCTGTATAGGACAATTAGAAGAACCATAAATAACATCTTCTCTTTGTAAAATTGTCGCAGGATAAACTACATCATCATATGTAACAGTTCTTAAAAGATTAGAACCATATCTAATAGCGTTATTGTAGAAAAAGTCAGTATAATCGTGTATTTGTTCAAGACCATAAAGAGCAAAATTGTCTACAGGTTGTGGTAACACATCATAATTTATACCAGTATTGCTTGGCATGATATCTCCAAGTATTATTACAGGAGTTATCCTTTCAAGAACAATTGGATGTTCTACGAATCTTGGTATGTTTAAAAGAATTGGTAAATAGCGTATATGAACCGGTTTTAAAAATTTAAGATAATCAATCATTATCCTTAAAAATTCTTCATTGCCACCTACAAATGGGTCTGGAAAATTTGGATCGTTTGCAAAACTAACATTTAATTCAAATTCAAGAAAATTTGACCTATTTAAAACATAATTTGATAAACTTGAATTTGGGGCACCTATTGGTTTTTCTCTAACTAATTTACCATTTTCATCCCACCATAATTCATACATTTTGGCTTCATAACCTAACGCTCTAAAAAATATATCGTATGAAAGTAATGTTCCTTTTATTTTATAAATTCTAATTATATTTCTTACTAAGTCTCTATATGTTAAATAATTATAATTATAATCTGTTTGTCTCCAACCAACAAGAGCGGATAGATGATTTATCAAGTCATCTGGAATATCATTTATACTCATCAACTTATAAAATTGGTCAGTACCTTTCTCATTTAACTCATCAAAAATATCAAAAATACTATCAATGAAAATCTCTAATTTATCATCTTCTGTTAGTAATTTATAATCTAACTCTGAGATATATCTATTTTTATGTTCTTTTAAAAAACCCATTATGTTGTTTCGTTTCTAATCAATTCAAAACTATTTGATAAATTTGTTTTTAAAGTTTGGTAAGCATCAGGTATAGCACCTACAATTTCAGGGTCTACTACAAAATACAATTCATTTTTACCTGGTAAAATATCTTGGTCAAAATTAGTAAGTTCAACATAATCTACTCCAGAAACTGACATCAATGTTTTTAGAATTGTACTTTTTCTAACTTGTTGCCCTATATTCATAGATTGATATGAATAATTATTGTTTACTACTGAATTAACATCTCTTAATACATTAGATGGATTTGCTGTTTGATTATAATAAATTCTACCAATTATATTAAAAGGTACCATAGTAATATTTTTAAATTGATAATCCACGCACGCAATTCTTTTAGCATTTAAAATATTATATAATTCTAATGCTTCAAGAGTATTATCCGCACCTGTTGCTAAATCGTTTACATTAAAACCAAGAGTTGAATAAGTTTCTTCCAGGACCGCATTGTCAGCTAAATCTTCAAAGTTTGGTAATAATTGAATAAAACTTAAACTTCCTAATACTAAACTTTTAAACACAATTGAGTTATCTGTATTTACAGATGCTAACCCATAACCCATACCGAAATTGATTTGGTCAATTATGTCCTGTGGTGTTAAAGCGCCAGGCGTTAATTTTATATCGTGATAATTTAATGGGTCACTTGTATCAGTTATTATTCTAAGTCTATCGTTAAAATTTTCTATGATTACATATTGATTTAATTTTAGAGAAGATGTTAATGTAGCAGAAGTCTCAATACCTCTTAAATTATAATATTCATTAAGTGATGCTAAAAATCTTGCTGTATAAGACGCATTAGTCTCATTTTGAATTGGGTCTGGCAATTCATAAGAAGCAGGTGTAGATTTTGTTGAAATGAAAGCAGAATTTGACCTATTAGCCGCTACAAAAGCGTGAGCATAAAAAATAGGAATGTTAAATTGTGGTTCATCAATAGGAGTAAAAACTTTTGCATCTTTTGTAATAATGTTTTGTTTTAAAAATGTTTCAGAATCCTCATTAGTTACTGCCTTATCAGCAGTTCTTATTGTAAGCGGAGCAGTTCTTCTAACATCTTCTATTGATAAAATATCTGTTCCATTCGTTCCGAACTCAGGGTTGAATATATTCAATGTAATATTTCTACCAAGAACTGGCGCAAAGAATTCAATATTCTGTGAAATAGCAAGAGGAGAATAATTAGTTTCAGAACCCTTATTGTCAGAAATATATCTATAATAAACTACTATTTCTTTATGTGTAGAAGGATCACTTTCAACAATTCCATCAAAAGAACCACCAAAAAACTTATTCCCAAATATGATTGTTGCTTCACCTTGAAAATTAAACCTTACTGTATAAGTCGGATTACTTTCTAAAGGGGCTATAAAACTTTCAACTCTTGTTAATAAAACATAAGTTCCATTTTGATTTAAAAATACTTGTATTGAATCATCTATAACATTAGTTTTGTTTATTTTGAATGTATAATTTGAACTTACAGGAATTGTTAAATCAATTCTATCTGTAATTCCGGCATACGCTATCAAATCATATCCGGACAATCCTGCTGGTAAAACAATTGCACTTGTATAATCCGTACTACTATACAAAAATTCTGCTACACTTTGAGCGCCAGAGGTATTTATTGCATTTAATCTGGTTCTTGCTGGAATCACTATTGGAACTGTAGAAACACCACCAGGCTCACCTACAACTGTTGCTACAATAGGAGTTTGTGACCCCAAAACTGACTTTAATCTATAGTCTATCAATGGTAAAAATCTTAAAATTGTATCATCTTGCTCAGCATTGACCCAGGATAATTCATTAGAAACAAAATCAATTCTAAGATTATTTAATTGTGCTATTTGAGAAAATAACTCAATTAGCATTACTGCTACATCACTTTCAAAATAACTTGTAAAATTAGGACTATACTTGGGGTTTGATTTAATAATTGATTTTATTTCATTTATAATACTGTTGTAATCCAGTTTAGTTAAATCAATCCTTGCGAGAGGAGTCGTTATTAATTTATTATTACTTGCCACTAATTTTTAACTTTTGCGTCGTTGTAAAAACGATGAAATAATTAAACAAAAGATGCTTCTACAGGTAATTCTTGTACTGTGTTAGTTACAGTTTCTCTAAAAATAACTAAAAATCTAACATATTCAAAATTAAGAGCAACTAAGTCAACACTTATCAATTGTGCCCTTGGTTCATATTTTGCAATTGCTTCAGATATTTCAAAATTAATTATGTTTAACAATGCTTCCCCATTCTCAGTAAATGGCATATCTGGAATAGTTGTGCCAAAATCCAAATTTCCCATTCTTGTTCCTTTTCTTGTGAAAATAAGTCTCAATATACCTTCCTTAATAAGTTCTATATGATTTCCTATTTTGAAAAATCCTGCACTTCTATCAGTAACGGGACCGGTGAGATTATTAAACTGTTTTATTAAATCAGGCATAGTATTAACTTATATTACAATAGTAACTCCACTACTATTTATTGCTGTTAAATTACCGTCAGCACCTATTGTTAATTTATTGGTAAAATCTGTTCCTGTATCAGAAGTAACTGGTGTAAGTCCTTTCGTATCAGTTATTTTAAAGAACTTTGTAAATAAACTATAAATTGACATAGGCATAACGAATGCTACAGATGCTATGAAGAATCCTTCGTCATCTCCAGATATACCGAACGGTAATGGAAAATTTTCAGAAGTTCTTAATGCCTGTTCAACAAATGATACACTTCTAACATTTGTTAACTCTATAGTAGCTGCGTCTATTGAAAATGAACCTATAAAATTGATAAATTCAATTATTAGATTTATACCTTTAACGATCTTTTCTAATAATTGTATTTTTTTAGTAAGGTTGTCTAAAATTCTTTGAACGACAGTTGCTAAATTTATTTTTGGTCTTGCAAGCCCATTTAAAAGTCCAGAAAGACCAAGACTTAAATCACTCAGTTGTGAAAATGGTGGGAAATCTTTTAATCTAACTGACACCCATTTATGTATAATTCCAGCAGCGAATTCATCAGGCAGTTTTGTTGAAAGTTTTAAACTTCTTGAAATTCTTTCTTCTTGAGAACAATCAAATGTAATAAATGATTTTAATGCTACTTTCGCTATCTGAGCAGCACTTTTATCAGCAATTGATGTAATTGATTTAGCATCATTTTGTATGTCAGTATAAAAAGCCATTGTACTGTCTTCTACTTCTCTAAGCGTTTGTTCAATTTTACTTGTATATTCCTGAAATTTTTCCTGTATTTTACTTGGTTTACCATCTTTCAAAGCAACGAAAGTATCATAGATTGGAGAAACTTTATTTAAGAATGCTACAGCGTCAGTTGCGGTTACGAGATATATTAGAACAGCATATTCACTACTTGTGCTTAATGCTGAATTGGCAGAATCAACACCTCCTGTTATATCACCAAGTAGTTTAACTATTTTAGCTACTTCTTTGTCGTCAGTTAATTGTACACCATTTGTAGCAGGTGGAATTATTTTAGGTTCTTGTGCTTTTAAGGGGTTTCTACCTGACATATCATCAGGAAATATAGGTCTTCGTTTATCGTCATCATTCGTAAACGCAGTTATTATTTCATCTATCCAATTATTTTTTGTTCTTAACATTAAATGAAAATAAGACCTGTTGTCATCGCCATCTGTTGGGAGATTTCCTGTTTTTAAAGCCTGTAAATTATTATCAAATTTAGATTTAGTATTTTTTAATTGTTTTTCTCTATGTGTAAGCGGGAGTAAAAATGAAGGATTAAAAGACTCCAATCTTTTTTTTGTTAGTTTGTAACCTGTATCTAATCTTTTTTTTGTTAGTTTGTAACCTGTATCTAAATAATTTGTTGCTATTGATGAATCACCAAACGCCGCTATTTCTGCTTCTATTAATGGAGTACCGTTAATTAATGTGTTTGTTGTTAAATAAGTTTTATAATCAAGATAATTTAGTTTAGTAGTGATGTCAAGTTTAGAAAAATTAACGGAAGTGCCATCTGCTTTTTTTACTATAAAATCATTCTTTAGAATTTGACAATAATTTTTAAATATCTCAACAACGCCATTGACAATGGAGCCATCAAGATTACTATAACCTAATGTAAAATCTATATAATTACTAAATTTATCAATCAAGTAATCAACATCATCATCATTCCAACCAATCTGAGAACCTATTTTGACTGTACTATCAGAATCGTTTAAGAAAATATTTTGTGTATAAATACCTTTATTATTATAAACAGGATACTTAGAATCCTTTTCTTGAAAAATTGCA
>WBZU01001946.1_pt1 | contig 14828 bp, 8 predicted proteins | sample 5204311 | NCBI WGS metagenome assembly WBZU01 (sample SAMN12344359, study PRJNA552823) | activated sludge metagenome | biome: Activated sludge suspended growth; feature: Nitrification reactor; material: Wastewater; isolation source: activated sludge from nitrification reactor of wastewater treatment...
GGCGTCTCGCTCGCGTGCCCCGAAAGTTATTGAGTAAATGGCTGGCCGTCGACGACGAGATTCGGGTGGAAGTGCGGCGTCCGAAGGGATACGAAAAAGTATTCGAGACACAAATCGATCCTGTGGGTGTCAAGTCCAAGGTGCCTGCGAATTGAGGAGAACGCGATGAGCAGCGAGGGAAAGCTTATCGAGACGGCAGCGGGTCACGCCGGTGTTTTACGTATTCGAGCGATTGCCAAAACATCGATTGGTTTTACCGCACCGTCGTTGAAAATCAGCACATTGCGTACGAATGTGTCCATCACGGGCGCGGTGCAAAACCTGCCGAACGATACGCCGGCGACATTCACGTGGATCGTGCAAAAAGGATCGATTGAAGAGCGATACCCGGTCGCCGGGGTCGTCATCAAAGTCCAAGACAAAACGCGCGGCTCCGTGACGGTTGCCCTCGATGTACTCGAGCATCGTTTGATTGGAAAAGGAAAAGTTGGATTCGAAATTGCGCCGGATTTTCCGTATTGTGCAGCGCAAGTGGTGCCTCCGGGAAGCATTACGTTCGACAATCCGTTGGAGGTCACGTTTTCCAAGACGTCCGGGGTTCGGATGGGTACGAAGGTCAACATCACGCCCAACATCGGCGAGATTTTTGCAAAATCGACCGTGCGGCTCGAATTGCGCGAGCGTGACGTGGGCGCAAATGAAAGCGCGACGACGGACGATTTCATGCGGCCATTTGTTTGGAAAAACGGCAATGAGGATTCGGTCGAGTGGCGCGTGGGATGTACCTTGCCGAGTGGTGTACCCGTACTCGATTATTTGGAACCGGACGAGGTTGGCGGGTACGAATTCGAATATTCCTTGTCGGTATCGACGGATGGCGAAAAAAACTATCAAACGATCGTCGACGCCAAAGAATTGTTTTCCGTTCCGAAACCCAAGATTGAATCATTCGAATTGACGACGGAATCGTCGAGTGTCCTCGATGATGGGTATTTGGGGTCGGTGCTGCACAACATCTGGAGCGATGATATCAAGGATATTCCACTGGAGCGTTTGCGCGCGAAAGGCCGAATCAGCAATCTCGATGAAGATCTGGAATTGCCGGTGCGAATTGCGCTTTGGGCGAAGGATGCTGCGGGAGCCGTGGCACCTTTCAAGAACATCGAAGCGGAAGTGCTGCTCGACGAAGGCGAAATCGACGTGCAATTGTGTTCGTTTTGCGCGCTCGCGAATGATGAAGATTGGCCGAAAATCAAAGCATCGACGTTTTTTGCGGTTTTACGATTGCCCATCGCCGTGACTGGCACGCCGGATTACGTACCCATCGTGCACGCGTTGGATTACGACGACAAAGTGCTTTTGCCATTTCATAAGGGGGAAGGCACGGTTTCCGTACGCGGAACGGGCGTTGCATCCAAAGGAAGCCAAATCAAGATCACGAGCGACGGATTGGTGCGGCACGGCCAGATTCAAGTGGGCGGCAAGTGGTTCGTGGATTGGTTCAACAGTGATGTACAGCCCAAAAACAAGGATCTATATCCGAATCCAATGAAAGGCGAGGGATTCAATAAGATCTTCAGTCACATCAAGGCGATGAGCGGCAAACCAGCCATTACGCTCAATGAATTCTTGGCCCACGCGATGATCATGTACAACGAGCTGGGAGGCACGTACGAGCCGAAAGCCGAAAAAGGCGGAATGCAATATTGTTTCGAGCCCAAAGGCAGTAAAGTCAGTTACAACGGGGGATATCATCGTTTTGCCGGAAATCAGCTCAAAGCGAAAGGCGTCATTTCTTCGGATGCCGATGTGAACCTTTGGAACGGCCAGGTTTGGCCGGAAGGACAATCGGCGGCGGTTTACAAAGCTGCCGAGGAATGCGACTTTTACAAGTATCGCGGGCGCGGCCTGAACCAGCTTACGTGGCGCGGAAATTACCAAAAGCATGCGGACCCGTTTTTGAAGGAACATCCCAAATACAAGAAATGCGCCGATGACCTGACCACAGCGCAACTCGACGAAGCCTTCAAAGACCCCGCGATCTATCTGGCGTCGTTCAATAGTTACAACATGGCCAACGAAAAAGTCAGAGCGGCCTTGGAGAAGGTGCTCAAGGGCGATTTCAACGATTATGGTCTGCGCGTCGGGGGAAGTTCCGAATATGGAACGAAGTTCGCCAATCGTTGCAAGAAGATCCTCGAGCTGATGACGAAGGCGGGATATACGACGTAATCGCGGAGCGAACGTCGATTCGAAGATTCGTGGTCGGGTTTTTGTGGCGAGAGAGGGTGCGGGGCCGGTGACGAAACCGGCCCCGTTTGCATTTCATCACGGAGGCGGAGCGGCAATCGAGACGCTGGTGAGGTCTTCGTTTGCGGCACCAAGGGTCGTCGGGGTCGACCAGATGGTGCCGTTGTACCGCGTATGTTTGGCGTTGCCCGACGTATTGTCGATGTACGCCATTTCCGCGACAAAACCACCCATACCGCGGGTGACCGAAATGGATGTGGCCACCGAATCGGTATTCACTTCCGTGGGTATGGACCACGTCGAGTTCGTCGCATTCCAGATGGCGAACATGGGCCGGTTGTTGCTGGCATTGCGGTAAGCAATGATGGCCCCGCCATTGGGCAGCGGCGCAAGCGTAATGGGCGCCGCGGTGGCCATATTCGCCGCCGTACCGCCGCCCAACGCGGTCTCCGTGAGCCATGTGCCTGCGGTATTGCGACGTCGCGTTTTGACCTGAACGGCGGCGCTCGTAATGTACGCCGTCATCAATTCACCGTTTGTCAAGGTTATCACTTCAGGCGCCACAGCCACACCACCGGTGGTGTTCAGGACAACCGGAGAACCCCAAACACCCGAGGATCGCTGGCGAATCGTGACATCGTGGTTCGCTCCATTGACCTCGTTGTACGTCATCCACGCATCACCCCCCGCAGTCCCCGCAATATTGGGCACGAGCGCGGTCGAAGCATTCATCGAGGTCAACGTATGGGCGAGGTCGTGGATTGGGTTCCAGGTTGTCCCGTCAAACCGACTGTAGAACAGTTTGTTTGTCGTGGTCTCACGGTATGCAGCGAGGGCCTGGCCTTCCGACGCAGCCAAAGACGGGGCGCCAAACGGCACGACCGTGGTCATACCGAGATCCGTGAAGGCGCCCCAAACGCCGGCACTCCATTTGACATATCGGAGCTTGTTGGTCGCTTGGGTATCGCGGATGAGACCCACGCCATACGCGGAATTCGGCATGGTGAGAGCGACCGGAACGTCGGTGCGCGTTCCATTGGCGACGTTGGTGCTCCATACGGGGCTCATTACATCCACCGGCAATGACGCGGTCATGAATCGGGCCGCATCACCGCCGAAAAGCAGCAAGGTGCAGGCCGGGCACGTGACCCCGCCGCTCATGCCGCCGCAATCGACATCCGATTCGGTCCCGTTCTTGATGCCGTCGGTGCAAGAAGGCGTTTGGCAGACCATACCGGCGCAATAACCGCTTTGACAATCGGCATTGCCGTTGGGACACGCGCCTCCGTCCATGACTTCGCACGCGCCAAACCCGGTGCATTCGGTCGCGCATTCCATATCCGGATCGGTGTTTGTCGAAACGTTCGAGCAGGTGCCCGAGGCGACGCCGGTCTTGGCGATGACGCAAGACTTGCACGTCCCGGAACAACCATTGTCACAACAAACGCCGTCTTGAATGGCGCAGCTTCCGCTGACGCATTGGCCGTTCTGCGTGCACGGTCCGACGCCATTGACGAGCTCGCAAGCGCCTGCGCCGTTGCAATCCGCGGTGCCGGTGCATTCACTTTCGGGGTCGGTATTGGCCAGAACGAACGAGCAGGTGCCGTCGACGCCGCCGGTTTTCGCCGCGCTGCAAGCTTGGCAGGTTCCGGTGCACGCCGAGCTGCAACAAACACCGTCGACGCAGAAGCCGCTGTTGCATTGCGAATTCGTCATGCAAGCGGCGCCATCGGCGAATTCGCACGCTCCCGAGCCGTTGCATTCATTGGTCGCGCATTCATTATCGGGATCGGTATTTGCGGTGACCGGACTGCACGTACCGCTCGGCGCGCCCGTTTTCGCCATGCTGCAAGCCTGGCACGTCCCGGAGCACGCCGTATCGCAGCAGAAGCTGTCGACGCAGCTGTTGCTGATGCATTGTGCCGGTTGCGTACAGGACGCACCATTGCCTGCTTCACAGGCGCCGGCGCCATTGCATTCTCCGCCCACGCATTCATTGTCCGGATCGTTGTTCGCCGCAATGAACGAACACGTTCCATTCATGCCGCCCGTCTTGGCCGCGCTGCATGCTTCACATGCCCCGTTGCACGCGGCGCTGCAGCAGAAACCGTCGACGCAGAAATTGCTCAAGCATTCCGAATTGATCGTACAAGCATCGCCCGTGGGCTTCTTGCACGTACCCGTCGCATCGCAAACGGATCCGGCCGAGCAAAGGTCTTGCTGTCCGACGAAGTCGGGCGAGCAAACACCGGCAACCTTATTACAAGATTGGCAAGGCCCGTTGCACGCCGTATTGCAGCAAACGCCGTCGACGCAATTGCCGCTTTGGCATTGCGAATTCGTCATGCAAACCGAACCGTTCGCGGCTTCGCAAGCGCCGACGCCATTGCATTCGGTCGTGCATTCGTTGTCCGGGTCGGTATCCGGAGCGATATTGCCGCACATACCGTCCGTGCCGCCGGTCTTGGCCGCACTGCACGCTTTGCACGCGCCGGCGCACGAGTTTTCGCAACACACGCCGTCGACGCAGAAGTTGCTCGTGCATTCCGAATTTCCGCCGCACGGATTGCCGTTGGGCGATTTCGTGCACGCTCCGACGCCGTCGCACAACGTCGCGCCTACGCATTCGTTATCGGGATCGGTATTCGTGAGAATCGGCGCGCACGTCCCGTTGGCTTGACCCGTCTTGGTATTGCTGCAAGCTTTGCACGTACCGAAACACGCATTTTCGCAACAGACGAGATCGATACAAGCTTGGCTGAAGCATTCATTGTTCGCCGTACACGGCTGACCGTTCGTATCGACGCACTTGCCCGAGCCGTTACACACCTGCAAACCGAGGCACGCAGGCGAGTTGTCCGTTTGTTGCGCCGGAACGTTGGTACACGTGCCGATGCTGCCGGGGACCGCACAAGACTTGCATTCACCGGTGCAACCATTGTCGCAACACACGCCGTCCACGCAGAAACCGAGCGCGCATTGATTGTTTCCAGTGCACAAGCTGCCCTGCATCAGTTTCGGCGTGCACACGTTCATGAGCAAATTGCAGTAATTGTTGCTCGCGCATTGCGTATCGTTCGTGCACGTGCTCAAGCAGGCGCCCGCATTACACGAGAACGCGCCGCAGCTCATATTGCCGCCGTCGATGCAAACACCCGCGCCGTTGCACGTATCCGCATTGACCTGGGTATTGCCCGCGCACGTCGCTCCCTGACAAATGGTGCCGTTGGTGTAGAGCGCGCAAGCGCCGGCACCATTGCATGTACCGGTTTTACCGCACGTACTCGCGGGCTCCTGATCGCATTCGTTCTGCGGGTCTTGACCATTGACGATCGTCCCGCATTGGCCATTGATACCGCCGCCCTTCAACACGCTCGTGCAGGCTTGGCACAAGCCCGAACAAACCGTGTCACAACACACGCCGTCGACACAGAAGCCGCTGGCGCATTGATTGGGCGTCGTACATGACGCACCCAAATCGACCTGGCATTGACCAACGCCGTCACAAGCGCCGGGATTGCATTCATTGCCGGGATCGGTATTGGCCGGAATGCCCACGCAACTGCCGACGCTATTGGCGACGTTGCACGCTTGGCAGGTCCCCGTACAGGCTTGATTGCAGCACACGCCGTCGACACAGCTGTTCGAGGCGCATTGCGAATTCATCATGCAGGGTTGACCATTCGGCAATTGACAAGCCCCGACGCCATTGCATGCACCGGGATTACATTCATTGCTGGGATCTTGACCAAGCAAAATCGGACCGCACGTACCGTTGGCCCCTTGGCCCTTGGCCGCCCCGGAACACGCTTCACACGTGCCATTGCACGCCGTATCGCAGCAATACCCGTCGACACAGAAACCGCTCGCGCAATCGGCGGGAACGAGGCAGGTTTCGCTGTTGACGCCTTGGCAATCCCCAAGACCATCGCATTGACCGGGATTGCATTCATTGTTCGGATCGGCGTTGGCGGGAATGTTCGAGCAGGTTCCTACGGAGCCGGCATTCGAGCACGAGACGCACGTCCCCAAGCACGGCGTATTGCAACAAACGCCGTCGATGCAATATCCGCTCACGCATTGGTCCGTGGACGTACAGGACGAACCGTTTGGCTTTTGGCATTGACCAAGGCCGTCACATGCGCCGGGGTTGCATTCATTGAGCGGGTCGTTGTTGGCCGCAATGGGCGAACACGTGCCGACACTGCCCGGGATGTTGCAGGCTTTGCAAGTATCGTTGCAGATCGTGTTGCAACAGACACCGTCGATGCATTGACCGCTTTGACATTGCGTGCCGTTGGCGCAGGAATCGCCGTTGGCTTTCTTGATTTGACACGTCGGCGCATTGCAGAAATATCCCGCATCGCATTCGCCGTTGGATACGCACGTCGTCTTGCAGGCTCCGGCGACGCAGGCGTAACCCGTTTGGCACGCCTTATCGAATTTTTGCACGCAAATGCCTTGACCGTCACACGTATCGGCCGGGTTTTCCGTCGTTGCATTGGTGCACGATGCGGGATTGCAGACCGTACCGAGCGCGAACTTGGCGCAGCTGCCCGAACCGGAACAAACGCCTGTGTTTCCGCACGTTTCCGGTGCCGTCACCTGGCACTCGTTGTCCGGATCGGTGTTGCTGGCAATGGCCCCGCAATCGCCGTCGATACCCGAGCCCTTCTTCGCCGTCGTACACGCTTGGCATTCCCCCGAGCAGCTCGAGCTGCAACAGACGCCATCGACACAATAGCCCGTGTTGCATTCGGCGTCGATCGTGCATGCCGAACCTTTCGTCTTTTGCACGCACGTCTTGCTCGCCGGTTGGCACAACTTGGAAATGCAATCATTGTCGGTGAAACACGATTTGCCGACGATGCATTGCATCGGACAAACTTCACCGCAATCGGTGTCCGGCTCGGCGCCGTTTTTCAATCCGTCGTTGCAGGTGGCGGACTTGCATTGATTTTGGAAGCAATTGCCGCTGACGCAATCGATGCCGACGATGCATCCTTTACCGTCGGCGCATTTCTGAGCACAACTGCCACCGCAATCGAGATCCGTTTCGTTGCCGCTGACTTTTCCGTCGTTCGGGCAGCAGAAGAAACCATCGTCGACGATCAAGTTGCAGTTGTTGTCGATGCCGTCGCACTTCTCGGGCAAGAAACCGGGTTTGGTGTTGGGGATGCACTCCGGCGTTCCCGCGCCGCCCAGCGGACACTCGATCTTGCCTTGATAACAAGGCGTTCCCGCGTATTCCGAACGGAAACACGGCTCGCCGACGCCAGGAATGCCGTCATCGACACCGCCGTTGCAATCATTATCGAGACCGTCGCAAAGCTCGACACCCGGGAGCGTTTGTCCGGTGCAGATACCCCACATGCCGTTGGAACAGGCGCGTTGACCCACCTTGCAAACGCCGACGTTCAGTTTCTCCGGAGGCCCGGTAAAACATGTTTCCGTCGAGTTGTTGATGCAAATGCACGGGCTGCCCGGAATCCCGACGTTGTCAATCACGCCGTTGCAATCGTCGTCCACTTGGCCGTCGCAACCGTCGGTGCTCTTGGGGACCACTTCACCCAAGCACGGGCCAAACTTGCCGCTCACACAGGATCGCTCACCGGGTTTGCAGGGACCAACGCCCTCCGTCCCCGTCGGCCCGGTATAACAAGCCTCGGTTTCTCCCGGAGCGCATTCGCACGGCGTATTCGGCAAGCCGATGTTGTCGATGAGGCCGTTGCAATCATTATCCTTGGCGTCGCAAATATCCGTCGTCGGTCGCACCGCGCCCAGACATGGACCGTATTGCTGCGAGCTGCCGCAGGTCATCGTTCCGCACTTGCATTCCCCCTGCAAGTCGAGCGGACATTCGACCTTCTCCCCCGATTCATTGAGATAACACGATTTCATTTCGCCGGACGCGCATTGACACACGCTTCCGGGAGTCCCGATATCGTCGACGACGCCGTCGCAATTGTCATCGAATCCATTGCACGGATCCAACGCCGCCGGCAATTGCTGTCCGATGCATTCACCCCATACCCCATTTTTACAAACTTGCTTGCCGGATTTACACGGACCTTTGCCCAGCGTATCCGTCGAACCACCATAACACTCGAGCTCTTCGCCGTCGTTACAGGGCAAACCTTCGTCAATCGAGCCGTCGCAATTGTTGTCCCGCCCGTCAGCGACTTCCTGCTCGGGTGTCACGTCACCATTACATTGCCCCCACGTGCCTTGATCACAACTCTGAAATCCATCCCGGCAAAGACCATTGCCTCGAGTCCCCGGCGCACCCGTGTAACAACTCTTGAGATCATCCGCCGCACACGTGCAGGTGTCGATGTCGTTTTCGTCGACCAAACCGTCGCAATCATTGTCGACACCGTCGCCACAGGTATCGGTGTCCGCTGTTTTCGTCACCGCCGGACAATCGATCACCGGCAATCCGTTCCCCGTGCACGCCGGAATCAATTGCTGACATGCGCCGAAACCACATTTCAAAGGCGGCAATTCGGCGCCATTTGAACACACATTGGTTTCAACGCCCGTGTCAATCCCAAGAATACTCGTGCAGCTCGCGGTGACGACGCCAATCCCGAACACCGCCAATAGCCAGTGCGCAAAAGAAAAATGCTTTTTCATGAACATCGGTCAATGACTCCTCGCCGTCTCATTCGCGCCACTTCACAACTGTCTTCGCCGTTGCCGGCGTCAATCCACCGAGCGAGCCGCTTACGCACCCATTCGGTCGACGTCACGACAAAATACGTGTCACCACGCGCGAGCATACCGAAATGATTTCGCGTCAATCAAGCACTTTACGTCGAACCCGCCCCGCAGAACGCCGCGAATCCGATCCTCAATTCATGCCCGGAGCAACCCGCGACGCATGTACAACTCGAGCTTCTGCTCCGCAATCTCGTCAAATACGCGCGGATCCAAGCACTCGCGCCCCTCCATCTGCACCGAAACGATCCCCGCCCGCGCCCGATCGAGCACCCACGAAACCGCCTCGGCTACGGTCGAGCGTCCATCGAGCCGGGAAAGAAATGCCCGATCGAAGCTGTCCGTCTGAATTGCTTCGTGCCGCAACGAAGTACAAAAGGGCAAACCGTCGCTCGCTTGACGCCGCGCAAACGAAAAAACCCGCGGTCGTTCCGAAATCGAAAGCGCCACCGGCCTCTCCGCCGCCAAAAGTTCAATCGCCCCCTTCGTGTACAATCCCAGCAAATTCCGAGCACCACGGGCCCGTTCGTCCGCGCCGAGTTCGTCACGGCCAAGTCGCCGCGCGATCTCGAACGTCAAGCGATCAAACGTCATGCCTCGCGCCCCCACCCCCGCAAGCGCAATCAACGCCGCCTTGAGAAACGCTTGATCCGTGGCGATCACGCCCGTTCGTCCCTTGAAACCAACCTCGACGCCCTCCGCCAAGTCCGGCTCCGCCGACTCCGGCTCGAGATGAGAGGCCACGGTGAGCAATTCGATCCGCGACGCCGATACATGACGTTGCAAAGCCGCATCGTCACGGCACATCACCGCGCGACGAAAACAACGCAGTTCAAGGTGGTCGAGCGCTTGTTGGATCTGCACGACGCCGCGCGATCGCGCGCGGATCGTCGACGCAACCTCTTCCCCGAGACGGTCCGGAAAAACCAATGGCACGTGTGCGTCGGTGACGAACTCGAGCCCGTCTTCGGCTATGTCGCGCGCAAAGTCCTCGAAATACTCGGCGCGGTTGTATTCGACCAGATGCTCCCCGAGCAAATAGTCACGCGACATCTGCCGCAAGATCTCCAGTTCGTTCAGCAACCAATGGCGCGACGAATCGTCCGACGGAAAGTTCGTTCCGAGAAACTCGAGAAACGCTCGCGCCTTGGAAACTCGTTCGGCTTGCGATTCGATACCGCGAACTTCACGCCGCAACATGTCGCGCAATGCGCCTCGTAAATGCCATCCGGGCAACGTGTTGAAGCTGATGTACGCCATTCCCTGAGGCGCCAAGTGCCGACGCACGATCCGACGCAACGCCGCGCGAGCTTCCTCCGGAATCCACGAATACACACCATGACAAACAATGAGGTCAAACGAGGACGGCTCATCCTCGAAGTCGCGAAGATCCGTCAGCTGCAAATCGACATTCCCCAGCTCGGCTCGTTGCGCGACCTTTCGCGCAACCGACAACGAACTCTCCGCACGATCAATTCCGACAAACCAGCTCTCGGGATACCGCGCCGCCATCGGCAAAATATTTCCCCCCGTCGCCGTGCCGATTTCCAGAACCCGAAATTGCGCCGGCAAACGTTCGCGAACTCCAAACAGAATGCCAAGGGCAAACAAATGCTCCGGGTGCGTTTCGACGAACGGCAATGCTTCGTAAAAATAATCCTCGCCCGCTTCGTGACTGGTTTTGCTCGGCTCCACAGCGCCCGCACGTTGGCGGAACCCCACCTCCGCCGCAAGAAACTAACTTCTCGTTTGCCTGTACGCGCCGTTTGACCTCATGCTGCGCTTCGAACTCCACATGGACGCGCTCTCGCTGATCCTCTGCGCCGTCATCGCCGCCCTGCTGTTCGCCCTCGTGCAACAACGGCGCGCCCGCCTGGCCCTCGTCACGGAAGTCCAAACGCTTCGTGACCAGGCGAACACCGCACGGAAGGCCCTCGAAGCTCCGCCCCCAAAGCCCGCTCCTGCCGAACCGACCGTCACGGCAAACGTCGACGAGACAAACGATCTTCAAGAAAAACTCACCGCGGCAAACCGGTTGGTCGAGTCGTTGACGACCGAACTGCAAACGTCTCGAACGCATCAAAGCACGCTCGAAGAAGAGGTCGCATCACGACGCGCCGAGCTGGATCAGCTCGCGAAAAACCTCGCCGCACGAGATCAGCAAGCTCAGACGCTGCAACGGGAACTCGAAGCCGGCCAGACCCGCACGTCCGCGCAAGCGCGTGAGGTGGAAACGTCCCGGGGGAAAGCCGAAGCGTTGCAGAAAGAGGTCGCGCAGGTTCGGCACGACGCACGGCAATGGGAAAAAGACGTGCAAGAGGCTCGGGCGTCGGCGCAACAATTCGAGGCGGAGGTTCGACGAGTTCAGCAGGATCTGGCCGCCGCGCAGGCGATGCTGGCGCAAACGCGGTCGACGCTCACCGAAACGCAGACGACGCTGGTGGAGACGCAGACGACGCTGACGCAGACGCAGCACGCCGTCGATGAAAAAACGCGCGCCTTCACGACGACCGAGAAGGAGCTCCAAGACAAACTGGCGCGTGTCGAATCTCGGGCCGAGGGCTTGACCAAAGAGCTGGCGAACGTGCGCACGGAGGACGAAGCGCGGATTCGCGGGCTGGTCAATGCATTGCGGGAAGTGGAAGCCGAGCTCGAATCGGCACGGATGCAAAAAGACGCGTTTTCCGGCGAAGCGCGGGCTTTGCGGGACGAGCTGGAGAAGCGCAAACGAGCGGCCGAAGTTTCGGAGAACAAACCGGTGGTGAAAGCCAAACCGGTGAAACCTCCGGAGCCGATTACGACGTTTTACTGCATGGTGTGCGGCGAGGTCGGTGCGGGCAACAAGCCGCATCGCTGCATGGTCGAAGAGATCGAAGCGCAAAAACGCGCCGCCGCAAAGCGGTGACGCGCGAGTGAATCACCAATTTCGCGTGACTTCGACGCCGGCGAATCCAGGCGTGGCCGCGACATTCCAATGCCAGCGAGTATCATCCCGGCCAAACTTGGAGGGCGGCGGTTCGGTGAAATAAAGGATTGTCCCGACAACCAGACCGACGCCGCCGACCGGGAACAAGACGGTGCTCACAAGGCCGGAGATCTTGGCCGTTTCTTTCGCCCCAACGCCCGTGGGATTGCAGATCTTCTGGTTTGTCGCCAAGCAGTTGTTCGCGATCGGGTCTTTCTGGGCAAACGTGATCGCCCCCGTGACGATGCCGCCCACGAGGCTCACCGCGCCGATGGCGCCCAGGGTATACGCTGCGACGCGCCGTCCGGAGATGCCGGGATCCAGCGGTGGAGTCAACGTCGGCACGGGCTGAATGGGTTTGGGTTTTTGCGTCGGATCTCCATCCGCCGATTGAACGGGGACATTCAATTCCACGACGCGATTTTCGCCCTCTTTCAGGACAAACTTGGTGAACGCGTCGGCTCGTCCGGGAACCTGGGTAATGAGAACGTGTTCGCCCGGATCGATGGGCAACGGAATGCCCAAAGCGACGGGAACGAGCGGTCCTCCTTCGGACGAACGGCGCATGACGCGTGACGAACCGGGGGCTTCACGCGGCAATTTCAAGACGACTTTGGGAATGCGTTTTTCAATCTCGGTGCGCCGTTTGGAGGCGATCTCTTCGCGATCCGCTTCGCCTTTTTGTTCGTCGTCGGAGAGTTTGTCGAAGGCTGCTTCGTAATCTTCGTAAAGAACGGCCGCGGTTGCGATTTGGCCCCATTGATCGTGGCATTGCGCCAAGAGAAACAACGTTCGGGGTCGCGGGTCTTCGCGATAAGCTTTTTTCAGCGCGAGACAGGCTCGGGCGAAGTTACGGGCCTGTTGATCTTCGAGCGCGATATCGATGGCGGATTTGGGCGCCGCGGGTGTGCCCGCAGGCGTATCGGACGGAGCAGGCGCGGGCGTGGGTTCGTCTGCACGCACGATTTTGGTCGAGATCAACGACACCACGATGACGAGTAAACCCAACGACGCTCGACGCATGGAACCCAGGGTACGAGACTTGTTCGTCACGAATCAAGCTGGAAGCGGGAAAACGCGTCGCGGGATCGCGCGTCATTCGCGCCGCGCCCTCACCAACTTCGCTACGCGGCGTGGCGAGGGAGTTTCAACCTTGAAACGAGGCTCTTTTCCCGATGTACGCGGGGTTTTGGAACGACTCCGCCACTTCGTACCTTGCGCTTCGATCGACTGGCGGAGTCGTATTAGCGGGCGGCGTCGCCTTCTTTGATGAGGCGCAACGTCAGAGCGTCTTGATTTCGCAGAAAGACAAACGACAAGCGGCCCGCGGCAATGCACGCGGAGACTTCACGAACGACTTCTCGATGCGTGAGATCTCGGCCGTGGTACGCGGTGGAAACGTCGGTGAGCGTGGCACGCAGGTATTTGAAGCCGCCGGGCGTCGCAACGATTCGTTCGAGGAGCAGCTCGACGGAATCGCGCGGTTGTTTCTTGGCACGTCCAAACTCGATGAGTCCGTGACGCGTGTGCAGAAGCATTCGCCGATCGTGTGCCAAGTGCGGCGAAGGAGCAATGAAACAATTGAGCAACGAGGCGACACACGCGGACGCGGAATTTCGCGATGGCAAGCGGCGGTCAGCCGCAGGAATGTCGGGGAATGCGGAGCGGCTGCGGGGCACGACGGCCCAGGTTTGAACGTTTGGGACTCAGTGGGCGCGTGGACGTTCGAGACAAACGCGATGTGAAACTCACGGCCGCCACGGCGGTTTCTTTGGAAGAACCGGGGACGTGGGCGTTGGAGTGTTTGGAACGACGGGTGCCGGTTCAGCAACGGGATGAGGGACGTTCGGTTCCGTGGGTGTTCCGTCTTTGACTTGGTCTTTGACTTGGTCCAGCCAGGAGGATTCGTCAGGGGCCGCCGGCGCGCCGGCTGGGGTAACGGGCGTTGCGCGTGGTGTGGTGGAAGGTTTGGCGCCACCAACCCCAGGCGCTCCTCTGGGGAGGACAGGTTTTGCAGCTGGAGCTGCGGGAGGTTTGGCGCCACCAACCGCGGGTGGGCCGCCGGGGACCACGGGAGGTTTGGCGCCACCAACCGCGGGAGTGCCTCGTGCAGCGAAAGGCGTGGCGGGGGGAGCTGCAGGAGGTTTGGCGCCACCAGCCCCTGACGCTCCGCCTGGAACGAACGGCGTGCCGCTGGAACCGCCGCCGGCCACGGGCGTGCCGCCAGGTGGCGCTCCGCCGCCGGCCACGGGCGTGCCGCCGGGTGGCGCTCCGCCGCCGGCCACGGGCGTGCCGCCAGATGGCGCTCCGCCGCCGGCCACGGGCGTACCGCCGGGTGGCGCTCCGCCGCCGGCCACGGGCGTACCGCCGGGTGGCGCTCCGCCGCCGGCCACGGGCGTACCGCCGGGTGCTGCTCCGCCGCCGGCCACGGGCGTACCGCCGGGTGCTGCTCCGCCGCCGGCCACGGGCGTGCCGCCGGGTGGCGCTCCGCCGCCGGCCACGGGCGTGCCGCCGGGTGCTGCTCCGCCGCCGGCCACGGGCGTGCCGCCGGGTGGCGCTCCGCCGCCGGCCACGGGCGTACCGCCGGGTGGCGCTCCGCCGCCGCCGGCCACGGGCGTACCGCCAGGTGCTCCGCCAGGCGCTCCGCCACCCGCCGCCAACGTTCCGCCAGGTGCTCCGCCAGGCGCTCCGCCACCTGCAACTGAAGTTCCACCGGCCTGTTTGTCCTCGCCGGCCTTCTTCTCTTCGCCTGCGGCAGCCTGTTTGTCCTCGCCGGCCTTTTCCTCTTTGCCCCCAGCCTTTTCCTCTTTGCCGTCGGCCTTCTTCTCTTCGCCGGCGGCAGCCTGTTTGTCCTCGCCGGCCTTTTCCTCTTTGCCGTCGGCCTTCTTCTCTT
>WBZU01001947.1_pt1 | contig 14826 bp, 13 predicted proteins | sample 5204311 | NCBI WGS metagenome assembly WBZU01 (sample SAMN12344359, study PRJNA552823) | activated sludge metagenome | biome: Activated sludge suspended growth; feature: Nitrification reactor; material: Wastewater; isolation source: activated sludge from nitrification reactor of wastewater...
TAATGTTATCCTTACTCAACTTTTTAGGAGCACGTGTACTGATGGAATTTAATTTAGTTTTTAGCATAGCCTATTATGTAATTTAATTCTCCTCTAAGATATGAAACAAGTTACAACCTACTAAAATTGTTTATTAAATAAGGAAGGTAGAGATTCTATTAACGCAATAATTACTTAATCCGCATGAAAAAAATCAGCTGTAAAGTTTACCAGATATAATTTTTCAGAAGCTCGAGTAACAGCAGTATATAACCATCTTAAAAATTCGGTGTTTATCATTTCTTCAGTAATATATCCTTGTTCAATAAATACACAAGGCCATTGACCTCCTTGTGCTTTATGGCAAGTAACTGCATAAGCAAATTTTACCTGTAATGCATTAAAGAAGGGATCTGCTTTTATTTTTAAAAAGCGTTTCGATTTATTAGGTTCATTTGAATATTCGGCAGCAACTGATTGATACAGTTTATTATTTTCAGTATAAGTTAAAGCTGGAGCTTCCGATTGAATAGTGGATAAAAGTAATTTCACATCAAACTCTGAATCATCAGTATAATCAAGCATTTTAATGGTAACATCTGCAAAACGAAACCCATGTTTTTCACTAAATTTCTTAATTCGTTTTATTTGTACAATATCACCATTTGCAATAAAATCAGCTTTCGCATCTTCGGGCAACCAGTAATAATTGTTTTTTACAACCATCAATAAATCACCTTCCGCCAATTCGGTTTCGCGCCAAAGAATTTGATTCCGGATTTGCTGGTTATAACCATTGGCGCGTTTATTAGAGCGGCAAATCATCATAGTTCCCTCTTCGCCGAATTTTCGAAAGGCACTTTCAAGATTTTCAATTAATTCATTTCCATTGATGTGTATGATATCCTTAAAAGGGTTGAGTGTAAATTTAGGAATACCTTCTTGATGCATCTTAATAGCGAATCGCAGTGCCGTTGCATTGGTCAAAATACCCGACTCCTCGGCTTGCCGCATCACCTCCGTTAATTCGGTTGCATGAATGGTTACCGGAAAAGCATGCTTTAAATAAGTTAAATCCAAAGCAGGACTTTGTTCTAAACCAACAGGAGGAAGTTGAGCAGTGTCGCCAATAAAAAGCAATTTGCAGTTTTTTCCTTGGGCAACATAGCGCATTAAATCATCCAATAAACTTTGGTTGCCTGCGAATGCTTCATCTTTTAAGCTGCTACCGTCGCCTATCATAGATGCTTCATCAACTATAAAAATTGTTTGTTCATGCTTGTTAGGTTGTAACACAAACAGGGCAGCACCGGCTTCCTTATCAACTTTGGGTTTGTAAATTTTTTTGTGAATGGTAAAGGCAGGTTTACGCGAATAATTGCTTAAAACTTTTGCAGCTCTACCGGTTGGTGCAAGAAGCACATAACTCATATTAAAACCCGGAAGTGTATTTACTAGGGCTCCAACTATACTGGTTTTTCCGGTACCTGCATATCCTTTCAATAAAAAAACACAATTTTCTTTCTCTGAAAAACAAAAGGCGGTAAGTTGCTTAATTAATTTGCTTTGCCCGAGGGTAGGCTCATGGACAAAATTTTTGAGCATCATTTTTTCAAAATTCTCTTTCTCTGTCATCTGCTACTTGAACAAAATACATATCAATCTCACCTTTATTTTTAGCAGCTATTTTGCCACGATATTCACAGGTAAATTTATTTTTAACCAATTCATAAGTGCTTCCGCTAATGTTTACTTTACCAACTTCCCCACTGCTTTCCATGCGGCTTGCCGTATTTACGGTATCTCCCCAAATATCGTAAGCAAATTTTTTAACACCAACAATTCCTGCTACCACGGGACCGGTGTGCACACCAACTCGAATTTCGAAATAGGGGGCACCTTTGGCAATTTTTGCCGCCTTGCCTTCATTTATAAATTTGCAAATTTCAAGCGCAGCATTAATGGCATCAGCAGCATGTGTTTTATTAGGAACAGGTAATCCTCCGGCAGCCATGTATGCATCCCCAATGGTTTTAATTTTTTCCATTCCATGTTTTTCCATGATGCGGTCAAATGCCGAAAAACATTCATGAATATCCTGTACCAATGCTTTCGGTGAGAGCTTTTCCGACATTGTGGTGAAACCCTTAAAGTCGGTAAATAGCACCGTTACTTCATCTATCAGTTTAGCTTCTGCGCTTCCTTTTTGCTTTAATTCATCGGCAACTTCTGAAGGTAAAATATTCAATAAAAGTTCGTCGCTTAAGCGCTTGCCTTCTTTAATTTGATTTCGTTGCTTATATACAACCAATAAAAAGACAAGTGCACCTATTAATCCGGCCAATATTGAATTTCGGATATTGCGTTGCCGAATGTCCTTTTTTTCCTGTTCTGATTTGGCCAATGCCTCCTTTTTGTCAAACTCATATTGCATGGCGCGCTGAGTGATTTTTTTATCCTTCTCAATCGAAAAAATGGAATCATGTAATTGCTTAAAAAGTTGATGTGCTTCCAAAGCTTCTTTGTAATTTTTACGTAATTTTTCAATTTCACTTAATTGTTGATAGGCATTGGATAAAGCTTCTAAATTGCCCATTAATAGTAAGTTTTTGATAGCACTATCGCAATAACTTTTTGCTAATAATAAAACATTTTGTGATGGCAAATATTTAGTAATATCAGCTGTGCGTTTAAAAGATGAATCTTTTGCCAGATTTAAGTAGATTGCACTTTGGGTGATAAAATCTTGGCCTAGTTCATCAACATAGTTTTGTTGTTTTGCAATTTGAATGGCTAACACATTGTTTTCAAAAGCAGCGGCATACTTTTTTTGCTTTAAATAGAGCATTGCAAAATTGGCTAAATCGCGTTGAATTCCTTCACTGTCGTTTATTTCGCGATAAAGTTGTAACGATTTTGATAAATAAAATTTTGCAGAATCGTATTGATTTGCGCTCGAATAAGTACTACCAATATTTCCATACCCTAAAGCAATGCCTTCTTTTTTATTTAGTTTAGTATACAAGGCAAGTGCTTTTCGATAGTAATCGATAGCTTTTGCATATTCATTTTGCATGATAAAAACGTTTGAAATATTGTTTAAGCAATTTGCTTCTCCATAAATATTTCCATTTCTTTCAAAAAGTTTTACTCCTTGTAAATAGTAATCCAAAGCTTTGGTATAATTTGAAAGATTTAAAAATATATTTCCAATATTAGTGCATACTGCAGCTATTCCTTCCGGGTCGCCTTTTTCTTTTTCCAGTGCCAAACACATGGATAAATAACGCAAAGCAGCCGAATCATTAGATTGCAATAGATAGCTATTGCCAATAAAATAATAGCATTCTGAGATTGAATTTCGGTGTTTGAGTTTTTTTGCAAGTGCTAAAGCCTTGTCGCCATAAGCTATACTTTTTTTTAGATCAATCGAACGATGATTCGCGGCTAGATGTAAAAATTGCATCACCTTATTGGTATCTTCTTTGGCAGTGCTTAAAACTTGAATCAAGGAATCAATTACTCTTTCAGGTGCTGTTTTTTCGGCAATGGCTAATTTGTTTGCGACAATTAAAGTAATTAGTAAAATAAGAAAAATCCTTTTCATACTAGGTTATTTTGGTTGAAGCTATTTAGTTTCATTCATTGAGTTCGCTCAATATATTTACCATTTGCCACACATCCTCGAATGAGTTATACAAAGGAGCAGGGGCAACCCGAATAACATTTGGTTCGCGCCAATCTGAAATAACTCCCTTTTTTGTAAGCTGATTAAAATATGCGCGCGCATCTCCACCGTGCGCCAGTATGCTCAATTGTGCTCCTCGTTGCTTTTTATCGCGAGGCGTAATAATCTCCAACTGATAGTTTCCTTTTTTTGCATTCAACTCGTCTAACAAAAACTCGAGGTATCCTGTAAGCAGGTCTCTTTTTTTAGCGAGTGTTTCCATTCCTACTTCATCAAATATATCTAAACTTGCTTTACATGCAGCCATGCTCAAAATAGGAGCATTACTCAATTGCCATCCTTCTGCACCTGCAATGGGAACAAATCCCTTTTCCATTTTAAAACGAACTTCCTTTGTGTGCCCCCACCAACCGGCAAAGCGCGGCAAATTTTCATTTTCGTGTTGTTGATGAACAAAGGCACCGGCTACCCCGCCCGGACCCGAATTCAAATATTTATAGCTACACCAACAAGCAAAGTCAACTTTCCAATCGTGTAATTTTAATACTAAGTTTCCGGCTGCATGTGCTAAATCAAAGCCAACGAGGGAGCCTGCTTGGTGTCCTGCTTTGGTAATAGCTTCCATATCGAACACTTGCCCGCTATAATAATTTACACCACCAATCAGTATCAATGCTAACTCTTCTTTATTTTTTTCAATGGCTGTAAGTATATCTTCCTGTCGTATACAATGTTCGCCTTCACGGGGATGTACTTCAACAATTGCATTTTCAGGTGTATAGCCATGAAATTTTACTTGACTTTCAAGCGCATATTGATCCGAAGGAAAAGCCTTTGCTTCACAAATAATTTTATATCGTTTTGCAGTTGGTCTGTAAAAACTTACCATCAATAAATGCAAATTAACTGTAAGCTGATTCATCATAACCACTTCGCTGGGCAAAGCGCCAACAATTTTTGCTGCCTGCTTGGTTAAATTTTCGTGATAAGAAACCCAAGGGAGTTTGGCCATGAAATGCCCTTCAACACCGTAATGTGCCCAATCATCAAGTTCTTGTTTTAAATTTTCTAGCACTGTTTTAGGTTGTAATCCTAGTGAATTACCTGTAAAATATAAAAGTGGCTTACCCTCATGATTTGGAAAATGAAAACGATTTCGGTAATTTTTTAATGGGTCAATGCTGTCTTGTTGTTGCGCAAATTCAAGCGAGTTGATATAGTTCATTGTATAAAAGTTGATGAATGCTATTAAGCGAATACAGTATAAAATTCAATTGCCTAAAGATATATCTTTGCCCTCAATTTAAAATTTAAAAATATGAAACGCGATAAATCAGAAGCATTATTTGAAAAGGCAAAAAACTATTTTCCGGGAGGAGTTAATTCACCGGTAAGAGCGTTTCGATCGGTTGGTGGCACACCTGTATTTATTGAAAAAGGTGATGGTTGCAAATTGTGGGATGCAGATGGTAATGAATACATTGATTTTTGTTGTTCATGGGGGCCATTAATTTTAGGACATAATAATGCCAAGGTGCGAAATAAAGTTGTTGAGACCATAGCGAATGGAACCTCTTTTGGAGCACCTACACGATTAGAAAATGAATTGGCTGAATTAATTTTAAGTAACAATAAGTATATCCAAAAAATTCGTTTTGTAAGTTCGGGTACCGAGGCAGTTATGAGCGCTATTCGCCTTGCAAGAGGTTATACAGGAAGAAACAAGATTTTAAAATTTGAAGGTTGCTATCATGGCCATGTTGATTCCTTATTGGTGAAAGCCGGTAGTGGTTTAGTTACTTTTGGAAATTCTTCGTCTGCAGGTATTCCTGAAAGTTTTGTAAACGAAACCATTGTTGTTTCATTAAATAATTTAGCAGCTGTTAAAAGTGCTTTCGCTGAATTTAAAAATGAAATTGCTTGTGTAATAATAGAGCCAATTCCGGCCAACAATGGACTTTTGTTGCAAAAAGCGGAATTTTTAAAAGAGCTTCGAAAATTGTGCAGTGCCGAAGGAACTTTACTCATTTTTGACGAAGTTATTTCCGGCTTTAGAGTTGGATTTACTGGCGCAGCAGGATATTACGGCATACAACCCGATATTTGTACCTATGGTAAAATTATTGGAGGTGGATTACCGGTTGGCGCTTATGGTGCAAGTGCCGAAATTATGAGCAATATTTCACCTGAAGGTAAAGTATATCAAGCGGGTACTTTATCGGGGAATCCGGTAGCCATGAGTGCAGGAATAGCCCAATTGACCGAATGTTTGAAGCCCAATTTTTATGAACAACTAAAAGCCAAAACTGACGCATTTATTCGTGAAGTTTGTGATTATGCGAACTCAAAGTCCTACGATTTTAGCATGTATTCAATTGGTTCCATATTTTGGATAGCATTTAGCAAAGCAGAAGCAATTCGCAGTGCCGATGAAATAGATGCTTCCGGAATGAATAAGTTCAGAGTGTTTTATCATGAATTGCTGAAAAGAGGCGTTTATCTTGGTCCATCCGGGTACGAAGTAGGGTTTGTTTCGGAAGCGCATACACAAGAAGAATTAAGTAAAGCAGCTCAACATTTTTGTGCAGCATTAGACCTTGTTTTTAGCGCTAAATCGGCGAGCTGACAACAATCAGTTTTTCACCTCATTTTATAACAAGTATTTTACGTTCTTTGCGGAAAAATTTATTTTGGCTTTTTAGCTGCATGGTTTTTTTAGTTAGTGATTCATTTTCTTAAACTTAGTTTATATACATGTATTGGATTTTAATAGTAATATTCTTCGCCCATTGGTTTTTCTCATTGTTTTTTCATACCGCTTTTTTGCACCGGTTTGGCTCGCATAAAATGTTTACCATGAGTGCTTTTACTGAAAAAGTATTCTATTTTTTTACCTGGTTTTTTCAGGGATCTTCTTACCTAGTTCCCAGAGCATATGCAGTAATGCACCGCATGCATCACGAATACAGCGATACCAAAAAAGATCCACATTCGCCTATTTTTTACCGCGATGTTTTTCAAATGATGTGGGAAACGAAAAAAATTTATAACGATTTCAAAACCGGAGCAATTAAACCCGATAATCAGTTTTCAAAAGACTTACCTGTTTGGGATAAGATGGATCGATTTGGCGATCACATGTTAGTGCGCATTATTTGGGGTGTAATTTACTTTTCAATTTATGCATTTGTGATAACTCGATACGATTTATCGTGGTGGTGGTGTGCTTTATTGCCAATACATTTTTTAATGGGTCCAATTCAAGGTGCATTTGTAAATTGGTGTGGACATAAATACGGTTACCAAAATTTCGATAACCACGATCATTCGCACAATACAACTCCATTTGGATTGCTCTTAATGGGAGAATTGTTTCAGAACAATCACCACAAATATCCCTTAGCGCCGAACTTCGCAAAAAAATGGTTTGAGATAGATTTTACTTATCCCATACTTAAATTTTTATCCTGGATAAAAGTTATACGCTTTGCTGAAGTAAAAGCCTAAATAATATTAGTGCTTTAAGTTTCTAGCCCTTATTCTATTTTCTAGATTTATATTTAAATAGAGTTATCTCGTAGTAACTAGATCTAACTATATTAACTAGTGAATAGCAATCGGGCAATTGCAATAAAACAAAATTGGAGCAACATTAATCCTTCAATTCCAAACGCTACGTAATACTCACTAACCGGTGCTTTACATTTATTTATCACAATCATCGAAAACAGCGCTGAAATAATATAAGCCGCAGCTTTTACTTGATTGGATCCTGTATGGAAAAATAAATAAACCAAGTACATTACACAAAATAGAATCAAACTTAATTGCGCCAGTTGCACTGTTTTTTTTATGCCCAATGCAATCGGAAAAGTAACAATCTTCAATGCCGCATCAATGTGCATATCGCGTATATCAAAAGGTAAGGTTATCGCAAACAAAAATAAAAAGCGACTAGTCAATTGAAAAGCAACCTCACCGGTAAAAATATTAAAATTGGAATCTTGAAGTTGGGGAAATACTACCGTTACAAAGCTCCATACGCCTGCGACTAAAAATATTTTTAGAAATGGCAATGAACGCAATTGGCTTTTGCTTGTTTTTTTGATACTTAATGGCGTTGCATAAAACAGGGAAATAATAAAGAGCGGCACTAAATAAAAAAGCGAACTGCATTTCAAATTGAATAGTGATACAAGCATCCCCAAACAGGCGATGAGGCAAGTAATTCCATAAAAACCCCTGTGTGAATTAATCCATATACTTCGCACTGAATTGGGCATTACCTGTTCCTTATCGGGAAATAAAAATTTTCGATAATTATAAATTAATAGGGTAGCAAAAAACAGAAATAAACAAGAAGGATTTACGAAACTAAGTTTGTGGTAAAAGAATAATTCTTCTAAACAAAGAAAATAACTGCAGACGGCAACAAATAGATTACCAAATAAAAATGTATGAGTTATTTTTTTTAGCAACCACACAAGTAAAAATTAGCGCTTTAATAGAATAATATTGGCCGTAACATAACCAATCACCATCGATAAGCCGCCCCCAATTATTGCATTTTGTATGAGTTTGGAACGAGCTTCCTTTTCGTAGCCCATTCTATAAACTTCTTCCTTCAACAAATCAGGATTTGAAACAAATTTTTTCTTGATTTTTATCCACCGCGATCCAACAATAATAGTGTAAACAGCAGGAGCAATTGGAGCCAAAAATCCAAGCATTAAACCACTTCCTAGTCCAACAGCACAAGAGCCTGCAGTTGCAACGGGAGTTTTATAACCGGCCGAAGCATCTTGTTCTCCCTGAATGTAAATTCTCATTTCAGCAGGAGTAAAATATTCGTTCTCTAACGTATCCTGTTTGTATATGATGGTTTCTTCGCCTCCGTTAAATTTTATTGAATAAATGTCTTCTTTATACCAAGTTTTTAATTTGGTTTTTCCCGGTTTTTGAACAGTAATTCTTTTGTAATCGGTAGTGTCAATTACTTTCACTGTGGCATAATCGCCATTAAGAAAAAGTATTTCATCTTGGGCTTTAGCTGTAACGAATGATCCAATAAAAAATACAATTAATAATAAATTTCTATAGCTTGTACACATTATCCTAGTATTTGAAAACCAAAGATACACTTTGATTTTAATTGTTGTGATACGCACCTGCTGCCCATTGGCATCAGTGATGCAGTTTTATTTTTTTTTGAATGGTATGAAGCAATTGTCCGGCTTCTTCCCGATTTAGTTGCAATCCTACTCCAATTTTGGCTCCTTCAAACGTAAAAAAAACAGATTCATTTCCTCTTACCCAATAGGAAGACTGCAATGATTCTGAAAAATTGTTTTTACCAAAAGGGTAAATCTCGAGATTAGAGATAGCGTTGATGGGAAATTTTTTTTCGGTTGTTTTACCTGAAACAGTAATGCTATAATCTAACGTATCTGAAGAAATAATAATCTTTTCAGAACCGTTTTTTCTCCATAAGTAAGTACTACCAATTTTGTATTCAAAATAAGCCCAAAATGCCATCCATACAGCCATTAAAAGTTTTTCTTCACGACTCATATTGCTGAAAAATTGTGAAAAAATGATCATCCCACAAATGGTCCAAAGTACAAGCCAAGCAAGCAATAAATTCGTTTTAGTTGTATCGTTTTCAGGAACTATTTCGAGACTTGTGATTTGTTTATCCTGAACAATTTTTATGCGTTTGCTTTTCATTTGTTCAATAAATTTTCACGAAATATCGGCACGTACCTGTGAATGGTTTCTTCGGTTATATTTTTTTCGGGAAGGATTCTTCCGATGGTTTTAATTCCGCTGAATTCTTCAATTATTTCTTCTGTCATTTTATGAGGCGCACCATTGTATACAATACCAGCAATAGGTATGTTTCGCGATTTTAGTGCTTCAATAGACAACAATGCATGATTGGTACTTCCCAAATAATTTTGAATTACTAGAATTGCATGGCAGTTCATTTTTTTAATCATATCTGCAACAAAATAATGCTTATTCAACGGCACCATTACTCCGCCTGCACCTTCAATAATGAGTGGCCGAGTTGCATTGGGTAACTTAATATTTTCGGCATCTATCTGTATTCCTTCAAGTTCAGCAGCTGCGTGAGGTGACAATGCTTGTTTTAATAATACAGCTTCGGGATGTACCACCAAATTCATGTTGTTAACAAGGCTGCGCACTTTCGTTGAATCGGTTCCAAAAAAATTGCCGGTTTGAACAGGCTTCCAATAATCGTATTCCAAGGCAGCCATTAGTATTGCCGATACTACGGTTTTTCCGACATCGGTACCGTTTCCGGTTACAAATAAATTCGTCATAAACTAGCTTCTACTAATCAATTTTTAATTTTTCAAACAATCTTGATCCAAGTGCAAAAAGAGCTTTTAAATAAAACCTTTCAATTTAACAATAAACCCTCTGGCTTTACAAGTAGTATTCATTATTCAACACTTTGTATAAGTTGCTTTGCTACTCTTTTAATTTGTGGCTCAAGATAAAAAAAAATGTAAAATAGCTAGCTTTCATCAGTCGAAACGCAAAGCATGGAATTTATTTTAATACCTTTGAAGCCTTAAAAACAGCCATGCGCATTGATATTATTACCATTTTACCTGATTTGCTAAAAAGCCCTTTTGAGCATTCCATTTTGAAGCGTGCCATTCAAAAGGGAATAGTAGAGGTAAATTTGATAAATTTGAGAGATTACAGTACCCAAAAGCAAAAAAGTGTGGATGATTATTGCTTTGGTGGTGGGGCAGGAATGGTTATGAGTATTGAGCCTATAGCCGCTTGTATTGAAGCATTGAAGGCGCAAAGACAATACGACGAAGTAATTTATTTAACACCTGACGGAGAGCAACTCAATCAAAAAATTGCCAATCGCTTGTCGACCTTTACAAATATTATTTTACTGTGTGGCCATTACAAGGGTGTTGATGAGCGGGTACGACAACTTTATATTACCCGTGAAATTTCGATTGGCGATTATGTGCTTTCAGGTGGAGAGTTAGGAGCTGCCGTACTTTGTGATGCGGTAATTCGCTTAATACCGGGAGTCTTATCCGATGAAACCTCAGCGCTTTATGATTCTTTTCAGGATGATTTGCTAGCACCTCCGGTGTATACTCGACCTGCCGAATATAAAGGCCACAGGGTTCCCGATATTTTACTTTCGGGTAATACCAAGCAAATTGAGCAATGGAGGCACGATCAGGCGCTTGAACGAACCCAGAAAAGAAGGCCGGATTTATTAAAATAAATTTTCGGATTCAGATTTTTTTCTTAATATTGCGCTCCTTTTTAAAAAGAGAGATAAAACTTTAAATAAAATAACGAACAATGGACTTAATTAAATTTGTTGACGAACAATTGGCCGAAAAAAAATCGTATCCGAAGTTTAAAGCCGGAGATACTGTTACGGTACACTATAAAATTATTGAAGGAACAAAGGAACGTGTACAACAGTTTCAAGGAGTAATCTTACAACGTAAGGGCTCTGGTGCTGCCGAAACTTTTACAATTCGTAAAATGTCCAATGGAGTAGGTGTTGAACGTATTATTCCAGTTAGCTCACCGGCTATCGAAAAAATTGAATTGAATAAAACAGGTGTTGTTCGTCGGGCTAAAATATTTTACTTGCGCGATCTTACCGGTAAAAAGGCAAGAATTAAAGAAAAACGCGTTTAGTTATTTTCAAATCCTTAAAAAAGGGAGTTTGCAACTTTGCAGACTCCCTTTTTTTATGCGCTTGATTGTAAATGTGGTTTGAAACCTCCGTTTTTTTATGATTAAACCTCAACCAATGCTACCTGTTCAATTAACAAATCTCCATCGGTATCAATTTTGATTAATTTAGAAGCTACTGTAGTATTAATAAGAGTGGAATCGTAGACCGTTTTTACTTTTACATAATTCGATGTAAAACCATGCATCATTCCATTTTTGTTATCGGCTTCAAACAATACATCATAGGTTTTACCTAATTGCTGCTCGTAAAAATGTCGGCGTTTTTTTTCAGAAAGTATACGCAGCATTTTATTACGTTTACGCCGCACCGATATTGGTACCACGTTTGGCATCAAGGCTGCATCGGTATTGTCGCGTTCGCTGTAAGTGAATACGTGTAAGTAGGATATATCCAACTCGTTTAAAAAATGGTAGGTTTCTAAAAAATCCTCATCACTTTCACCCGGAAATCCTACAATTACATCCACACCAATGCAACAATGAGGCAGCACTTTTTTAATATGAGTTACACGTTCAGCGTACAATTCACGCAAGTACCGTCGACGCATTAATTTCAAAATTTTATTACTCCCCGATTGCAAGGGAATATGAAAATGAGGTACAAATCGCTTCGATTTTGCAACAAAATCAATGGTTTCATCTTTAAGCAAATTGGGCTCAATACTACTTATACGAATGCGCTCGATACTTTCAACCTTATCGAGTTCTTTCACTAAATCTAAAAAAGTATGTGCGTGTTTTTTATTTCCAAATTCGCCTTTGCCGTAGTCACCAATGTTTACACCGGTAAGTACAATTTCTTTGATTCCTTGCGAAGCAATGTTTTTTGCACTAGAAAGAACATTCTCAACCGTATCGCTTCTGCTGATTCCTCTGGCCAAAGGAATGGTGCAGTAAGAACAAGTGTAATCGCATCCATCCTGAACTTTTAAAAAAGCACGTGTTCGATCACCAATAGAATAAGCGTCTTTAAAAAAATTAGCCTGCTCTATTTCGCACGAATGTATTTCGGCGTTTTCTTGTTTTTCAGAATTCAAAAGATACTTAAGAATGGCAAATTTTTCGCTGGCACCTAGTACCAAATCAACCCCGGGAATTTCTGCAATTTCGTGTGGTTTAAGTTGAGCATAACATCCAACCACAATAATGAAAGCCGAAGGCACCAGTTTTAAGGCCGATTTTACAACCTTTTTACACTCCTTATCTGCATTTTCGGTTACTGAGCAAGTATTAATTACTACTATTTCAGCGCCAGTTTCAAACTCAACTTTGGTGTAAGCTGCCTCAATAAATTGCCTTGAAATAGCCGAAGTTTCGGCAAAATTCAACTTGCATCCTAGCGTATAAAATGAAACTGTTTTTTGTGCTTGCATGGGGTTGCGAAAATACGCTTTTATTTACAAACCGTTGTTCATTAGTACTTCAAGGCAAGCATAATTATTGGTAACTATTCACAGTACTTTTGAGTATGAGTCATTTTAAGTTAATGAAGTTTAATAAAATGTTGAATGTAAAAACGATGTTATTGGGAGTACTCTTATTACTATTAACTTGCGTTAGCACCATAGCTCAACCCGAAAGTATGAATGAATTTTCATCCGATAACAATCTTTTAAGATTTAGCGGATACGACTGGTTTATTAAAGAAAGCGATGAACTCAGAGGTCCAGGACCCAATTATTTTTTAAACAGTACAAAAAATATTTACATTGATGTGCTCGATAATTTGCACCTAAAAATTGTAAATGAAGAAGGAGTTTGGAAATGTTCGGAAGTAATTTCTAAAAATCAGTTTGGTTATGGACGCTATGTTTTTAATGTGAAAAGCCGGGTAGATATGTTGGATGCAAACGCTGTTTTGGGAATATTTTTATGGGACCCCAATGCACTTATAGATTATAATCATGAGGTGGATATTGAATTGAGCAAATGGAGTAGTACCAACAACATGAATGCTCAATTTGTGGTGCAACCCAATACCATTCCCGAAAACATAAAGCGGTTCAACATGAATTTAATGGGCAATTATTGCAGTTTTACCATCGATTGGTTTCCCGATAGAATTATTTTTAATGCCTATCACGGACATATAGAATGTGATCCTAAAAAAAATTCAAAACCAAAAAATGTTCCCATTCAAAGCTGGGTGTTTAAAGATAAAGGTATACCGGTGCCACGTCAATCAAATATTCGTTTTAACTTATGGCTTAATCAAGGTATGTCACCCTTATACAATCAAGAACAAGAGGTGATCATTACTTGTTTTAGTTTTACTCCGTTAACCCATTAGTTTCTTTATTGCTATCGCTTTTATAACATCGTTGGAAGCATTGTATGTATTAAGTTTTAGATTTTTATCTTGAATTTAATACCAATTCTTGTTCAATTTCCGTGTGATTATAATTTTTTTTAGTTACAACATTTGATAAAAGATAGATTACATAGGAAGAATTTAATCAGTTTTCGATTTACCCTAATTCCATTTGAATGTGTTTTAAATACTACATTACATGCAAAGTAGGATGTTAGCAAATAGTAAGTTTCTTTTAATAAATCAGCTGTATTTAGTCAAAGGTAGAACACTTAAAATGATCTAATAAAGAACAACTTTATATTGTTTGCTGTATTTTAAAAAGCAATTGCTAAATAATATAATCCACCTGATTAAAAAATTCGATATTCGCATTCACTATTTTAGTACAGCTATTTTTTACATCATGAGAAAAATTATTGTCTACAGCATTACCCTCTTTATTTTTTTGCTTCCCTTGTGGATGTGGATTTATTGGCAACTTACACCTGCACGAAACATGGAAGCTTTTATCCTCGATAAAACCGTAATGACCAATGCAGGCGATAATCACAAGAGCTTTAATTTTGTGCTTACCAACAATAAATTTTCAAAACAAAACGGACAACTCTACGACGAAACCAAAGATTACATGGGCTTTTTTCCGGAAGAATTTTTTATGTATTCCATCAACGATTTAAGCCATAGTAACGAACAACAACTTGATTCGCTTGCCAAACACTACGACCTGGCCTACTATACCGATATGAACGGAATTAACTATGACGAATGGTTTGTGGATGTGGGCGAAACCAAACACAATGCGAATGAATTGCTGGATATAGTTGGAGGCATTTTTGGTCGCACTAAAAAAAAGGAACACGATAAGTTGGTGTACGGAGGCTTGGTAAAACAAGATGTGGAGTTTTTGAGAAAAATGAAGGAAAGCAAAAAGCTTATTCTAACCGAGTTTAATATGTTGGCTCCTCCCACCAAATCGGTTTTCCGCAAGCAAGCTGAAGATCTATTTGGTATTCGCTGGACCGGCTGGATGGGACGTTATTTCGATAATCTGGATACAAATCAAACACCT